>Ga0208300_100146_pt1 | contig 74919 bp, 68 predicted proteins | sample 23_taG_FD_184096 | JGI IMG/M metagenome (GOLD analysis project Ga0208300, IMG submission 184096) | Marine viral communities from Cariaco Basin, Caribbean Sea - 23_WHOI_OMZ (SPAdes) (version 2) | ecosystem: Environmental > Aquatic > Marine > Oceanic | place: Caribbean Sea: Cariaco Basin...
GGCAATAACCGGCCCGCTGGATTTTTGCGTTTTTTCAGGATCATTTCGGTTTGTTTACTCGTGAGGTAGTTCTATGGGCGTTGTGACCAAGCGGTCATCAATGACGTTTTTCTCGGATCCGGCCAGTCATTACAGTCACAGGGTGCGTATTGTTCTGGCAGAGAAGGGTGTTACCGTTGATATCGTTAATGTGGACCCGGACAATCCGCCGGCCGAACTGGCCGATCTGAACCCATACAACGCCCTGCCGACGCTGGTGGATCGTGATCTGGTGCTTTATGAGCCCAATATCATGATGGAGTACCTCGACGAGCGTTTTCCTCACCCGCCGTTATTGCCGGTTTATCCGGTCGCCCGAGCCAACAGCCGGCTGATGATCCATCGTATCCAGAAAGACTGGTGTGGTCTGGTTGACCGGATTCTGGCCCAGCCAAACGCCAAAGCTTCCGAGACGGCGCGTAAAGAGCTGCGGGAAAGCCTGCTGGCAACGGCACCGCTGTTCGGTGAAATGCCTTTCTTTCTGTCCGAAGAGTTCACTATTGTGGATTGCTGCATTGCGCCGATTCTATGGCGTCTCCCGACACTAGGTATCGACCTCGACGAAAAACAGGCCAAGCCGCTGCAGAAATACATGGACAGCATTTTCAGCCGGGAGGGTTTCAAAGCAAGCCTGTCTGATCTGGAAGAAGACATTCGCAGCTGATTTGGAAACGTTCCGCTGGCCGGAGCAGGAGAGTGGCAGTGGCTGAGAGCAAAAACACCATGACGTCCAGCCGTCCGTACCTGGTACGTGCTTTCAATGAGTGGATTCTGGACAATGACTGTACGCCCTACATTGTGGTGGATGCAGGCATTCAGGGTGTGCAGGTGCCGACCGAGCATGTGGCAAACGGGCAGATTGTTCTGAATATAAGCCCGGGCGCCGTTCGTGGCCTGGTCATCGGTAATGGTGCGCTGGAGTTCAGTGCCCGCTTCGGCGGTGTGCCCATGCAGGTGTTCATACCTCTGCAGGCGGTTATGGCGATCTACGCGAAGGAGAATGGTGAAGGCATGGTGTTCGGCAGTGAGCCGGGCTCACCGGATCCTGATGGCACTACCCGCGAGCGCGACGGAGACCAGTCTCCTTCCGGGCAGGAGGATCGGCCCTCAGGAAGGCCGACGCTCAAGGTCGTTAAGTAGCCGTTTTTCCCGTTCCAGAAAGCCAGCGCAAGCTGGCTTTTTTATCCTCCGAAAAGCTTGCCGTCGATCAGCCCGCACAGCGCATTAATGATTAACAGTAGCAGGGGTGTTGCCTCGGTTGGGCTCAGGTTGTTGAGCGCGATCTCGTGGTCTTCGGGATGCATGAGAGAGGTAATGTCGGACTTCTCCCTGGCGCTGAGAACAACAACGCTCATTTCCCGGTCGTGGGCGGCCTGGATGGCCTGAATGAGGTTGGCTTTGTGGCCATCGTCAACGATCACAAAAAGCAGGTCTCCGGGCTTGCCGATTGCTCTGACCTGCCGCGAGAAGGTGTCGTTGAACCGGTTGTCCCGACAGATAGCTGAGTAGGTAGTAGCGTCTGCCCCGAGGTTGATGGCCGGTAGCGCGGGCCTGTCCTGTTCAAATCTGTTCAGGAGTGAGGTGCAGAAGTACTGGGCCAGTATATTGGCGTTACCATTGGCGCAGGTGATGATTTTTCCGTCCTGGAGCAGGGTGGCTACGAAGGCGTCTGCAACATCCTCAATGGCGGGGCCTGCGGTGCTTGCCGCCTGAGCCGTGTGCTCCATGTGGCTTGCGAACCACTGATTGATCTGGTGTTCCGTATCGGTCATCGTCAGTATCACCATCCTGCCAGAATTGCATTCCTGATCCATTGTACCCGGTATTTTTTGACGGTACCCGGGCTGATCGCAACCACGTCAATTCGTGAGACGCTATTCCAGAGCCCATGCCTGTGCAGATAAAACGAAACCGCCTTTATCAGTCGCTTCTGTTTTGGGTAATTGATGGAGCTTGCGGGGTCGACGAGGCTGCCGGGCCCCCGGTACCGGACTTCAAAGAAGACCAGCGTTTCGCCATCCCGGCCGATCAGATCTATCTCACCGCCGCGATTATAAACGTTACGTTCAACAATCCGGACACCGCGACTGGCAAGGTAGCGAGCCGCAACGCCTTCGAAGTGATTTCCCTGGGCTTTTGTGCCATCCATGGCGATTGAATTGTTCCTTAATTCTGTCTGGTGACCGGCATTGCCACATTTCGGGAAGAGGTGTCGGAGACTCCGGGCGTGAGCTTCGGCAGAAGTTCCGGCGTTCCGTTCCGGAATTGTGCCCATAGCTGTTCCCGGTGGATGCTGCCGTACGGTGTCATGGTCAGGACGCCGGTCTGCCCCGCAATCGAGGCGCTGTCGACCTGCCTGAGCAGTGGTAGCCGTTTGCTGAGGTGCCAGGCGTCTGCGCCCATGGCAAACAGTCGGCCTTGCTGGCCTCGGGTGCCAGACATGATCTCCGTGGCCCCTGCGCGAAGTTCGCTATCGTCCCCGAGAACCCAGGGAATATCGGTGAAAATAACCCCGTTCAGGTCACGGTCCCGGGAAGGCGATGGGGTGCCTTCGTAGATGATGGAGGGCGAATAAACGGGCAGGTCGCCCCCGAAATAGAAGGCAAACAGCGGCTTGAACTGGCGCGCGACCGTGGCCTCTGCCACCATGACGATGGCGTCCGCATCCTGACGGCGACGGGGCTCGAATTCAACGTTTATACCAATGGTGCGTTCGACCTGGATGGCCCGGTCACGGGATACGGTAATGCCAAGCAGGTCGGCTGTCACGGCCCTGAGATTGTCTTCCCTGAAAAAGCGTTCGATATCCAGGGCAACACCATCAGAGGCGGCGATCCGCTGCAGGAGCGCTTGTTCCACGCGGTCGCCCCACTCGCCTTGGGGAATAAGTACCAACACCTGACGCAGCCCTTCGGCCAACAGTCTGTCGGCTATCTGGCGCGCTTCATCTTCGGCTGACAGGCCAAACTGGTAGAGGCCGTCCGGTGCCTGGGTGCCGGATGGCAGGTAATTCAGTCCCAGAGCCGGTATCGGAAGGGTGTTCATGGAACCAAGTCCGGCGAGGGCCTCTTTCTCAAGAGGGCCGACCACCAGATCAATGTCCTGTTCTGAAAGCTCGCGATACAGTTCGCTGAACGGTGTTGCGGAGGTGTCAAAGATCCGGATATCGGTTTTACTGCGATTAGCGGAGTCGTCCAGGTAGTAGGCGGCAAGAAAACCGTCCCGAATCGCTTTCCCTGCTGTTGCCAGCGGGCCTTTAAGGGGCAGCGCCAGAGCGATTTTCTCTGGTCGGCTGTCGGCAAGTGTCGCGATCAGCCGCAGGTCGGACGGCAGCACCTGCGCGGCGGGATGGCCCGGCCAGTTGTTCTGCCAGCCGCGTATGATCCGACCCTGTTCATCGATGCCGATATCGGGTGCTCGTACAATCCTTGCCAGCTCCAGCCAGCCTTGGGCCTCATAGCCGATTGCATCCGCTGAGGCGGAATCCAGCTGGCCATCAGGTACTTGCTCCAGAAATGACCAGACCCGGTCATGAATTTGCTGTGCATCGGCAGTATTGTCGGTCTGGGCCAGCAATATGAGGGTCATGGCCGCGGACAACGGGTTTTCTGCAAGTGCGAAGGTGTCGGCTTGCAGATTTGCTGCCCGCGCCATCAGGTCTGCCGGGTAGTCGATGAAATCCGAAGGTGACATCCCACTGGCAAGTTCTTTTGCCCAGGATTTATCGGCAAGCGCCGTTGCGCTTGCCATGGACAGGAGCAGTTTCTGGTTTTCAAGTGCCGGTGCAGCTTGCGCCAGCCGCTCACTTTGGAGTAGCGTTCGGGCTGCCGCGTGGTCGCCCTGATCCTGGAACCGGCTGGCAATTCTGAGCAGGTAGGCCTGGGCCGTCTCGAGGTTGTCTTCCCTGCTGGCCATTTCAAGGGCCTGATCGGCAGTTTGCGCAATGTGCGAATCAAGATTGACGCTGGCACAACCGGCGGAAAAAAGGGCGGCGGCAAGAACGCTGGCCAAGGCTCGTTTATGGATGCGGGTCTCTATCATGGCAAGCTCGATATACTCCGGATTATTGGGCTTGTGGCGCCAGACTAACGGTGGCAAGTTTAACAGCTCCGGGCTGAATTCACATGACGTAACTGTCACGGTCCGGGGGTTCCCATCAATGAGGCAGGCACTTTGAAAAATGTGGTCAGTGATTTCCCCTCTCGGGTGAGCCGGGAAGGTGCTTCAGGCGGAACGCTTTTTATTGTTGCTACGCCGATTGGTAATCTGGACGATATGTCTCCGCGCGCAACCAGGGTCCTGGCCGGTGTCGATGTGGTAGCCGCTGAGGATACAAGGCACAGTGGCCGGCTGCTGAATCATCTGGGCATTCAGAAGCGGCTGGTTGCGCTGCACGATCACAACGAAAAAGACCGTGCTGCCAGCTTGCTGGCGGAACTTGAAGCGGGGCGGGATGTGGCCCTGATTTCCGATGCCGGCACTCCGCTGATCTCCGATCCGGGCTATGTTCTGGTCCGTGAGGCCAGAGCCGCCGGATTCGTGGTCAGTCCCATTCCGGGTGCCTGTGCTCTGGTGACCGCGTTGAGTGCCGCCGGGTTGCCCACAGACCGGTTCCTGTTTGTGGGATTTCTTCCCGCAAAGCGTTCCGGCCGCCGCGCGAGTCTTGAGTCTCTCTCCAGTGAAGTTGCGACCCTCGTCTTTTACGAATCGCCCCACCGGATCCTCGAATCCGTGCGGGATATCGCCGAGGTTCTGGGGCCTGACCGGGAGATGGTGCTGGGCCGGGAAATCACCAAGACTTTCGAGACCTTCTATTCAGGCGCGGTGCACGAGGTTCTGGCCGAGCTGGAGCAGGACCCCCATGGCACCCGTGGTGAGTTTGTGGTGATGATCCGTGGTGCCGAACCTCGCGCTGACGATAGCGATGCGGCGACTCTGGATGTTGATCGGGTGCTGAAGGTGCTGCTGGCGGAATTGCCGGTAAAGAAGGTGGCGAAGATGGCCGCCGAATTGACCGGGCTTTCAAGGAACGAGCTTTATCGGCGGGCGCTGGCGCTGAAAGATGGTTGAGTGCCCGTGGCAGTTTCTCTTGCAAGGCTGTAGGCGCAGGAGTATTGTCACGGCCGAGCTCGCCAGACAGTCGCCGCCGGTTTCACCGGGGGAGGAAAGTCCGGGCTCCACAGGGCAAGGTGCCAGGTAACGCCTGGGCGGCGCGAGCCGACGGAAAGTGCAACAGAAAGCAGACCGCCTAAGCGCCTTCGGGCGACGGTAAGGGTGAAACGGTGCGGTAAGAGCGCACCGCGTGGCTGGCAACAGTCCACGGCGATGGTAAACCCCACCTGGAGCAAGACCAAATAGGAATCCAATGGCGTGGCCCGCGCTGGATTCGGGTAGGTTGCTTGAGGCCTGTGGTGACGCAGGCCCTAGATGAATGACTGTCCAAGACAGAACCCGGCTTATCGGCGAGCTCACTTTTTTATTCCCTTCATGTGAAGTCTGTCATTCTCAACAGATGTCTTTTATAGCCAAAAAATCTTAAACCTCACTTGTCTTCTTTAGATCTTTTTGCAGGTGTTTGATTTTACTTCTTTTCTTTTTCGTAATCTCACCATTTCATTGAATCCGGCTCTGTAACCTCTTGTCATAAAAGGAACTTTCCCGCGTGTGGCGCTGTTTGCGGCGCTTGCATTGTGTATTGCGTGTTTCTATAGTGTGCGGAAGTGGGAAAAAGTGGTTTCTAGTGGTTTTTTGTGGATTTCAGGCACCCAGAGACAGTGTGAATGAGTAATTTTCTCGGCAGTCATGCCATCAATATGGATGCGAAGGGTCGCCTGGCGATCCCTGCCAAGGTGCGCGAACAGCTCGCGCAGGCCTGTGGTGGGCGCATTGTATTGACGGCGAATGCCGACGAAGAGCGGTGTCTGCTGGTCTATCCCGAGCCCGAATGGGAAGTTCTGAGGCCCAAGATTGAGGCCCTTCCCAATATGAATAAGGCGGCCCGCCGACTGCAGCGTCTGATTCTGGGTAACGCGGCGCCCATGGAGCTGGACTCAGCCGGGCGCATCCTGATTCCCCCGACCCTGAGAAGCTACGCCCATCTGGAGAAAAAGCTGATGCTGATCGGGCAGGGCAAAAAGTTCGAGTTGTGGAGCGAAGAGCGCTGGTTTGCCTGGCTGGATGAGTCCTCCGATGACGATGACATGCCGCCCGAGATGGAGGCGCTGTCGCTATGACCTCCGATCGCAGGCAGGAAGCCGGAGCGTCTTATTCGCATCGCTCGGTGCTCCTGGATTCGGCGGTCGACTATCTGGTCAACGACCCCGACGGATACTACGTGGATGGCACCTTTGGGCGGGGTGGCCACAGCCGTCTGATTCTTGGGCGTCTGGGTGAGGCGGGCCAGCTGCTGGGTATTGATAAGGACCCCGAAGCAATCAGGGCGGCCCGGGGACTCGAAGCGAAGGACGGCCGCTTCCACTGTTTTCACGGCTCTTTTGCCGAGCTGGACACAGCCGTCACCGGGCAGGGCTGGAAATCGGTGAACGGTGTGTTGCTGGATCTTGGTGTCTCGTCACCCCAGCTTGATGACGCGTCCCGTGGTTTCAGTTTCATGCGCGATGGCCCATTGGATATGCGGATGGATACCGGGCAATCACCGACTGCCGCGCAATGGCTGGCAACGGCAGAAGAAGCTGAAATCGCAGACGTGATCTGGCGGTATGGGGAGGAACGCTTCTCCCGCCGTATTGCCCGGCTCCTGGTTCAGCGTCGGCAGGAAGTGCCTGTTGAGACGACTCGCCAGCTGGCGGAACTGGTCAGCGAGGCGGTGCCCAAAAAAGAGAAGCACAAGCACCCGGCCACGCGGACCTTCCAGGCGATCCGGATTTTTATCAACCGGGAGCTGGAAGATCTCGAAATTGGCCTCCGGGCGGCGGTCGATCGGCTGGCAACGGGTGGCCGGCTGGTGGTCATCAGCTTTCATTCGCTGGAAGACCGGCTGGTTAAACGATTTATGCGGGATCTGGCCCGCGGGCCCCAGATGCCCAAAGGTGTACCGGTGACCGCAGACCAGGAAGCGTCGGACTTCCGACTTGTTGGCAAGGCCAATAAGGCAGGTGCTGACGAAGTAAGCGACAATGTACGCGCCCGCAGCGCAGTCATGCGGGTGCTGGAACGCACTGATATCAGAAAAAACTCGCAGGGGAGCGTGTAGTCATGGGCGCGGTAGCCATTGAAGAGCCGGTTAAAACGGCAAAGTTGAACAAGCAGAAAGTCCGGGATGGCGTGGCAACGGCTGTTCGTATTTCACGGCAGGTTTTTGATGCCACACGGCAGGGCAAGGTCCTGGTGTCTCTTGCTCTGGTGGTGGTGCTGGTTGCTTCCTCCATTGGTGTTGTCGTGAGCGCTCATGAGAACCGTGGGCTTTTCAATACCTTGTCGCAGCTTCAGGCGGAGCGGGATCGGTACCAAAGTGAATGGAGTCAGCTTCTGCTTGAACAAAGCGCCCTGAGCGCTCATGGCCGGGTGGAGAATCTGGCGGCAGAGCGTTTCAATATGGTGGTGCCGGGGCGTCAGGACATTGTACTGGTACCTCTGATGTCTCCGGTTGCCAGTCAGTAACCAACGATAACAACAACATTCAGGGTGATCGACGTGTCCGATCAGGGGAAGCAGACAACATGGGGGCAGCGTTTGGCGTCCGGGCTGGCAGCCTGGCGCTTTGGCTCCGTGCTGGGCGTCTTTCTCCTGGTTGTCGGGGTGCTGGGCTGGCGTCTGGTCGACCTGCATGTGGTCGACAACGAATTTCTGCGCAAGCAGGGGGATGTCCGGACCATGCGGGTTGAGGCCATCGACGCCCACCGAGGTGTTGTTACCGATCGATATGGTGAACCTCTGGCGGTCAGTACGCCGGTGCAGACCATCTGGGCCAACCCCTCCGAGACCGATCCCGCTGAGCCGCGTCTGACCAATCTTGCCCGGCTGCTCGACATCAGTGAAGCCTCCCTGCGTGAGCGGCTGAAGGAGTATTCCGGTCGTGAGTTCATCTACCTGCGCCGCAAGGTTCAGCCTGATCTCGCCAGACAGGCCCTGGCTCTGGATATTCAGGGTGTTTATGCGCGCCAGGAATACCGTCGTTACTACCCCGCAGGCGAAGTGACGGCTCACGTGGTCGGTTTTACGAATATCGACGAGCGTGGCCAGGAGGGTATCGAGCTGGCCTACAATCAATGGTTGTCCGGCGAATCCGGCCGCAAGCGGGTTCTCAAGGATAACCGGGGCAGGATTATCAAGGACCTGACGCTGATCAGGGACGCCCGCCCCGGTCGTGATCTCGCGCTCAGTATTGATCTGCGTCTTCAGTACCTGGCTTACCGTGAGCTAAAAGCTGTGGTAACCGCCCACAATGCCCGCGGCGGCACACTGGTCATGCTGGATGTCGATTCCGGTGAGGTTCTGGCAATGGTGAACCAGGGGTCTTACAACCCCAACGACCGCAGCCAGCTGGCAGCGGAAAACCTCAGAAACAAGGCCATCACTGATCTGTTTGAGCCCGGTTCAACCATGAAGCCGATCACCATGGCGGCAGCGCTGGAATCTGGTAAATATTCAGTCAATAGCACCATTGATACCAACCCGGGTTACCGGCGTTTTGGCCGTTTTACCATCCGCGATCATCGCAACTATGGCCTGCTGGGTGTGACTGACATTATTGTCAAATCCAGCAATGTGGGAATCAGCAAGATCGCTACCGATCTCGGCGGTGATGTTATCCGGGATCTGTATGCGCGAATGGGGCTCGGCCAGCCAACCGGGATCGGCTTTCCCGGGGAAGCCGTCGGTGTGCTGCCAGCGCCATCGAAGTGGCGGCCGGTGGAAGAGGCGACCCTGTCCTATGGTTACGGTATGAGCGTGAATGCTCTTCAGCTGGCACAGGCCTATATGGTGATTGCCAATGGTGGTGTGCATTACCCCCTGAGCCTTGTGAAGCGCGATGAAGAGCCCGAAGGCTATCGGGTGTTGTCCGAGCAGGTCAGCTATGAGGTCCGCAATATGCTCCGGCAGGTGGTTTCCCGTGGTACGGGAAAGCGGGCCCAGCCGGGATTCTATTCTGCCGGGGGCAAGACCGGAACGGTTCACCTGGTTGGCGATCAGGGCTATGAAGACAGTCAGTACAAAGCCATCTTTGCAGGTATCGCACCTATTGATAATCCGAGACTGGTTACGGTTGTGGCCGTTGATGCGCCGCAGTCCGGTGAATATTACGGCGGGGAAGTGGCAGCGCCGGTGTTCGCCAGGGTGATGAGTGACGCACTGCGACTACTGAATGTGAAGCCTGAACTGGACGTTGGGGAGGCAAAAACTGTTTCTCCAGCGCCCGGGGAGCGAGGGTAAGCCTATGTGCATCACATCTCTCAGCACTTTGTTGCAAGGAGTCATGGTGGTTCCGTCGGTCTTCGACGTAACTATCCATGGTCTGAAGACCGACAGCCGGGAGGTGGCCTCCGGCGACGCGTTTATTGCGCTGTCGGGGACCAGTACGCCCGCTGATTTTTATGTCGATGCGGCGATTAAAGCGGGTGCTACGGCTATCCTTCTGGAATCCGATCGGGCCGCCGAATGCTCGGAACGACATGGGGCCCTGGTGGTCCCGGTGGTCGGTCTTCGTGGTTTGGTCGGGAGGATTGCCGATCGGTTTTTCGAACATCCGTCGCAACGCCTGCGCCTGATTGGTGTCACCGGAACCAACGGCAAGACGTCGGTTTGCCAGTACGTTGCCCAGCTCCTTAAAGAGACGGGAACACCCTGCGGTGTCCTCGGCACCCTCGGTTATGGCATGCCCGGTGCACTGCATCCGGCGACCCATACCACGCCAGACGCGGTTCAGGTGAACCGGGTTCTGTCACGGATCCTGAAACAGAACGGTCGCGCAGCTGTCATGGAAGTCTCCTCCCATGCCCTGGACCAGGGGCGAATCGACAACCTCACCATGACCTGCGCCGTGTTTACCAACCTGACCCGGGATCATCTGGATTACCACGGGTCGATGGCGGCATACGGCGAGGCGAAGGCCTGCTTGTTTGAGCGTGAGGAGTTGCACTTCTCTGTCATCAACTTTGACGACCCTTTTGGCCGGCAGCTATTTGATCAGCTGGCGGGCAAATGTGATCGCGTCCGCTACAGTCTGCACGAAGCCCAGACAGAACTCTGGTTGCGCGAATTCCGGCCAACCGATGAGGGCTTTGAGGCGGAAGTGGATGGTGAGTGGGGCCGGTTTGCTATTTCCGTTCCCCTGATGGGCAGTTTCAATGCCAGTAATGTGCTGGCGGCCATGGCCACAGTCCTGACCCTCGGCGTTCCGGTCGAGCGGGTGCAGCAGGCCACTTCCCGCCTGACACCGCCGCCGGGAAGGCTTGAAAGGTTTGGTGGTGCCAGCGGCGTCAGGGTGGTGGTTGACTACGCCCACACACCGGATGCCCTTGCCAATGCCCTTGCGGCGCTGCGCCCCCATGTTGCCGGAGACCTGATTTGTGTGTTCGGATGCGGCGGCGACCGCGATGCTGGCAAGCGTCCGGAAATGGCGCGGGAGGCTGAAAAGCTGGCGGACCGCGTTGTGGTGACCGATGACAATCCGCGCAGCGAAGACCCCGCTGTCATTGTCCGCGACATTGTTGCCGGGTTTACGGATACGGAGAAGGTTGCGGTCATTCATGACAGGGCTGAGGCAATCCAGACGGCTATCCGCACGGCAACCCCGGATGACCTGGTGCTTATCGCCGGAAAAGGCCATGAGGCCTATCAGGAAATCGCCGGCCAGAAGTACCCCTTCAGCGATGCCGAGCACGTTCGTCACATCTTGAAGCTGAACGGGGGTGTGGCATGATGCGCGCCTTTTCACTGGCCGAGGCCCGAAGCTGGCTGGGTGCCGAGTGCGAGTCTGATGATCTGTCGTCAGTGGTGTTTGGTGGAGTCTCAACCGATACCCGCACTCTTGAACAGGGGCAGCTGTTCGTTGCTCTCCGGGGCGAGAATTTTGATGGCCACCGTTTTTTGCGGCAGGCCCGCGAGCAAGGAGCCGCTGCTCTGGTTGTCGATGTGCCGGACAGCACCGTGTCGTTACCCCAGCTCGTGGTAGCCGACACGCTCATGGCCCTGGCGCAGCTGGCGGCCGGGAATCGCGGAGAGAGTGAAGCCAGAATCCTCGCCATCACCGGCAGCAGTGGCAAGACGACCGTCAAGGAAATGTGTGCCGCGATTCTGTCGCAGATGGGACCAACACTGTCGACCCGGGGCAACCTGAACAACCACATCGGTGTGCCGCTGACGCTGTTCGGTCTCTCGCCGGAGCACCGTTTTGGCGTTATTGAGCTGGGAGCCAGTGGGCTGGGCGAAATCGCCCATACGGTTGCATTGGCAAAGCCCGGGGTTGCCATTCTGACCAACGCGGGTCAGGCCCATTTAGAGGGCTTTGGCAGCTACGACAATATTGTGCTGGCCAAAGGCGAAATTATCGATGGGGTTGATGCCGAGGGCCTGGTGGTGCTGAACCGGGATGATCCGGCCTTCAGCCAATGGCAGCAACGTGCGGGTGGTCGCCGGGTTGTCGGTGTCAGCCGGCTGGATGCGGCAGCGGACTACCACGCCGTGATTGAGAGTCATGACGACGGCACCAGAGCCATTCAGGTGCACGGCCCGGACAACTGGCGCTGCCGGGTTTCGCTGGCGCTTGAGGGTGATCACAACATCACCAACATGTTGCTGGCCATTGCCGCAACCCGGGAGCTGGGTGCCGACGACCGGGCCATTATCAGTGGGCTGGGGCAGGTTGCGCCGGTTAAGGGGCGGCTACAGGTGTTGAACCTGTCGCCGGAACTGACGTTGATTGATGACAGTTACAACGCCAACCCGACTTCGATGAAAGCTGCTTTGGGTGTTCTGGGTCAGCGGGCAGGGCAGAAGATTGCAGTCCTGGGCGCGATGGCAGAGCTTGGCCCGGACGCACGGGCGCTACACCAGGACGTGGGAGAGTGCGCCAGGGAGCATGGCATTGACCGAATGATCACTGTGGGGCCTGGCTGTGAGGGGTACGCCGATGGGTTTGGTGAGGGCACAGAGCCGTGTCTGACCCATGACCAGGCAGTCGAATCTGTTGTCAGGGCAAAAAACACACCGTTGACAGTGTTGGTCAAGGGTTCTCGTAGTTCCGCCATGGATCGCGTGGTGGAGGGAATTAAAGAAAAGGTGAATAACTCATGCTGCTCTGGCTGACAGAGGTCCTGTCACAATATTTTTCGGCACTGACGGTGTTTCAGTACCTGACCCTGCGCGGAATTCTGGGAACACTCACGGCCCTGCTCATTTCACTGATCATCGGCCCGGTTATGATCCGTAAGCTGAGCCAGTACCAGATTGGCCAGGCGGTGCGGGACGACGGCCCGCAAACCCATCTCAGCAAGGCCGGTACGCCCACCATGGGTGGTGCGCTGATTCTGGTCGCCATCGGTGTCAGCACCCTGCTTTGGGCGGATCTGGGAAATCGTTATGTCTGGGTCACCATTCTGGTGACTCTTCTGTTTGGTGCCATCGGCTGGGTCGACGACTATCGCAAAGTGGTCGAGCGAAACCCGCGCGGCTTGCCGGCCCGCTGGAAGTACTTCTGGCAGTCGTTGATCGGTGCCACTGCGGCGATTGTGCTCTATTTCAGTTCTGCCTTGCCCCAGGAAACCTCCCTGTATGTGCCGTTCGTCAAGCAGGTTTCCCTGACCCTCGGGCCGGTGCTCTTCATCCTGTTGAGCTACTTCGTCATTGTCGGTAGCAGCAACGCTGTCAACCTTACAGACGGGCTGGATGGCCTTGCCATCATGCCCACGGTCATGGTGGCCGGCGCGCTTGGCATTTTTGCGTACCTGTCCGGCCATGCCCAGTTCGCCAATTATCTTCTGATTCCGCACCTGCCCGGAACCGGTGAACTCATTGTGTTCTGTGGTTCCCTGGTGGGCGCTGGCCTGGGATTTCTGTGGTTCAACACCTACCCGGCCCAGGTCTTCATGGGGGATGTTGGCGCGCTCGCCCTCGGTGCGGCTCTCGGGGTGGTTGCGGTTATTGTCCGGCAGGAAATTGTGCTCTTCATTATGGGTGGTGTCTTCGTTATGGAGACAATCTCAGTGATCCTGCAGGTTGCCTCGTTCCGTCTGACCGGGCGCAGAATCTTCCGCATGGCCCCCCTGCATCATCACTTTGAATTGAAAGGCTGGCCAGAGCCCCGGGTTATTGTCCGGTTCTGGGTCATCACAGTCGTTCTGGTCCTGATTGGCATTGCCAGTCTGAAACTGAGATAGGAAAACGCTGCTGCTATGAGTGTCATTGTTTCGGATCGCCGCACACTGGTCGTAGGGCTCGGTAAAACCGGGCTCTCCTGCGTGCGCTATCTGTCTGAACAAGGGCGGGACATAGCGGTTGCAGACACCCGCACGGCGCCTCCCGGTCTGGATGAGCTCAGAGCAGGCTGGCCGGATACTCCGGTGCATCTCGGGCCTTTCGACCGCGACCTGTTTGCAGGTTTCAACGAATTGGTGGTGAGCCCGGGCATCAGTATTGCGGAGCCAGCGATCGCGGGTGCTGCGAAGCAGGGCGCACGCATCCGGGGCGACATTGACCTGTTCGCCGAGGCGGCGGATGCCCCCATCGTTGCAATCACCGGCTCCAACGGCAAAACCACGGTGACCACCCTGTTGGGTGAAATGGCCAGAGCGGCCGGTCGCAAGGTGGCCGTGGGGGGCAATATCGGTACTCCGGCCCTGAACCTGTTAAACCAGGGCGCAGACCTGTACGTGCTCGAGTTGTCCAGTTTCCAGCTGGAGACCACGGAAGAGCTGAACGCCCTTGCGGCCACGGTACTGAACGTCAGTGACGATCACATGGACCGCTACCCGGACAGGATGGCCTATTTCCAGGCCAAACAGCGGATTTACCGGGGCTGCAGGAATGCCATTGTCAATCTGGACGATGCCCTCAGTACACCGATGGCGCGGGACAACCTCAGGTTCCTGTGTTTTGGTTTTCACAGGGTAAACCCGGAAACCTTCAGTACCCGGGATGACGACCAGGGCACCTGGATTACTTTTGGTTTCGACAACCTGATCCTCGCCAGTGAACTCAGGCTGCTCGGGCGCCACAATATCAGCAATGTCATGGCGGCCCTGGCACTGGGACACGCTACGGGACTGCCGATGGACGTGATGCTGAAGGTGGCCCGGGAGTTTCCGGGCCTGCCGCACAGGTGCGAATTTGTTCGCCGGTTTAACAGCGTGGATTTCATAAACGATTCCAAGGGCACGAATGTCGGTGCAACGGTGGCGGCCATCGAGAGCCTGGCTCCAGAGAATGGCAAGGTTGTGCTGATTGCCGGCGGTGATGGAAAGGGCGCCGATTTCACCGCGCTGGAGGCACCCATTGCCCTGCACTGCCGGGCGGTGGTGCTGATCGGTCGCGATGCCCCGGCCATTGCTGATGTTCTTGGCAGTGGTGTTCCGGTTTATCAGTCGGAGAGTCTGGCAGACGCGGTCTCCAGGTCTGCGGAACTGGCGTACCCGGGGGACCGGGTGTTGCTGTCCCCGGCCTGTGCCAGCTTTGATATGTTCCGCGATTACCTGGACCGTGGTGATCAGTTCCGTTCACTGGTGGAGGGCCTGTGATGAACGCAGATCTTTCATTGCCAGACCGGAACCAGTGGCTTGGAGAAATCCAGCCGCTGGCCATGCTGGTGATCAGTTCCGTGGCGCTGATGGTCGTAGGGGTTGTGATGATTTCGTCAGCATCCATGGATATGGCCGCTGAAACCCTGGGTAACAGCTATCACTACGTGATTCGCCAACTGATGTTTGCCGGCCTTGGTTTTCTTGCGGCACTGGTGGCCGTCAATGTGCCTGTGGCCTGGTGGGAACGCAGTGGCTGGTTGCTTCTGGGTATCGGTCTTCTGGTGCTCGTTCTGGTCCTTACACCACTCGGACGAACCGTGAACGGCTCGACCCGATGGATTCCTTTTGGCCTGTTTAATGTCCAGGTATCGGAAGTGGCCAAGCTATGCCTGATAGCGTACCTGGCCGGCTACGTTGTCCGGCGCCGTGAGGAGTTGCTCAATACCTGGGCCGGCTTCCTGAAACCCTTGGTGGTTCTGGGGCTCGCATCGGTTCTTCTGGTTATTCAGCCAGACTTTGGTGCCACGGTGGTGCTGGTCACGGCCGCGGCGGGAATGATCTTCCTGAGCGGTGTGCGGCTGAGTCGGTTTGTGCCGTTGATCGGCACGTTGGTGGTGTTGGGTGCCATTCTCATCGTCACCCAGCCGTACCGCCTGAAGCGGGTCGTCAGTTATCTCGACCCCTGGAAAGACCAGTTCGACAGCGGCTACCAGCTGACCCAGTCGCTGATTGCCTTTGGTCGTGGAGACTGGGGCGGTGTCGGCCTGGGCAATTCCATCCAGAAGCTGTTTTACCTGCCAGAGGCTCATACCGATTTCATCTTCGCGATTATTGCCGAGGAGTTCGGGCTCCTGGGTTCGCTGCTTGTGCTCAGTCTGTTCACACTGCTGGTGATTACCGGCTTCGTGATCGCCCGCCGGGCCGAGAATGCGGGCATGCCTTTTGCCGCCTGCTTTGCTTACGGCCTGACTTTGCTGGTTGGCCTGCAGGCCGGTATCAACATGGCGGTCAGTACCGGTCTGCTGCCCACCAAGGGACTGACCCTGCCGCTGGTCAGCTATGGCGGCTCCAGCCTGATAATCACCTGCGTCAGCATCGGCATTCTGGCCAGGGTTGAAATGGAGCGTCTCGATCAGGAAAAGCTGGCCCGTGAAAAGGCCGGTCCGAAAAAGCGGGGGGGTGCGGTTTATGACTGACCAGCGCCGCTTTCTGATGATGGCTGGCGGTACCGGTGGGCATGTTTTCCCGGCTCTGGCCACGGCACGTGCCCTTGAAGCCCGCGGTCACCAGGTCTACTGGCTTGGCGCCAGCGGCGGTATGGAGCAGAGGCTGATCGGTGAGACCGATATTCCGCTTTCGCTGATTCATATTTCCGGTTTGCGGGGTAAGGGCAGACTTGCGCTGGTGCTCGCACCGTTCCGCCTGATGCGGGCTCTCGGTGAGGCATTCACCGTCCTGCGCCAGATTCGTCCGGATTGTGTGGTCGGCATGGGCGGTTTTGTCACCGGGCCCGGTGGTGTGGCCGCCTGGCTGACCCGGACCCCGCTGGTGATACACGAACAGAATGCCATTGCGGGAATGACCAACCGGATTCTGGTGAGGTTTGCGGAAACCGTGCTCGAAGCCTTCCCCGGAAGCTTTGGACCGAAAGTCGTCACCCGGTGCACCGGCAATCCGGTCCGGGAGGATCTGGCGACGTTACCCGCACCAGAGCAGCGGTTGGCGGGCCGGGAGGGTCCCCTCAGGTTGCTGGTGATTGGCGGCAGTCTTGGTGCCCAGGTGTTCAACCAGCAGTTGCCGGAGGCACTGGCCCTGCTGCCAGAAACACAACGACCGGTTGTTCGCCACCAGTGTGGTGAACGCCATGCTGAGGTTGCCCGGGCGGCTTATGAAAAACACGGGGTTGAGGCGAGCGTCGAACCGTTTATCAAGGACATGGCAGATGCCTACCAATGGGCCGATCTGGTTCTGTGCCGCTCCGGCGCGCTGACCGTCTCCGAGCTCTGTGCCGCGGGCATCGGCGCTGTGTTGGTGCCGTTTCCCCATGCAGTGGACGATCACCAGACCAAAAACGGTGAGCAAATGGTGGCCGAGAAGGCCGCCATATTGATCCCGCAATCAAAGATGACCCCGGTCGTACTGGCAGAAACCCTGGGTGATTTATCCCGGGACCGCAGCCGGGTAACCGATATGGCGAAGGCTGCCAGAACATTGGCCCGCCCTGATGCAACGGAGAGAGTCGTGAATTACTGTCTGGAGGCCGCTAATGGCTGATGCAAACAATCCGCCCCTGGTCTATCAGGTGCCTGAAATGCGCCGGATCCGCCACATCCATTTCGTGGGTATTGGTGGTGCCGGTATGAGTGGCATAGCCGAGGTGCTCAAAAACCAGGGGTATGACGTCTCCGGCTCGGATCTGAAAGAAGGCCCGGTTACCGGTCGCCTGAAAGCCATGGGCGTCGAGGTTCAGATCGGTCATAGGGAAGAAAACAGTGCCAGCGCAGATGTCGTGGTGGTTTCGTCTGCTGTGGCTTCTGACAATCCGGAAGTCACAGCCGCCCGCAACCGGCGTGTTCCTATTGTGCCCAGGGCCGAAATGCTGGCTGAGATCATGCGTTACCGGCACGGGATCGCTGTGGCTGGTACCCATGGTAAAACCACCACAACCAGTCTGATCGCATCGGTTCTGGGTGAGGCCGGGCTGGATCCGACTTTCGTGATCGGCGGCAAGCTGAACAGTGCCGGCACCAATGCCCAGCTCGGTGGGTCCCGCTATCTGGTGGCGGAGGCTGACGAAAGCGATGCGTCGTTCCTGCATCTGACACCGGTCATTTCGGTGGTTACCAACATCGAAGCGGACCACATGGATACCTATGGCGGCGATGTTGAAAAGCTGAAGCAGACCTTCGTCGATTTCCTTCATAACCTGCCGTTTTATGGCGTGGCGGTGATGTGCGTAGACGACGCTTATGTCCAGGAAATCATTCCCCGGATATCGAGGGCGATCATTACCTATGGCATCGACAACCCGGAGGCGGATTACCGGGCCGAGAACATCACCTCCGATGGCTTGCGGACCCACTTTGTGGTGAAGCGCCCGGCCGGCCGGAGCGATCTGACGGTGGAACTGAAAATGCCCGGTCGTCACAACGTGGCGAACGCGCTGGCGGCGATTGCCGTGGCGACCGATGAAGGTGTCGCGGATGAGGCGATTGGCCGTGGTCTGGCCGGATTTGCCGGTGTCGGACGCCGGTTCCAGGTGTACGGCGACTACAAGACGCCCAAAGGCACAATCACCCTGGTGGATGATTATGGTCACCACCCCACTGAGGTTGAGGCGGTTATCCGTGCCGCCCACGATGCCTGGCCGGATCGACGTCTGGTGATGGTGTACCAGCCGCACCGATATAGCAGGACCCGTGATCTTTACGAAGATTTCGTCCGCGTGTTGTCGGAGGTGGACAGTTTGCTGCTGATGGATGTCTATTCTGCCGGCGAGCCTGCGATCCCGGGGGCTGATGGCCGCGCCCTGTGCCGCAGCATTCGCCAGAGAGGGCAGGTAGAGCCGGTGTTCGTTGAGGATAACCGGGAGATTGAATCCCTGCTGGCCAATGTGCTGCAGGATGGCGACCTGTTGATAACCCAGGGCGCCGGGGATATTGGTGGAGTGGCTTCGCGGTTGGCGGCCGCGGGAGTGATCACAGGTGAGTGAGATGCATCATGCGGAACCACAGGCCTATCAGGCCGACCCCGACCTCGTGCGGGCTCTCGGACGCGTGGCCGTTTTTATGGGCGGTGATTCCGCAGAGCGGGAGGTATCCCTGAAAAGCGGAAAGGCGGTACTGGCGGCACTGGTGTCGGCCGGCGTGGATGCCTACGCAGTGGATGTCCGGGGCTGCCTGTTGAGAACCGTGGACAGCCCGGAGTTTGACCGGGTGTTCATTGCCCTGCATGGCCGTGGCGGTGAGGACGGTACGCTTCAGGCCATCCTGTCTCAGGCGGGTATTCCCTACACCGGTAGCGAAATGCTGGCCTCGGCCCTGGCCATGGACAAGTTGAGAACCAAGTACGTGTTCGAGGGCTGCGGTCTGCCGACTCCGAAATTCCGGACCATGTCCGATGTTGCCCAGGCCGACCAGATCATTGGCGAATTGCGGGCTCCGTTGAGTGTGAAGCCTTCCCGGGAAGGTTCCAGCATCGGTATCCGTAAGGTTTACACCGCAGCCGAGCTGGCCGAAGCCTACGAAGCGGCTGCGGCGCTGGACAGTCTGGTATTGGTGGAAGAGTGGATTGAAGGGCCGGAGTTTACTGTCAGTCTGCTGCAGGACCAGGCGCTTCCGGCGATCGGGCTGAGCACGGACCACGTGTTCTACGACTACGACGCCAAGTACCTGGCGGACGACACCCGCTACCGGATTCCCTGCGGTCTGGCACCTGAGGATGAAGTGCGGCTTCAGCACCTGGCACTGGATGCGTTCCGGGTTGTCGGCTGCCGGACCTGGGGCCGGGTTGACATCATGCAGGACAGCGACGGCAAGTTCTGGCTGCTGGAAGTCAATACCGTGCCGGGAATGACTGATCACAGTCTCGTACCTATGGCGGCCAAGGCGGCGGGCATCAGCTTTGAAGAGCTGGTGGTAAGGATTCTCAGGGACACACTGGAGGTCGCCGATGCTTGAGACACTGCTGATCCGGAGCCGGGCTACACCGTCCGAGCCCCCGCGGCGCCGGGGGGCAACCTCCCTCGGGACTGAGCGGGACCGGTTTGGCGTGTTGAGAGGTGTTCTGGCAGCGGTGCCCTGGCTTCAGGTGGGTATGGGCGCGGTGATTGTTCTGCTTGCCGCTCTGGTGCCCTGGGGAACCGGCAAGGTATTGGGCGCCATGGATCAGCAGATCCTGGCGGTGGATGTGAAAGGGGATTTTATCGGCGATAGCCGGATTGCAATCGAGCGTGCGGCCGGCAACTGGATTGGCAAGAGCTATTTCGCCACGGATCTGTCCGACATCAAGGCCAGCCTGGAGCGTCGGCCCTGGGTTGAATCCGCTGCCGTGCAGCGGGTCTGGCCAGATCGCCTGGTGATTGATATCCGGGAAAAGAAGCCGTTGGCCTACTGGACCGACGGGCGCCTGGTAAGCCGGACCGGTGAACTGTTTGCGCCATCCAACCCGGAAGTGGCGGGCAGGTTACCCCGGCTGGCGGGACCGGATGAACGGGTGCGTGATGTGATCGACATGGCGCGGACCATGAGCGAAAAGCTGGTTGCCCGGGGACTGGGTTTTGCGGGTTTGTCCCTGGAACATCGGGGCGCCTGGACCCTGCAGCTGGCCAACGGCATCGAAGTGGTGCTTGGTCGGGATCAGGTGAAACAGCGATTTGAACGGTTTATCACGGTTTATGAAAACCGGCTGGCGGCACGGTCGGACGAAGTCAGTCGGGTGGATGCCCGTTACACCAATGGTGTGGCGGTCAAGTGGAAGGCTGCTGTGGCAGCTTCCGGCCCAAAATCATAGCAACGGTTAATACAGACCTACGGTTTGGTGGAACACATGTCATCGGTTGAAACGGAAAACATGATTGTCGGCCTCGACATCGGAACTTCGAAAGTGGTTGCGATTGTCGGCAAGCGCAAGATGGACGGCACCATCGAAGTGGTGGGCATTGGCTCGCATCCTTCCAGGGGCCTCAAGCGCGGGGTGGTGGTAAACATTGAAACCACTGTCCAGGCGATTCAGCGCGCCGTGGAAGAGGCAGAGTTGATGGCAGGGTGTCGCATTCATTCGGTATACGCAGGTATCGCCGGTAGCCACATCAAGAGCCTGAACTCCCACGGGATTGTTGCCATCCGTGACCGGGAAGTCACCCAGGCCGATATCGACCGGGTAATTGATGCCGCCCAGGCGGTTGCGATTCCGGCAGATCAGAAGATCCTGCACATTCTGCCCCAGGAATTTGTGATTGACAGTCAGGAAGGCATCAAGGAGCCGATGGGCATGTCCGGTGTGCGGCTGGAGGCGAAGGTTCATCTGGTGACCTGCGCGGTTAACGCCGCCCAGAATATCGAGAAATGCGTGAAGCGCTGTGGCCTTGAGGTGGATGACATCATCCTGGAGCAGCTGGCGTCCAGTCACGCCATTCTCACCGAAGATGAAAAGGAACTGGGCGTCTGTGTGGTGGACATCGGTGGCGGAACCACCGACATCGCCGTGTTCACCGGTGGTGCGATTCGTCATACCGCGGTGATCCCGATCGCCGGCGATCAGGTGACCAACGATATCGCCATGGCACTGCGGACACCGACCCAGAATGCCGAAGAAATCAAGATCAAGTATGCCTGCGCGCTGACCCAACTGGCCGGCGCCGATGAAACCATCAAGGTGCCCAGCGTCGGGGATCGCGCTCCGCGGGATCTCTCGCGGCAGGCTCTGGCCGAGGTCGTGGAGCCCCGTTACGAGGAGCTGTTCACACTGGTGCAGTCCGAATTGCGCCGGTCCGGGTTCGAGGACCTGATTCCGGCGGGCATCGTGATTACCGGCGGTTCTTCCACCATGGAAGGCGTGGTGGAGCTGGCCGAAGAGATCTTCCACATGCCGGTAAGGCTGGCCTGTCCGCAGGCAGTCTCCGGCATGACGGAAGTGGTCAACAATCCGATCTACGCCACCGGCGTGGGGTTGTTGATTCATGGTTTCCGCCAGATGGATCTGGGGCGGACGCCGGTGCTCAAGGGTGAAGATGCACCCTCGCTGTTTGAGCGCATGAAAGCCTGGTTCACCGGTCATTTCTGACGGCGCCGGGTGGCAGTACACGAAGGTATCTCGAAAACACAATCTCGAACAAACAGTCCGGAACAGGGCTGAAAACAGCACGAAGGAGTAGGGGAAATGTTTGAACTCGTCGATAATGTCCAGCAGAACGCTGTCATTAAAGTCGTCGGTGTTGGCGGAGGTGGCGGCAATGCCGTGCGCCACATGCTCAACAGCGACATCGAAGGTGTCGAATTTATCTGCGCCAATACCGATGCGCAGGCGCTGACCGACATGGACGCTCGCCAGATCATCCAGTTGGGGGGCAACATCACCAAAGGTCTGGGTGCCGGCGCCAATCCTGAGGTGGGCCGTCAATCCGCCCTGGAAGACAGGGATCGCATTGCCGAGGCGATCAAGGGCGCTGATATGGTGTTCATCACCGCTGGCATGGGCGGTGGTACCGGCACCGGTGCAGCGCCGATTGTGGCGGAAGTGGCCCGTGAACTTGGCATCCTTACCGTTGCCGTGGTTACCAAGCCATTCCTGTTCGAGGGTGGCAAGCGCATGAGCGTTGCCGAATCCGGCCTGAAGGAGCTTGAGGAGAGCGTCGACTCCCTGATCACCATCCCCAACGAAAAGCTGCTGGCGGTGATGGGCAAGAAAACCAGCCTGTTGGATGCGTTTGCCGCGGCAAATGATGTGCTGCTGGGCGCTGTTCAGGGGATCGCGGATCTGATCACCCGCAACGGTATGATCAACGTTGACTTTGCCGACGTAAAAACGGTCATGTCCGAAATGGGTATGGCAATGATGGGTACGGCCCGGGCCACCGGCGAAAACCGCGCACGGGAAGCTGCCGAAGCGGCCATCCGCAGCCCGCTGCTGGAAGACATCAACCTGCAGGGCGCCAAGGGTATCCTGGTAAACATTACCGCCGGTATGGACCTGAATCTGGGCGAATTCTCCGAGGTTGGCGACATCGTGCGTGAGTTTGCTTCTGACTCGGCTACTGTCGTAGTGGGTACCGTCATTGATCCGGAAATGACCGACGAACTGAAAGTGACCGTCGTTGCGACCGGGCTTGGCGGCGACCGCGAGAAGCCGGCCAAGGTTGTGGACAATACCCGCACCCTGGATGGGAAAACCGATTACAACCAGTTGGACCGCCCCGCCGTTCTGCGCCGTCGGGCCGTTTCCCATGGAAATGTGGCCATTGACCAGAGCAAAGAGAGCGCGGAACAGGGCGTTGACTATCTCGATATTCCCGCATTCCTTCGCCGGCAGGCGGACTGATAGTCTGTTGGAATTGTGATCCGGTTCCGGTCTGCGTGCGAAAAAAACGGAACCTCGAAGCCGGTAAATACGTGCGCTGAGTGCCTTGGGCCGGCGCCCGATGAACGTTTGGCGGGGACTGATTGGTTAAATGGTATTCAGTCTTATTTTCTGGTATTCTCCGGGCAGAATTTTGCCTAGAATATCGCCTTTTTGTGACGGAATTATGTACCGATGATCAAACAACGGACACTCAAAAACACCATCCGTGCCACCGGTGTTGGCTTGCACTCGGGTGAGAAAGTATATCTGACCCTGAAGCCTGCCCCGGTGGATTCAGGCATCATCTTCCGCCGTTCTGATCTGGACCCGATGGTCGAGATCCGTGCCTGTGCGGAAAATGTGGGTGAGACCATGCTGTCCACGACGCTGGTAAAAGACGGTGTCCGTGTGGCGACTGTCGAGCATCTGCTCTCCGCCATGGCTGGTCTCGGTATTGATAACTGCTTTGTGGAGCTCAGTGCTGCAGAAGTGCCGATCATGGACGGCTCTGCCGGTCCCTTCGTGTTTCTGCTGCAATCTGCCGGTATTGCCGAGCAGGAGGCTGCCAAGCGCTTTATCCGCATCAAGCGTGAAGTGACCATTGAAGAGGGCGACAAGAAAGCTACCTTCCTGCCGTTCGAAGGCTTCAAGGTAAGTTTCGGGATCGATTTCGATCACCCGGTCTTCAAGGGTCGTGCCCAGACTGCCACGGTCGACTTCTCGAGCACGTCCTTCGTGAAGGAAGTCAGCCGCGCACGGACCTTTGGTTTCATGCGCGACATCGAGAAGCTGCGTGCCATGAACCTGGCGCTCGGTGGCAGCGTGGATAACGCCATTGTGGTTGACGACTACAAGATTCTGAACGAAGACGGTCTTCGCTATGATGACGAGTTCGTCAAGCACAAGGTGCTGGACGCAATTGGCGACCTGTACCTGCTGGGCAACAGCCTGATTGGTGAGTTCCGCGGCGTAAAGTCCGGTCACGATCTGAACAACAAGTTGCTGCGTAAGCTCCGGGCTGAGGAAGATGCATGGGAAGTGGTTACGTTTGACGACGAAGCCACTGCGCCGATTTCCTACATGAAGCCCGCGCTGGCAGCCCAGGCTTAAAGCAGGACGCTTTAATCCCGGACGTGGCTTGCGAGTTTTTCGAGAACCTCGCGTAGTGCTTTATCCTTCGTGTGCCCGGCCTCCTCTTTGAGGAGCCGGGCATTTTCCTTACTTAAGGGTGCCTTTTTAAACGCGGGCTTCTCCCGGAACCTTGGCGGCGCGACTTTAACCTTCAGTTTCCAGACAAACCGGAACAGCTCGTTCTCTCGCAGTTTTTCCATGATTTCGTGCTGGCGGAAGCGAATCTGGCTGGCCTTGCCGGCGGTCTCCGCAGAAAGAACCAGTTCACCTTCCTTGCAGCTTATAAAGCGTGTGCCCTTGACCAGGTCTCCCGGAACGGCGGCCAGAACATGCTCCTCGGCCTGACGGTGAAGTTCCGCCCGTGCCACAAGATCCTTGAGTACCGGGGTCTTGCCGAGCTTGTCGAAGGTCATTTTTTGCTCACTTTTTCGTTTCATGGGCGCGTTTTTACTCGACGGCTCTGATTACGATTGGTTACACTTCGGCACGGTTTATGCGTAGTGCCTGTATTACACTCGTTTTACATTGTGGTAAATGAGTATGTCTACCGGGCGCTGCAATTTTTTCAGTATGTAGCTGTTGCCAGAGGATGGCAGGCCCACTCGGAATTTTTCCGGGGCGCAACGCTACAGGATGCGGTTGCGGCTCAACGATGAAACCAGAAGATGATATGAATATTATTCTTGTTGGCAAACACCACGGAAAGTCCCGTGTGTTGGCGATCAACGGTACTCTTGCCGTCGGCCTGCTCTTTTCGGTGCTCTCAATGCTCGTGGTCGCCGGCTGGGCCGGCTATGAGGTGGCCGTCCAGCGAGCTGAGGCGAGAGAACCTAGTAACTCGGAGCTGGTGGCAGGCTGGCAGCAAAGGTTGGCACAACAGAAGGCGGAGCTGGCTGGAATCGAGGAAAATGTCCAGCAGCAGGTGGACGCGCTGACACTTCGCCTGGGTGAAATTCAGGGGCGCCTGTTGCGACTGGATGCCCTGGGGCAACGGTTCGTGGAGTCCGGCCTGGTCGCGAGCGACGAATTCGATTTCGATCAGCCGGCTGCGGTAGGTGGTCCGGAAGATGGGGTGTCCGGCGATTCTTTCTCTGCGCCCGAGCTCACTCGCATGATCGAGGAAATGGAGCGGCGGATTGAAGACCGGGAGCAGCAGCTGCGTCTGCTGGATCAGGTGGCTTCCCGGCAGAAGCTCGAAGATGAGCTCTACCTTGAGGGCCGACCTATCACGTGGGGCTGGCTGTCTTCACGCTATGGTTACCGCTCTGATCCTTTCACCGGCAAACGTACATGGCATGCCGGGGTTGATCTTGCCGGCAAGGACGGCAGCAACATTATTTCGGTTGCCGGTGGCGTCGTGACCTATGCCGGCGAGCGCTACGGCTATGGCAATCTGGTTGAAATTGACCATGGCGACGGTCTTGTTTCCCGGTACGCTCACTGCAAAACCGTCAAGGTTCAGGTGGGTGATGTTGTTCAGAAAGGCCAGGTTGTGGCTCTGATGGGCAGTACCGGGCGCTCCACTGGCCCGCATGTCCATTTTGAAGTACTCCGGAACGGAAAGTCAGAGAATCCGGAAACTTACATCAAACGTGCGAGCCGTTAGTCATTTCCTGGCTCGCCGTTAGCTTTTGATTCTCCTCCGCCATTCGGTGGTCAGCCAGGTTTATATCCCGGAATCCGGTGTTTCGCCGCAGCCTTATTTTGCTCGTGTGCACCCTGTCTTTTGTCCTGTTACAAAATAAGGTTAGAATGCCGGCTTCCTCCGTTTAATCAAAGAAGCAGTGGTCTATGTTCACAAAGCTTGCAACCAAGATGTTCGGCAGTAAAAACGCCAGAGAAATCAAGAGAATGCGCAAACCGGTCTTGCGTATCAATGAGCTTGAAGAGCAATATGGCAATCTGTCTGACTCCGAGTTGCAAGGCAAGACAGCGGAGTTCCGCCGGCGGATCGATGAAGGCGAATCCCTGGATGCCCTGTTGCCGGAAGCGTTTGCGACGGTAAGGGAGGCTGGCCGCCGGGTTATGGGCATGCGTCATTACGACGTTCAGCTGATCGGTGCGATCACCCTGCACGAAGGCCGAATCGCGGAAATGAAAACCGGTGAAGGCAAGACCCTGGTTGCGACCGCTTCGGTCTATCTTAATGCGCTGTCTGGTAAGGGTGTGCATGTCGTTACAGTGAACGATTACCTGGCCCGTCGTGATGCCGACTGGATGGGTAAGATCTATCGCTTTCTCGGAATGCAGGTAGGGGTAGTGGCTTCCGGTCAGCCGCCTGAAGAGAAGCGGGCTGCCTACCAGGCGGACATAACCTACGGCACCAATAACGAATTCGGCTTCGACTATCTGCGCGACAATATGGCTTTCAGCACCGAAGACAAGGTTCAGAGAGGGCTGAACTACGCCATCGTGGACGAAGTGGATTCGATTCTTATCGATGAGGCCCGTACACCGCTGATCATTTCCGGTGCCGCTGAGGACAGCTCGAAGCTTTACCTGGCTATTAACGAGCTGATTCCCAGTCTCGAAGAAGGAGAGGTCAGCGAGGAGGAAGGTGAGCCTAGTGGCGATTTCACGATTGACGAAAAGTCCCGCCAGGTTGAGCTTACCGAATCCGGTCACGAGAAGGTTGAGGAGTTGTTACTGAGTCGCGGCCTGCTGAAAGAGGGTGAGAGCCTTTATTCCGCTGCCAATCTCAGCCTGCTGCATCATGTTCACTCGGCGCTGCGTGCCCATCGCCTGTTCCAGAAAGATGTGGATTACATTGTCCAGGGTGACCAGGTGGTCATCGTAGATGAGCATACCGGCCGCACCATGCCGGGCCGCCGCTGGAGTGAAGGCCTGCATCAGGCGGTTGAGGCAAAAGAAGGTGTCAGGATCCAGGCTGAGAGCCAGACTCTGGCGTCTACCACTTTCCAGAACTATTTCCGGCTTTACGACAAACTGGCGGGCATGACCGGTACGGCCGATACCGAAGCGTTCGAATTCCGCCAGATATACGGCCTGGATGTGGTGGTCATTCCGCCCAATAAACCCATCCAGCGGATTGATTACAACGATCTGGTGTATCTCACCCAGGAAGAAAAGTTCCACGCGATTATCGACGAGATCAAGGATGTCACCGCCGAGGGCCGCCCGATTCTGGTGGGCACGGCGTCCATCGAAGCGTCCGAACTGCTTTCAATGCTGCTCAAGAAGGCGCAGATCGAGCACAAGATTCTGAACGCCAAGCAGCATGAATCCGAAGCCCACATCATTGCTCAGGCGGGGCGTCCGGGCGCCGTTACCATCGCCACCAACATGGCTGGTCGTGGCACGGACATCGTGCTGGGCGGTAATTGGGAACACGAAGTGACTGCCATGGACAACCCTTCCGAAGAAGAGGTTGCCCGGATCAAGGCGGAGTGGACGGAGCGCCATAACCAGGTTCTTGAAGCCGGCGGCCTGCACATCGTCGGTACCGAGCGTCACGAGTCCCGCCGGATTGATAACCAGCTGCGAGGCCGTGCCGGTCGTCAGGGCGATCCCGGTTCTTCCCGCTTCTTCCTGTCCCTGGAAGACAACCTCATGCGTATCTTCGCGCCTGACCGGGTCAAAAGCCTGATGCAGGCCATGGGCATGAAAAAGGGTGAGGCCATTGAGCACCGGATGGTCACCAACGCCATCGAGAAGTCCCAGCGCAAGGTGGAAGGGCGCAACTTCGACATGCGTAAGACGCTGCTGGAATACGATGACGTCGCAAACGACCAGCGTACGGTTATCTACGAGCAGCGCAACGAAGTCATGTCCTCCGACGACATCTCGGACATGGTCAGGACCATCCGGGAAGACGTGGTCGACTCGCTGATCAGCGAATACATCCCGCCCCAGAGCATGCCGGAGCAATGGGATGTGGCGGGGCTGGAATCCCAGCTTCAGTCCGAGATGGCGATCGATCTGCCGGTTCAGAAGTGGCTGGAAGAAGACAGCAAACTGTACGAAGAGAACCTGCGTCAGAAAATTCTGGACGAGATCGTCGCTGCGTATGAAGCCAAGGAAGAGATTGCCGGCTCCGAGGCCATGCGCAAGTTCGAGAAGCAGGTCTTCCTGCAGGTGCTCGATACCCTGTGGAAGGAACATCTTTCCAACATGGACCACCTGCGCCGCGGTATCCATTTACGGGGCTACGCCCAGAAGAACCCCAAGCAGGAATACAAGCGCGAGGCGTTCAACCTGTTTGAAGCCATGCTCGATACCATGAAGCGGGATGTGACCCGTGTGCTCTGCCATGTGCGCGTTCAGAGCCGGGAAGAAATGGAAGAAGTAGAGCGCCGTCGCAAACAGGAGCTGGAGCAGGAATTGGCCCGCGCCCGCCTGCGCCATGATGAGACCAGTGCCACCGCACAGAGCCAGGGTGAGGGCGACGCGGAAGATGCCCGGCAGTCGACGCCCGACACCTTCGTGCGTCAGGAGCGCAAGATAGGTCGAAATGAGCCCTGCCCCTGCGGGTCCGGTAAGAAATACAAGCAGTGTCATGGCAAGGTCAGCTGATTCAGTAAGCTGATCGGGAATCCGGAACCCGCAATCTGCCAGCAAGAACTGGCGGGCTGCGGGTTTTTTCGTTTTGAGTTGGCCGTATGGTCCCCCGTGCAGGTTTAGATATTAAGGAGTAACAGAATGGCGGTAGGTCCGGGAACCTTACCTGAGTTTTATCCGGTGGCCGGAGTCCGGCTTGGCATTGCCAGTGCCGGTATCAAGAAGCCGGGGCGAAAGGATGTGGTTCTGTTTGAGCTGGCCCCGGAAAGCCGGGTTGCCGGGATCTTCACCAGGAATCAGTTCTGTGCCGCACCCGTCACGCTGAGCCGCAGGCACCTGACAGAGGCATCGCCCCGGTACCTGCTGATCAATACCGGTAATGCCAATGCTGGCACGGGGGCGCGGGGCATGCAGGATGCGAAGGCCTGTTGCCAGGCTCTGGCAGCTCAGGCCGGCGTCAGTGAGGCCGAGATCCTGCCTTTTTCCACGGGGGTCATTGGTGAGCCGCTGCCGGTTCAGAAGATTGTCGGTGCGCTTCCCGAAGCCCTGGCGACTGCAGCTGAAGACCGCTGGGCCGAAGCTGCCAGCGGTATTATGACGACCGACACCCGACCCAAGGGCGCGTCCTGCCAGGTGGAGCTGGATGGCTACACTGTGTCCATTTCCGGGATCAGCAAGGGAGCAGGCATGATTCGCCCCAATATGGCAACGATGCTTGGCTTTATTGCCACCGATGCCCGAATTGCGCCGGAGCTTCTGCAGACTCTCGCCTCCGAACTGGGAGAGATGTCCTTCAACCGCATTACCATCGATGGCGACACCTCCACCAACGACGCCTGCATGCTGATTGCCAGTGGCCAGTGCGGTGGCCCGGAAATTACCGGATCCAGCCCATCGCTGGCGAAGCTCAGGGAGGCCCTTGAGACTGTGTATCTGGAGCTGGCACATGCCATCGTCCGTGACGGCGAAGGTGCTACCAAATTCGTCACAATTGACGTCATTGGGGCGGCCAGTCAGCAGGAAGCGCTGGGTGTGGCCTATACCGTTGCCCATTCCCCGCTGGTGAAAACCGCCCTGTTTGCCTCAGACCCTAACTGGGGGCGGATTCTGGCGGCGGTGGGGCGCGCTGGTGTTGAAGGGCTGGATCTTAATGCCCTGGAAATTTACCTCGGGGATGTCTGTCTGGTGCGCAATGGCGGTCGGGCAGAGGATTACTCGGAAGCCCGGGGCCAGGCGGTGATGGACCGGGAAGAGATCACCATTGCCATTGATCTCAAGCGAGGTGAAGTGCGGGAAACCGTCTGGACCTGCGACTTCTCCCACGATTATGTCACGATCAACGCCGAGTACCGTACCTGAACATGACATCAGCGAAACCCCTGGTGAAAGAAATCCATGTCGCCGTGGCGGTTATTGTCCGCAATGGCCAGGTGCTCATTGCCCGCCGGCCAGACCATGTGCATCAGGGGGGCTTGCTTGAGTTCCCTGGTGGCAAGGTGGAGCCGGGTGAAAGTGTTCAGGCGGCACTGGTGCGCGAGATTGCCGAGGAAACCGGCCTCAGAGTGCCTGAGGCCTCTCTGGAGCCGGTCATTGGTATTCGCCATGACTATGGTGATAAGCAAGTTTTCCTCGATGTGTGGGCGACCAGAGCCGCTGAAGGCGAACCTGAGGGCCGTGAGGGCCAGCCAGTAGAATGGCTTGGCCCCGATCGGCTTCGGGATCAGGATTTCCCGGCTGCCAACCGGCCTATTATCCGGGCATTGCGGTTGCCCCGGCAGTTGGCGATTACCGGAACAGCCGCCAGTGCTGATCAGGCCATCGAGCGTCTTCGGTCAGGATTGGCTGATGTCCCGCAGTCGCTGGTGGTGCTCCGTGCTCCGGCCATGACCGGGCCGGATTATCGTCAGCTTGCGGCAGCGGCGGTGCCGGTGTGTGAAGCGGCCAGCACCGGTCTGATCGTGCACGGCGCCCCCGGGTTCTTTGATGGCACGCCTGGTGCCCGTGGTCTGCATCTGCCATGGCGTGAAGCGATCAAACAAGTGGAGAGGCCGGTTCCGGCGGATGCGTGGCTGGGTGTTTCCTGCCATGATGCGATGGAGATTGACCATGCTGTCGCCATTGGCGCGGACTACGTCACGCTCGGGCCTGTCAAGCCAACCCGAAGCCATCCAGGACAGCTGGCCATGGGCTGGGAAGCGTTCGGAGCCCTGGTCTCCGGGGCGCCGCTTCCCGTTTATGGGCTGGGAGGGCTCGGCCTTGCGGACCTGTCCGAGGCCCGGCAACGGGGTGGTCAGGGGATCGCCGGTATCCGCTTCTGGTGGCCGGAAAACTGACCATTATCAGCGGCGGCCATTGTGATCTCTGTTATGCTGTCAGCCCCCGTATTTTTTATTATCTGGCACAACCGGTTCCGGGAGATTCTGTGAGTAAACTGACGCATCTTGACGACAAGGGCGAAGCCCGAATGGTGGATGTGACCGACAAGGCCGCCACCGAACGGGAGGCTCGCGCCGAAGCAACCATTCGAATGGCGCCGGAGACCCTGAACATGATTGTGGATGGGGAGCACCCCAAGGGGGATGTCCTGGCCGTGGCCCGTATTGCCGGGATCATGGCTGCAAAGAAAACTCACGATCTGATTCCCCTGTGTCACGCCCTCAATCTTACCTCGGTCAAGGTAGAGCTGACGCCTGGTGAAGATGGTGCTTCGGTACACATTCTTACCCGCTGCAAGCTGTCCGGCCAGACCGGTGTCGAGATGGAAGCGCTGACCGCCGCAAGCGTTGCAGCATTGACTCTTTACGACATGTGCAAGGCTGTCGACCGGGGCATGGAAATCGCTTCTGTCCGCCTGCTGGAGAAGAAAGGTGGCCGGAGTGGTCACTGGGTGGCCGACAAGTCCTGGTCTGGCCAGTCGTCGAACTCGTAAGTGTTCGCTGCTGAGCACATGCCAGAGGCGCTGCAGTGCAGGGACTACGCCAAGCAGGCGGGCCCGTGATAGAATGCGCGGCCCCAATGACTGAACCACGAGGAACCACTGTGGCTGTTCGTTACATCCAGACCTGCCGGTTGCCGACCCCGTTCGGGGTGTTTGATATGCATGGCTTCGAAGAACCGGACACCGGAAAGGAGCATGTTGCCCTGACCCTGGGCGAACTGGACAGTGACGAACCCATGCTTGCCCGCACTCACTCCGAGTGTCTTACCGGTGATGCCCTCTACAGCATGCGTTGCGACTGTGGCTACCAGCTTGAGGAGGCCCTGCGCAGTATTGCCCGCGAAGGCCGCGGAATCCTGATGTATCTGCGCCAGGAGGGCCGGGGGATCGGGCTTCTGAACAAAATCCGTGCCTATCACCTGCAGGATCAGGGCGCGGATACGGTGGAGGCCAATGAGCGCCTGGGGTTCGCCGCCGATCTGCGTGATTACAGCATGTGCAAGGACATGCTGGAGCATCTGGGCATCACAAGCCTGCGCCTGATGACCAACAATCCACGCAAGGTGAAGGCTCTTTCGTCTTACGGTATCGTTATTGCTGAACGGGTGCCTCTGCACGTTGGCCGTAACCCTCACAACGAGCATTACCTCAACACCAAGCAGAGCAAGCTTGGGCACTGGTTGGAAACACACCAGGACGACGACCCCGAGGCGTGAACCGGAACCAAAAAGCCCGCGACAGTCGGCGGGCTTTTTGCGTTTCAGGAGCCAGGGTTTGTTTATTTGACGACTTTCAGATTCTGGTGCCGAAGGGTTTCCATTCGCGCGGCAATTGATGCTTCGATGCCTCCCGCATCCAGGCCACAATCCGTCAGCAGCTCCCCATGCTTGCCGTGGTCCATGAACGTGTCCGGCAGCCCAAGCTGGAGCACGGGCATGGATACCTGACGGCTGTTCAGGAATTCGGTGACCGCGCTGCCGGCACCACCGGCAACGGCGTTCTCTTCCAGAGTCACCAGCAGCTGGTGCTGCTCTGCAAGCTCAAGCACCAGTTCTTCATCAAGGGGTTTCACGAATCGCATATCCGCCACCGTCGCTCCCAGTACTTCGGCCGCTTCCAGTGCCGGTGCCAGCAGGGTACCGAAGTTGAGGATGGCGAGCCCCTTGCCTGCGCGCACTCTCCGGCCCTTACCGATCTCCAGTGGCGTAAGCTCCTGCTGGATCTCTGCCCCAGGCCCGGTTCCCCTCGGGTATCGAACCGAAGCAGGGCCCTCGTATAACATGCCGGTCTGCAGCATCTGACGGGTTTCGTTCTCATCGGACGGTGTCATGACCACCATATTCGGTATGCAGCGCAGGTAGCTGATATCGAAGGCCCCGGCGTGTGTGGGGCCGTCCTCGCCCACCAGGCCGGCGCGATCGATGGCAAGCAGCACATCCAGATTCTGGATGGCGACATCATGGATCAACTGGTCGTAGGCACGCTGCAGGAAGGTGGAGTAGATGGCAACCACCGGCTTTGCGCCATCACAGGCCAGGCCGGCTGCGAGGGTGACGGCGTGCTGTTCGGCAATCGCAACATCGAAATAGCGATCCGGGAACCGCTGTGAAAAGGCCAGCAGGTCGGAGCCTTCGCACATGGCAGGCGTTATGCCAACCACTCGCTCATCCTGCTCAGCGGAGTCACACAGCCACTGGCCAAAGACATTGGCGTACTTGGGCTTCGCGGGCTTTGGTTTCACCGGCTCGGGCTTGCTCGGCGGCACCGGCTCGATCTTGTTGATGGCGTGATAACCTATCGGGTCCGCCTCTGCCGGAGCAAAACCTTTGCCTTTGGTCGTCACCACATGCAGAAACTGCGGGCCTTCCAGCTCGCGGATGTTCTCGAGGGTCTCGACCAGCAGGGGCAGGTCATGGCCATCAATGGGGCCGATGTAGTTGAATCCCAGCTCCTCAAACAGGGTGCCCGGGGCAATCATGCCCTTGAAATGCTCTTCCGTCTTTTTCGCGAGGGCCATCAGGTGCGGGGCGCCCTGAAGGACTTTCTTGCTGCTGTCGCGAACCTGGTTGTAGGTGGGGCTGGACAGCAGCTTGGCAAAGTAGTTGGACAGCCCCCCGACGTTGCGGGAAATCGACATGTCATTGTCGTTCAGTATCACCAGCATGTCGGCGTGCAGGTGGCCGGCATGGTTCAGGGCCTCGAAGGCCATGCCAGCGGTCATGGCGCCGTCGCCAATGACTGCGATACTTTTACGGCCGGTGCGTTGCAGGCGAGCGGCAATGGCCATGCCAAGCGCGGCACTGATGGACGTGCTGGAGTGGCCCACGCCGAAGGTGTCGTATTCGCTTTCGGCCCTTTTCGGAAAGCCGGCAAGTCCGTCTTTGCGCCGGATGCTGGCCATGGCGTCACGCCGGCCGGTCAGAATTTTATGGGGGTAGGCCTGGTGGCCAACATCCCAGACCAGGCGGTCGATCGGAGTATTGAAAACATAGTGAAGGGCTACGGTAAGCTCGAGCACACCAAGACCGGCCCCGAAATGGCCGCCGGTCTGGCCCACTGACCACAACAGAAACGCCCTGAGTTCCCGGGCCAGCTGGGGCAGCTGTTCCGGGGCCAGCTCGCGCAACTGGGCCGGTGCATCAGTCCGGTCCAGCAGCGGAGTGTTGGGCCGCTGTGACGGGATTTCCTTGAAAATATAAGTGTCCTGCATCTGCTCGGGTCTTTTCCGGTACGTTCAGTAACTGACGGGCATTATAAGGGAACAGGGGACGCTGTTTCACACAAACCGGGCCAGTTGTTACGAAAATATTTACGGTCAGTGTGCGCCTTCGGGGCGCCGGGGTTCAATGGGTTCTTGCCACCACGTAATCGGCCATTGCCCGCAGCGGGTCCGCTTCGGGGCCGAACGCCCGAAGGCTTTGGTGGGCGTTCTCAAGCAAGGCCGCCAGATGCTCCCGGGCACCGGCCACTCCGAGCAGGGCGGGGTAGGTGGGTTTGGCCCGGGCGGCGTCAGAGCCCTGGGGTTTGCCAATAACCCGGGTGTCCCCTTCGATGTCCAGCAGGTCGTCCTGGACCTGGAAAGCCAGACCAAGGGCCTTGGCATAGCGGGTCAGCGACGCCAGTGCCTGCTCGCTGACCGAAGGCGCAGTGATGGCGCCAATCCGGACGCTGGCTTCGATCAGTGCCCCGGTTTTGTGCCGGTGCATGGTCTCCAGTTGGGCCAGAGTCAGGGTTTTACCAACGGATTCAAGATCGATCGCCTGGCCGCCGACCATACCCCTGTGGCCGCTGGCGCCCGCCAGTTCCCGCACCATGGCCAGGCGCGCGGACTCGGAGAGCCCGGGGGCCTCTGCCAGCCAGCCAAACGCCAGCGCCTGGAGGGCATCCCCGGCCAGAATGGCAGTCGCTTCATCAAAGGCGATGTGGGTGGTGGGGCGCCCGCGCCGGAGCTCGTCGTTATCCATGGCGGGGAGGTCATCATGGATCAGTGAATAGGCGTGGATCAGTTCCACGGCACAGGCGGGAATCAGGGCCTGGTCACCGGGCTGGCCCAGAGCCTTTGCCGCGGCCAGGCACAGGGCGGGCCGGATTCGTTTGCCGCCGCCCAGTACGCTGTAACGCATGGCTTCGTGCAGCCGACCGGATGCGGACTTCTGTTCCAGGCAGCGGTCGAGTGCCGCGTCAACGCGGGCCCGGCAGGTTTCGAGAAAGTCCGCTGCGAGTTGGTTCGGTCCGGACATCAGTCAGCATCATCCGGAGAGAAGGGGTGGGTTTCAAGGCTGCCGTCGCTGTTCTGAACCAGCTGCTCGACGCGCTGCTCCGCGCTCTTAAGGGCCTGCTGGCATTCACGGGTCAGTCTGACGCCGCGCTCGAACGCCGTCAGGGATTGCTCAAGGGACAGCTCTCCCTGCTCCAGATCGCGAACCAGCTTTTCCAGTTCATCAAGGGATTTTTCGAAATCGGCTATGGATGTGGCGCCTTGTTCACCGGCCATCAGGGGCCCTCCGATCAGGTGTCAGAATTTTGCGGAGTATACCAGAGCTTGCTTGCTATCGCTGCCAGTGGAAGTGACGGCGTTCACCGGTTTCGGCATCAGGCCCCCAGCTCTGTTCGGTCACATGGATGTCACCGGTGCCGGAGACACTGACCACAGTAGTCGCCCGGGTGCCGTAGTCTGAGCCGGCGATAAAGGGGGACGAGAGGAAGCGTTCGGTATCAATCCCCACCCCGGTGTCGGGTAATAGCCGGTCCGGGGCCGGCGTGGTGTCCTGAAGCAGCGCAACCAACACGCCGTGCAGTTTGCCGGCATCGTTACCGGCGGCGGCAACGGCATCGCCAACGGCCTGGCGCAGCCGGACCAGCTTGGGCCAGGGAGTCTGCAGAAGATGGTTGCTCAGGCCGTAAACGCCCCGGTGGATGTGCCGGCCGGGATGAGCGTCCCGGTTGCTGAAATACCAGCCGTCCCGGGGCGTCAGGTGAACGAGGTTGAAGCCGGAAAAATGATCGGCATTACGATGCAGGTAGCCTTCAAGGTGCCGCCTGGAATCGTTGAGCGCCCGCAGGGGAAGTTCGCCCCGGCTGATACGGCCGGTTTCCGGTGTACCTTCGCGTACGTTGGTGACAGCGCTGACGTCCCCTTCGGCAGAGACCGCAAGCCAGGTTCCGCCGGACTGAAGATCCCGGCCGGCGAGCACCCGGGTGCCTGTGTCGGTTGTCCACCAGTCCATGGCGGCCGTGGGGCGACGAAAGAATTCATCCCGGTTGGCCGCGACAACCAGCGGAAAATGAGGGTTCTGGCCAAGGGCAAAGGCAATCAGGCACATGGTGGAGAACGGGCTCCCGGAGTTAATGAAGTTGACTCTTGCGCTGTGTATCATACCAGCCTTGGTTTTCCCGGGTGCGTGACAAACTATGACGCTGATCTTCGAAATAGCATCGTATCTAGCCCTCGGCGCCCTCGCAGGCACCGTTGCTGGCCTGTTTGGTATCGGCGGTGGGCTGATTATCGTGCCGGTGCTTATTTTCAGTTTCGGTCTCCGGGGGATCAGCCCGGAGATTGTTCCTCACTTGGCGGTGGGTACGTCGCTGGCAACCATCGTGTTCACGTCGGCCAGTTCCATCCGTTCCCACCACCGGCATGGCGCTGTGCGCTGGGATCTGTTCCGGCCCATGACCATGGGGATTATTGCCGGAGCCCTGATCGGTGCCTGGACAGCGTCGTTGATGAGTGGCCCGGCCCTTGAACTGGTTATTGGCGTTTTTGTCATCCTCGTTGGCCTCAAGATGTTTTTTCAGGTGGACCCCAAACCTGGCCGGGATGTTCCGGGTATCGCGGGGTTGGGGGTTGCCGGCGGAGGCATCGGCTGGGCCTCGGCCATCTTCGGGATTGGCGGGGGCACGCTCACCGTACCCTACCTGAGCTGGAGCAATGTACGCATGCAACAGGCTGTGGGTACATCGGCCGCTTGCGGCCTGCCGATTGCCATCGCCGGTGCACTTGGCAACATCTGGACCGGCTGGCAGAATCCAGCTCTGCCGGAACTGAGTGTCGGTTTCATCTATCTGCCTGCGCTGACCGGTATTATCCTCACCAGCGTTTTCTTTGCCCGGATAGGTGCCAACCTGGCCCATCGGCTGAACCCCCGGGTTCTCAAGCGTATTTTTTCCATCATGCTTTTGCTGGTGGGTCTCCGTTTTCTCCTGAGCTGAGAGGTTAATCGATGCTGCAACATCCCCAGATTGATCCGGTGGCCATTGCCATTGGCCCCCTCAAGATCCACTGGTACGGCCTGACCTATCTGGTGGGCTTTGTCGCCGGCTGGTGGCTTGGCAAGATCCGCACACGCAAACCCTGGTCTCCCATCAACGAAGAACAGATGGGCGATCTGCTGTTCTACCTGGCGCTGGGGGTCATTCTCGGGGGCCGTGTGGGTTATGTGCTGTTCTACAATTTTGATGCCTTTCTGGCAGATCCGCTCTGGCTTCTGCGGGTCTGGGAAGGCGGTATGTCCTTCCACGGTGGCTTGCTGGGCGTGATATTCGCCATGTGGTGGTACGGGCGCAAAGTGGAGTGTGGTTTCTGGCGCATGGCCGATTTCGTTGCACCGCTGGTGCCGGTAGGGCTTGGCGCCGGCCGGATTGGTAACTTCATTAACGGGGAGTTGTGGGGCAAACCCACGGACGTTGCCTGGGGCATGGTGTTCCGTACCGCGCCGGATTCCCTGGCCCGTCATCCCTCCCAGCTCTACCAGTTTGCCCTGGAAGGCGTCGCCCTGTTCGTCATCCTGTGGTGGTTCTCCTCCAAGCAAAGGCCCAGAATGGCCGTCTCCGGCCTGTTCCTGATCGGCTACGGCGTGTTCCGCTTTATGGTGGAATTCGTGCGCCAGCCGGACCCGCAGCTGGGCTACCTGGCCTTTGACTGGCTCACCATGGGGCAGGTACTTTCCTTCCCGATGATTGTTGTGGGTGCAGCCCTGATGTTTATTGCCTACCGGAAACAAGCCGAATGAAAGCCTACCTCGACCTGATGCAAGACGTTGTCGATAACGGATTCGACAAGGGTGACCGTACCGGCGTTGGTACCCGCTCGGTATTCGGCCGCCAGATCCGGTTCAACCTGCAGGGTGGCTTTCCTCTGGTAACCACCAAGAAAGTCCATCTGCGCAGCATCATCTACGAACTGCTCTGGTTCCTCCGCGGCTCCACCGACAACACCTGGCTGAAAGAACGCAAGGTATCCATCTGGAATGAATGGGCACTGGCGAATGGAGACCTCGGCCCCATCTACGGCAAACAGTGGCGCAGCTGGCAGTGCCCGAACGGGGAGGTGGTGGACCAGATCAGCGAGGTCATCGGGCAGATCCGCACCAAGCCCAATTCCCGCCGCCTGATCGTCTCCGCCTGGAACCCGGCGCAACTGCCGGACGAATCCATCGGCCCCCAGGACAACGTCCGCCAGGGCCGCATGGCGCTGGCTCCCTGCCACTGCCTGTTCCAGTTCTACGTGGCCGACGGCAGGCTCTCCTGCCAGCTCTACCAGCGTAGCGCGGACCTGTTCCTGGGTGTACCGTTCAATATCGCCTCCTATGCGTTGTTGACCCACATGATCGCCCAGCAGTGTGATCTGGAAGTGGGTGAGTTTGTCCACACATTCGGCGACTGCCACTTGTATCAGAACCACCTGACTGACGACATTGTCTTCGAGCAACTGACGAGAGAGCCCCGGGCGTTGCCGAACCTCGTTATCAAGCGCAGGCCGGCGAGTATATTCGAGTACGAGCTGGAGGATTTTGAGTTTGAGGGCTATGACCCGTATCCCGGGATTAAGGCTCCTATTGCTATTTGACCCTTTGTCTACGGCCTGGTCCGATAGGTTTGGGGGCGGCAGGGGAGCGGGATGGGGCTTTCCGAAAAACGCTGTGAATACGTCCGTGTACGCTTGGCTCCGCCATCCATGGCTCCGCACATTTTCGGAAAGCCCCATCCCGCTCCCCTGCATCCAAGCTGAAGGAGATAGAATCTCCCGAATCCGCGAACGAGTTGGAATTCCGGTTGTTACAAAGGCACTTGAAGTGCTGTTGAAAAGGCCTTTGGGGCAGCTGCATCATGGCTTGAATCGCAGCAGGGCGGGCACATCCCTCCAAAAATGTGCGGAGCCATGGATGGCGGAGCCCAAGCCGCGCATGGATGCCTTGAGGCGTTTTTTGGAGGGATGTGCCCGCCCTGCTGCAGCCCGCGAACTATGAGATTCAGAGTTACACGTTAGTCAAAGGGAGAGCAAAGGTGAGAAAAGCCCTGATAGTAGCCATGTCCCGAAACCGGGTCATAGGCCGGAACAACAATCTGCCTTGGTACCTGCCGGGCGATCTGCGGTACTTCAAGCAGGCCACCATGGGCAAGCCTATCATCATGGGACGGAAAACCTGGGACTCCATTGGCCGGCCGTTGCCGGGGCGGATGAACGTGGTTATTTCACGGAACGATGCCTGGGAAGCGCCAGCGGGAACCGTGGCGGCAAAGTCGCTGCAAGAGGCGTTGGTGAAAGCCGAGGCTCAGGCTGAGCTGGAAGGCGGAGATGAAGTGATGATTATCGGTGGCGGGCAGATCTATGCCGAGGCGCTGCCGATGGTTGATCGCATGTACATCACCCAGGTGCACGCTGAGGTGGAAGGGGATGCATTTTTTCCGGAAGTAAACTGGGATGAGTGGGAGGAAATCGGACGGGAGGATTTCTCCGCGTCCGATAACAACCCTTACGACTATAGCTTCGTAGTCTATCAGCGCTTGGCGTCGGCATGACGGGGCGGGCGCTTGCCTGCGGGCTTGCCGCCTTTGCCAGGGGGCTTACCCTTCGGGCCGGGACCGCCACGGCCCTTGGGGCCTTTCTTGAAGCCGGGCTTGTATCCGGGCTTGCCACCCGGACGACCACCCTGGCGGTCTCGACGCGGCGGCGCGTTGGCTGAAATCTCCGGCAAGGCCTCCGGTTGCTCCAGCGGAAGCGAGCCCGGCTGGGAGGCTTCCAGCCAGCAGGCCAGGGCGCCGGCCACCATCGCCGTGTCCATGTCATTGCGCTCGGCAATCTCATCCAGCAGCGCCATCGCTTTCGCCAGTTTGCCATCCTCGGAAAAACCCAACAGCTGCGTTTCGAACTGCTGCTCGCGCATTTTTTTCAGCTCAACCGGCGAAGGCAGTTGATAGGCTTGCATGGGTGAGTTGGTGGCACGCTCCAGGGTGCGCAGCCAGCTGCGTTCCCGGGGTGTGACCAGCAGGATTGCCTTGCCTTCCCGTCCGGCGCGGCCGGTACGGCCGGTGCGGTGGATGTAGGCTTCGGTATCGTAGGGTACATCGTAGTTGATCACGTGGGTGATCCTGGGCACATCCAGACCGCGGGCGGCCACGTCCGTGGCGACGATGATGTCCTTCTTGCCGCGTTTCAGGTCTTCAACGGTCTGCTCCCGCTGGCGCTGGTTCAGATCGCCATTCAGCGGTGCAACCGCGTGGCCGCGGGCAGAGAGTTTTTCGGCCAGCAAGGTGGTTTCCGCCTTGGTGCGCACGAAGATGATGGAGGCGTCGAACGGCTCCACTTCAAGAATCCGGGTCAGGGCATCCAGCTTGCGCTCGGCGTATACCGGCAGAACAAACTGGGAGATACGCTCAACCGTGCGGGTTTCGCTCTCGATGCGGACCTCGACGGCGTCGCTCAGATAGGTCTTGGCAACTTTCTTGATCTGCGGCGGCATGGTCGCCGAGAACAGGGCGCGCTGACAGTTTTCCGGCGTTTTCGCCAGAATTGCCTCTACGTCATCAATAAAGCCCATGCGCAGCATTTCGTCTGCTTCATCCAGAACCAGTGCTTTCAGACTATCCAGCTTCAGGGTGCCCTTACGCAGGTGGTCCAGCATGCGGCCCGGCGTACCCACGATAACCTGGGCGCCACGGCGAAGGCCTTTGATCTGGGGATAGAAATCCTGTCCGCCATAAATCGGCAGAACATGGAAATTACGGAACTTGCTGGCGTAGGTAGTAAACGCTTCGGCCACCTGGATGGCCAGTTCGCGCGTCGGCGCCAGCACCAGAATCTGGGGGTCGGTTACAGAGGCGTCAATCCGGCTCAGCAGAGGCAGTGCAAAGGCCGCGGTTTTACCGGTACCTGTCTGGGCGACACCCAGCAGATGCTTGCCGGCAAGCAGCGCAGGGATGGCCTGGGCCTGGATCGGTGACGGGGTTTCATAGCCAACGGCGGATACAGCTTCAAGTACGGCTGGATCAAGCCCCAGTTCGGCAAAAGACAATTCAGACATTGATTCACTCGGAATTCGGGAGGTAGAGCATTGCCGGGCAATGCATGATGTGCGGGTATTATAGCGGTTTTCTTGCTGCTTTAATACGCCAAACCCTGCCGGGCCTGTAGGTAGTTGCCGGTGAGTGTCCCGTTGCTTTGCCGGCCCGTTGTCCCGAGCCGGCAGACCGTGACGGTCTTCGGTTGGGAGAAAGGGTGGCTCAGGCCGCCATTTCCGATCTCAGGGCGTCGATGATGATGCGCGCGAAATCTTCCGGCGAGTCTTCCTGGAGGAAGTGCCCGCCACGCAGGGTGATGTGGGGCTGGCCGTGGGCCCCGGGAATCCGGCGCTGCATGTACCGGTCGCCGCCGCGGGTGATCGGGTCGCCGCTACTGAAGCAGGTGATGAACGGTTTCTTCCATTTTTCCAGAACCTGCCAGGCGGCTTTGTTGGCTTCGCTGTCCGGAGCCCCCGGTTCGGTTGGTACCAGCTTGGGGAAAGCTCGTGCTCCAGCTTTGAAATCCGCGGACGGGAATGGCGCCTCATAGGCGGCAAGTTCCGCTTTGCTCAGGGTGCGTTCAGTGCCCAGTTGAACAATCCGCCCGACCGGGAACCAGGGGCTGTGGGTGGCAAACGTCTTCCAGACCGAGAACACAGCAGGCATCCGGGTTTCTCCCGTCGGCAACATGCCATTACCGACAATGATGCGGCTGAATCGCTGCGGATGTTCGGCAGCCAGTCGCAAACCCAGCAGTGACCCCCAGTTCTGGCACACCAGGGTTATATTCGTAAGGCTCAGGCTCTCCAGCCAGTTGGCCAGCCAGGTCAGGTGACGGCTATAGCTGTAATCCTCAACCGAGTCCGGCTTGTCGGATTTTCCGAAGCCAATCAGGTCTGGCGCCAGCACCCGGTGGCCGGCGCCTGCCACCAGCGGAATCATGTGCCGGTAGAGGTAAGACCAGGATGGCTCGCCATGCAGCATCAGTACCGGAGAGGCATTGCGTGGCCCATCGTCAACATAGTGCATCCGGAGACCGGGCTCTACGTCGACATAGTGTGGAGCAAAAGGGTAGTCCGGAAGACCTGCGAAGCGGGCTTCATCGGTTCTCAGAATACGCATGCCATCGACTGTCCTGACTGATTGGTTGCGTGATTGCCGGGAGCCATCTGGCGATCAGACCTCCCTAATACAATCGTCGAGTGTCAGGATAAATCAGATGGAAATTTTGTGTGTTTGAGTTGCGTAACAGAGCGTTGCCGGTTTGAATCAGGAGGCGATGCCCGGCATCTGGCCAGGTATGGCAGTTCAAGGTCCTGTTGCCGGATTTGTACGGCTCATTTGTCCGGATCGACCAGTGGTTTGCGGTTGGAGCGCTTGTCTTCCCAGTCGAGCTCCTTGGGGTTGTACCAGCCGATGGCGTCCAGCACTCTCTCCCGTGTCTGCGGTGACAATGTAGGCCAGAGTTCCTGGAAGCCCTCAAGACCCAGTTCCCGCTGTTTCAGTTGCTTGCTCTGCAGGCGATTGATAATGCGGGGCAGTTGCAGAGCCTCGCCCAACTGCCCGGGCACCATCACGTCCTGGCCCATCACCTTGCGTCGGTGAGTCCGTGCGGCCAGTACCTTGCGCAACTGCGTGGCAGCTTCCAGGGCGGTTTCTGTGGTGAAGGTTTCCGGTTCCAACAACATGACCTGTTAACTGGTTGATCAATAACCGTCCACTATAACCCGAAGATGACTACAGTGGCCACGCCAGCATGGTAGGCTAGAAGTGCTTGCCATCATTCAGGACGATTTCCGGGGAACCGCCAGTACTATGTACGCAAAACTTGAAACACGGACTTTTCTTGCCTTGTTGGTGGGGGTCTCTCTGGCTTTCGTGTTTCTCATGAAACCCTTTTTCGGCCCTATATTCTGGGCCGTTGCGATTGCCCTGATTTTCCATCCGGTGCAGCAGTTGCTGGTCCGTAAGCTGGGAAACCGGCCCAATCTGAATGCGTTGATTACGCTCTTCATCTGCATGTTTATCGTAGTGATTCCCGTTCTGGTTCTGGTGACATCGCTGGTTGCCGAGGGCGTGGCGCTTTACCAGCAGATCCAGAGTGGAGACATACGACCCGGGGAGTACATAGACCGCGTCAATCAGTCTTTCCCGGCTATTCAGGCATTCCTCGCGCAGTTTGATATCAGTTTTGCCGAATTGAGAGATAGGGCAGTGAGTATTTTCGTGGGAGGCAGCCAGTTCCTCGGCAAGCAGGCCCTGGGGCTCGGCCAGAATACCTTCCAGTTTTTCCTGGGGCTGGCGTTGATGGTTTATCTGGCGTTCTTCCTGCTGCGGGACGGCAGTGCGCTGGTGGAACTGATTATTAGAGCGCTGCCACTCGGGGATGAGCGGGAGCGGTTGTTGTTTGCCAAATTCGCGGAAGTCACCCGCGCTACCGTCAAGGGTAACTTGCTGATTGCCATCATCCAGGGAGCCCTGGGGGGGCTGATTTTCTGGATTCTGGGTATCGGCGGGGCGTTGCTCTGGGGTGTGGTAATGGCGATTGTATCGCTTCTGCCAGCGGTGGGCGCCGCGCTGGTCTGGGTGCCGGCGGCCATCTATCTGGCGGCGGTCGGGGATGTGATCGAGGCGGCGGTACTGACGGCATTTGGCGTGGTGGTTATCGGCCTGGCCGACAACCTGCTTCGCCCGGTCCTCGTTGGGCGAGACACCAAACTGCCTGACTACATCGTGTTGCTATCGACCCTCGGTGGCATCGTGATGTTTGGCATTAACGGCTTTGTGATGGGGCCACTGGTGGCGGCACTGTTCATGGCGTTCTGGGGAATCTTCATACGTGAGTTCAGTGAGGAGGCACAGGTCGCGGAACCGGTGGCCGAAGAAGCTGTTGAACCGGAGCGGAGCGAAGAAACGGGGCCGGATGTCGGGTAGGGCGACATGCGACAAAAGTATGGTAGTCTCTGAAATGTTTGCCCCAGCCTGTGGAGATAGGCACCACATAACAAGAAAGAAACGGGTATCGATGAGATATCAGGAGTTAAGCAGGTGAGCACCATGAGAAACGCAACTACCCGACTGGGACGCCTGGCCGCTGCGGCCGTTATGGCGGTTACACTGGGCTTTGCCCCCGCAGCCTTCGCGGACGAGACCGTTGCACTCAAGAACGCACTTTACGGCGCAGGGTATGAGATCAACAATGTCAGTCCGCAAATGGATGACACAACCCGGGCTGCACTGACTAAATTCCAGAAGGACAACGGGCTTCAGGCCAGCGGAGTTCTGGACGAGCCAACGAAAAAAGCCTTGGGCATGATGTCGGTAAAGGTTGCGTCCTCGGCACCCGCACAGTCAGCAGGCGGTTCCGCCGCCACAACGCAGGAAGCGGCACCTTCCTCCACTTCGACGGCGGAACCGGAGCAGGAGGGCGCCATCGAAGAAAAGGACGATGGCGGCTGGTCTCTCTGGTAAGTCTGGTTCGCGCATAAAAAAAGCCCGCCGGATGGTCTCCCGCGGGCTTTTTGTTGTCCGGCTATCCAGTCTCTCAGTCGAGTTTGCTGAGGTCCCGGACGGCGCCCTTGTCGGCACTCGTTGCCAGCAGTGCGTAGGCCTTCAGGGCCGCTGACACTTTCCTGTCCCGCGGCAGTTCCGGCTTCCACCCTTTTGCATCCCGGGCTTCCCGGCGACGGTCCAGTTCGTGCTGGTCCAGCTCGACGTTGATGGTCCGGTTCGGGATGTCGATCCGGATGACGTCGCCGTTCTGAATCAGCCCGATCGCACCACCGGCAGCAGCCTCGGGCGAGGCGTGGCCAATGGAAAGGCCGGAGGTGCCGCCAGAGAAACGCCCGTCGGTCAGCAGCGCGCACTCCTTGCCCAGCCCCCTGGATTTCAGATAACTGGTCGGGTAGAGCATTTCCTGCATCCCAGGGCCGCCACGGGGACCCTCATAGCGGATGATTACCACCTCGCCGGGCTTGACGTCATCCGCCAGAATGCCGGCAACCGCCGAATCCTGACTTTCGAATACCCTGGCCTTGCCTTCGAAAACATAGATGCTTTCGTCCACGCCCGCGGTTTTGACCACGCAACCGTCCAGAGCGATATTGCCGAAAAGCACCGCGAGCCCGCCCTCTGAACTGTAGGCGTTCTCAACCGATCGAATACAACCGGATTCCCGGTCGCCGTCCAGGCTTGGCCAGCGGGTGTTCTGGGAAAAAGCGGTCTGGGTCGGAATGCCGGCCGGCCCGGCCTTGTAGAATTCCACCACTTCCGGCGTCGGGGAGCGCATGATGTCCCAGGTCTGGAGGGCTTCCTTCATAGTCTTGCTGTGCACGGTAGGCAGGTCGGTATTGATCAGCCCTCCGCGCTCCAGTTCGCCGAGAATGCCCATGATGCCGCCGGCGCGGTGAACGTCTTCCATATGATACTTGGGTGAGTTCGGCGCCACCTTGCAGAGCTGGGGAACCCGGCGCGAAAGCTGGTCGATTTCGTTCAGGGTGAACGGAACACCACCTTCCTGGGCGGCTGCCAGCAGGTGAAGTATGGTGTTGGTGGAGCCGCCCATGGCGATGTCCATGACCATGGCGTTTTCAAAGGCGGCCATGGAGGCAATGCTCAGCGGCAGAACACTGGCGTCGTCTTCCTCGTAATAGCGGCGCGCATTCGCCACAATCTGTCTGCCGGCTTTCAGGAACAACTGCTCCCGATCTGCGTGGGTGGCCAGCATTGAGCCGTTGCCGGGCAGAGCCAGGCCAATCGCCTCGGTGAGGCAGTTCATGGAGTTGGCGGTAAACATACCGGAGCAGGAGCCGCAGGTTGGGCAGGCGCTGCGCTCATACTCCTCCACCTGCTCGTCGCTGGCATTCGGGTCTGCGGCGATGACCATGGCATCCACCAGGTCCAGCTTGTGTTCGGAAAGCCTGGTCTTACCCGCTTCCATGGGGCCGCCGGAGACAAAGACGGTGGGAATGTTCAGACGCATGGCTGCCATCAGCATGCCCGGGGTAATCTTGTCGCAGTTGGAGATGCACACCAGGGCGTCGGCGCAGTGGGCGTTCACCATGTACTCCACGGAGTCCGCAATGATTTCCCGGGAGGGCAGGGAATACAGCATGCCGTCATGGCCCATGGCAATGCCATCATCCACGGCGATGGTGTTGAATTCCTTGGCAACACCGCCGGCGGCTTCGATTTCGCGGCACACCAGCTGACCGAGATCCTTGAGGTGCACGTGGCCGGGTACAAACTGGGTGAAGGAATTGGCAACCGCGATGATGGGCTTGCCGAAATCTTCGTTTTTCATACCGGTGGCGCGCCAAAGGGCGCGGGCGCCGGCCATGTTACGGCCTGCGGTGGATGTCCGCGAACGATACTGAGGCATGGCGTTCTGGTCTCTCTGTTGTTGCCTGACGACGTTGTGCAAAAAACAGAGGATACCAGATTAGACTCCAGGCGCATGGTTGTTTTCAGAAGCGCTGTTTACAATAGTTAACAGAGTTGCCAGACATTTTCCGGTTTGAACCGACAAGGAGTATGCCTATGGCTGGCCAGGAAAGCCTGCCGCTACGTCGCCTTAAAGAGTTTCAGCCGCTTAACCGGCTGACCGATGATCAACTGGTGCTGCTTGCCAGCCGTGCTGAACGAAGGACTCACGGTCCCGGCCAACGGGTTATTGAGCGTGGCGTCCGGGATGGCCTTGATTTCTTCCTGATTGCAGGCATGGTGGAGCTGGAATCGCTGGATGGTCGCAAGTCGGTCATTGAAGCGGAGACTGAAAAAGCCCATAACCCCATTGCCCGCCTCCAGCCCCGAATGTACGACGTGACGGCAGTCAAGCCGTGCGAATTTCTGGTGGTAGAGCAGGAGATACTCAATCAGCTTCTGAGAACGGCGCCGGTAGAGCAGGTTGAGATGGACTCCGGAGAGGGCTCCGATGGTATCGAAAGCGAGGAACACCACCTGCTGATGGAGTTCTACTCGGAACTGCGATCGAACCAGGTCAAGCTTCCGAGTGTTCCCGATGTGGCCTGGAAAGTCCGGCGGGCGGTCGATCGCGAAGAGTCCACGGCGGACCAGGTAGCACTTGCGGTGTCTGCGGATCCGGCCATGGCTGCGAAACTGGTTCGCGCCTGCAACAGTCCCTTGTACCGCGGATTCAGTGACGTCCGGAATGTCCGTGAGGCGGTAGTCCGGCTTGGCATGCGGACTACCCGGCAGCTGGTGACGGTGTTCTCCATGCGGGAAGTTTTCAAGACCCGCCAGGCTGCGCTGCAGAAAGAAATGGAAAAGCTCTGGCGCCATTCAAGGGAAGTGGCGGCCCTGTGCTGGGTGCTGGCGGACCATGCCACTCGCCTCAACCCGGAGGAGGCGCTGCTGGCGGGTCTGCTTCATGACATCGGAGTGGTGCCGATATTGGTGCAGGCAGAGCACCACGTGAATCTCTTTGCCGATGAGGCCAACCTGAACCATGCTGTTAAAGAGTTGAGATCGGACGTGGGCACGGCCGTTCTGGAGAACTGGTCATTCCCGCCAGCGTTCACTGAAGCGGTTCGGCATGCCGAAGACTGGGGTTACGAATGCCGTGAATCGGCTCCGCAACTGGTGGATGTGGTCATCGTGGCGCAATTGCACTCGATGATTGGTTCCAGCCAGAATGCCGAGTTACCTCCGTTCGACCAAGTGCCGGCATACCGGCGTCTGGGCGAGCTTGAACTCAACGCCTCCCGCAGTTTACAGCTTCTGACGGAGGCCAGGGCACGGGTAGACGAGGTTCAGCAATTGCTGTCCATCCGATGATTGTCCGGGCTTGGTAAACTGTGGAATCTGCCTTCCAGTGACTGTTGCACTTATGAATGTACCTCTGTTCCCCCTCAATTCCATCGTCCTGCCCAGGGGGAGGATTCCCCTGCAGCTGTTCGAGCCGCGCTACATCGATATGCTCACCCGCTGCCTGAAGGAGGACCGGGGCTTCGTGGTTGTGCTGTTGCGGGAAGGTGGGGAAACCGGGCCCACTGCCGCTTTCTATGATATTGGCACCTATGTGCGGATCATTGATTTCCAGCAGCTTGAAAACGGACTTCTGGGAATTATCGTTGAGGGGGTGTCGAAGGTGTCGGTGGTCCGCAGCTGGCAGCAGGAAGACGGGCTCAATGTCGGTGATGTGGAGTGCCTGATCGAAGAGGCGGAAAGCGAGGTGCCCCAGGGTTTTAGCGAGCTGCCTTCGGTGCTCCGGGCGCTGTTCCGGCATCCGGTAATCCGGGACCTGAATATGGATATCGACTACGGCGATGCCCGGGATGTGGGCTGGCGCCTGACAGAACTGCTGCCACTGGACAAGCAGGAGAAGCAGAAACTCGTGGAGTTGCAGGATCCGCTGGAGCGGCTCAGTCGCCTGCAGGGGCTGCTGGAAGCGCTGGAGGAGGGCTAGAGTCCGTGGCCAATCGGGCGAAAGTTTGTGATTGCCTCATCCCAGGAAAGTGAAATGTAGGTTACCGCGAAAAGCAGCCACAACGCCGATGCAACCGCAACAGTCACATCCGGTGCCAGTGGCACCCGGTCATACCGGCTGTAACTGGCCCTCACCGCCCCGGTTACCGCAAGGCCCAGCAGAAGCCCCCCGATAACATCCGTAAACCAGTGAACCCCCAGGTAAAGCCGGCTCAGGGCCACAGGCACCAGTGGGAGTGACAGGATGACGTAGGATTGCCAGCGCTTGCGGTTCCGGGTTTCGCCTGCAACAAAGCTGGCCAGCAGGGTGACCAGAAGGGTGATTCCGGCGGTGTGGCCGCTGGGGAAGGCGCCGGAATCCGGCGGACTCAGGACTTCGTCCGGCCGGGGGACTCCGAGCATGGATTTCAGGCCCCAGACCAGAAAAACGGTCATCAGGGCGGCAATCAGAACATGAACTGCGGCGGCATAATAGCCTCTGAACAGCAGTGCCACGCAGGCCAGGACTCCGGCGGCCATCAGAACAGGCGGATCGCCCAGCAGCGTGACGGCAATGAACGGTCCGTCCAGCAGCGGCTGGCGCAGTTGCTCAAACCAGTGCAGGGTCGCCTGATTAAATCCGTCCAGCAAATGAGTCATCGTGGCCAGTTGGCCCCAGATCAGCAGCAGGGCGGTGGCGCCCAGCGCGAGCATGAAGGAGGCCAGCGGGAATTCCCCCTCCCGGGCTGGTCGCTGGTTGGTGTAAAGGCGCCAGAAACGGTGAGTGGCCTCGTACTGCCCCATCCACTGTTTCAGCCATTGGTAAAAACGACCCTCTTCCCCGAGCCCGAGCTGAAACCGCAAGAGCACGAAATAGACGACGAGCAGCGCCGAAAGGCTGATGCCGGTGACCGCATAAAAGTGAGCTGGCGGTCGTATGCCGCTGGCCAGGGCGCTGCCCACCAGAAAGCCGGGGAAAATATACACCGGCGCCCAGGCGACCGCCGAGCCGATGTTGAATGCCAGAAAACGATGCCATGGCATCATCAGCGCCCCCGCAATCAGAGGGATCACTGGCCGTACCGGCCCCACAAAGCGCCCGATGATGACACTCTTGCCTCCGTGGCGACAAAAGAAGCGTTCGCCCTTGTCGATGATCACCGGGTAGCGGCTTAGCGGCCAGGCAGTCGCCAGGCGGCCCTGCATCAGGCGGCCCAGGCCAAAACTCACCGTGTCACCAGCGATCGCGCCCAGGCCCGCCCAGAGCAGGGCCTCTGGCAACGGCATCCCGGTCTCACCTGCCAGCAAGGCCACCGCAAACAGGATAGCGACGCCAGGAACAATGATGCCGGCAATGGCAAGGGATTCGGTGAAGGCTGTGGTAAAAAGAGCCAGTGCCAGCCAGCCTGGATGAATGCTCAACCAGGCCGACAATTCGTTAAGCCAGGCATTGCTCATGTTTCGATGGTTTCTCCGGGGCTGAACCAGACTGAATCCGGGCCTCGTTTGCGCGCCTCTTCCATGGCCTGATGCGCCCGCTTCCGGAGCATGTCGGTCCGGGTGTCGCCGTTGCCACGGGTGGTGCAACCCAGACTCACTGTTGCTTTCCCGACCACCGGCCAGTGGTGCTCGGCAATGGTCCGGCGGATACGTTCAGCAATCACCCTCACTCCTTCTTCCGGTGTGAATGGCAGTATCAGGAAAAACTCGGATTCGTTCAGGGTATACAGGGTGTCGCCGGCACGAATAACACCGAACAGATGCTCGGTCATGTGCCGGAAAAGCCCCTGAACCTGATCCTTGCCGTGCAAGTCGGCAACTTCGTTCGCGTAATCAATGCTCAGGTCTATCACGGACAGGGGGTGCCCGGTGGCGATTGCCCGGCTGATTTCCTTTTGCAGGGTTTCGTCCAGGAAACGGGAATTGTGCGCGCCGGTGACCGGATCGATGATGGCGAGATCCTCGGCAGACTGTGCCATGTGATCGTATTGCCAGATGTACAGTGCGGCGACTGAGAGCAGAATGAAGAGCCCCCCGATGACGGTGATTGCATCTGCCGGAGCCTGCCGCAGGAACAGGATGACCGACATCGGAATCAGCAGCAGAAGCGACAGTGCCACGCCCTGGCGCAATGGCAGAACCAGTAGGTTCAGTGCGACCAGGGGCATGGCCCAGTGGGAAATGCCAGGCGCATCCAGGGTCAGTAGGGCGGCCAGCATGCCGCTGTTCAGGCCCGAGAGAATGACCAGGTGGCCCGGAGCTGAAAGCTGGTGCCGGCGGCAGATGACCGTGTAAATGGCGCCGGCCAGCGTCAGGGCTGCCATGCCTGTGGCCAGGTAAAACAGCTCGTAAAAGCCATACCGGAGATTCTGCATGGCCAGTGTAAAGATAAACAGGCAGGCGATGCTGTAGCCGAAGGCGTGTGTCCAGGTTCTGAGGCGGGTTTCAGTCATGAAGCTGGCCCCTGTGCCTGCGGCTGGCTCGGTTGCGCCGGCTGCGACCAGGAGCTGTATGCCTGGCTCCGGTTACCCCCCTGTTGTTGGGCCCGGCGCAGGGCGTTGGCCGCACTTTGCTGAAGCGTGTTGGCGTCGTCTCCGATATTGAGCCCGGCAATGCCTGTACTGACTGTGAGATTCATACCGTGACTGTTCAGCAGTGTTGCCAGCCCCTTGCGAATGGTTTCGCCCCGGGCGATGGCGTCACTGGTGGAAATGCCCGGGAGGATAACCAGGAGCTGGAGATCAGCCACCCGGTAGTAGGTATCGAAATCCCGTATCTGGGAATGCAGATAGCGGCCGATGCGTGGCAGGATTGAACGGATATCCTCGTCCGGATCATGATCGCTCAGATGGGTGTCCAGCCCGATCATGATAATGGACATGTCCGTACCTTCCCGTTCGCTGCGCTGGATTTCCTTGTGCAGATCGGCAGAGAGGTATTCCCGGCTGGCGGCCTGGGTCAGCTCATCGGTCCGGCGCAGTGGCGCCAGTTGCCGGGTTTTGTATTCACGCAGGAAGACGAGCAGGCCAGACAGCAGTATGGTGAGAAGAAACGCACTGATCATCTGGTGACGGTCTGCCAGGCCGACTGCCCACTGTGTGGCAGCCATGGCCAGAACAACGATGACCAGGGTAATGAGTGCTGCTGCCGCAGGCGGAACAAGCGCAAAAGCAACGAGAGGGATGGCATACAGCCAGTGGCTCAGAACCCATGGGCCGGTCCAGAAACTGGTCAGAAGAATCAGCAGGAGAACCAGGAAGAAAGCCTGCTGAACCCGCGGCCAGGGTTGGTTTGCCCGGCTGGGGTGAAATGTTTTGCCCGCAATCACAACACCGGCGGCTGCGGCCGCTGCCGCCGCAACCATGGGTTCGCCCAGCGTGGCGCACAGAACCGCAATCGCAATCAGGGCCAGGAAGCCTGCCCGTGACAACTTGCTTAACAGGAATTTTTCGGCCATTTGGGCCATGGTGTCCTTCCTTTTCCTCAACTCCCTGAAAAAACTTTCCCGAGGTTTCCGAGTATGGCATACCGCAGCGGTATAATATCCGTTTGGGATGCGTACTTGAAACGGGAAAGGTAAAGTTAGGCACTTATTCCGGATTTCGCTTTGAAATAGCGCTTTGGAAACGAAAAGGTAACTGAATGGATATTGCAGCGTACATGGCTGAGGTGGGGCAGCAGGCCCGCGCAGCGGCAACACAAGTCGCGCGCTCGGCCACCGCCGTTCGTAATCACGCCCTGATGGCAACGGCAGAGGCCCTTGATGCGGCACGGGAAGAGTTGACTGTGGCTAATGGCAAGGATCTGGAACGGGGCCGGGAAAACGGCCTCGATGCGGCCATGCTGGACCGGCTTGAGCTTACGCCCACACGGATCGACGCCATGATCGAAGGGCTGAAGCAGGTGGCATCGTTGCCGGACCCCATTGGCGCCATTACCGATATGGCGTACCGCCCCTCGGGCATTCAGGTCGGCAAGATGCGGGTCCCTCTCGGTGTGATCGGCATAATTTATGAGTCCCGCCCCAATGTGACCGTTGAAGCGGCCAGTCTGTGCCTGAAATCCGGAAACGCCACCATTCTCCGGGGTGGTTCCGAATCGATCCATTCCAATCAGGCCATTGCTCGCTGTCTCGCGGAGGGACTGGCAAGGGCTGGCCTGCCAGAAACAGCCGTACAGGTCATCAAAACAACGGACCGCGCCGCCGTGGGAGAGCTGATCACCATGCCCGCGTATGTGGATGTCATCGTGCCCAGAGGGGGTAAAGGTCTGATCGAGCGCATCAGCCGGGATGCCAGGGTGCCGGTGATCAAGCATCTCGACGGTGTATGCCACGTTTACATCGACAGCCATGCCGATCCGGAGAAGGCACTGAAGGTGGCGGTCAACGCCAAAACCCAGCGGTACGGCACCTGCAACACCATGGAAACACTGTTGGTAGACAAGGAAATTGCGGAGGACATTCTGCCGCTTCTGGCACCGGCCTTCGCCGAAAGAGGGGTGGAGCTTCGCGGTTGTGAACAGACCCGTGCCATTGTTGAAGGTGTTGCCGGGGCGACCGAGGCAGACTGGGAAGCCGAATATCTGGCCCCGGTTCTGGCGGTGCGAGTGGTTGATGGGCTGGATGGCGCCATTGACCACATCAACCGGTACAGCTCGCAGCACACCGACAGCATCGTCACCGAGAATTACACCCGGGCGCGCCGGTTTATCACCGAGGTGGACTCCAGTTCGGTGATGGTCAATGCCTCCACACGCTTCGCGGATGGCTTCGAGTATGGCCTGGGCGCGGAGATCGGTATCTCCACTGACAAGATCCATGCCCGTGGACCGGTGGGGCTTGAGGGGCTCACGTCCCAGAAGTACGTTGTATTTGGCGACGGGCATATCCGGACCTGATGCCCATGCATGTGATTTATGGCGGAACCTTTGATCCGGTGCACCATGGCCATCTGCGGCTGGCCCTTGAAATCGGTGACCGCCTCGGGGTCGGGGGCGTCAGTCTCGTGCCCTGTCATATTCCGCCGCATCGGGGGCAGACCGGTGCGTCTTCAGACCAGCGTCTGGACCTGCTCAGGCTGGCGGTTGCCGGGGAGTCTCAGTTGCGAATTGACGACCGGGAGCTGGTTCGGGAGGGTGCGTCCTACACTGCCGATACGCTTCGCCAGTTGCGGGCTGAACTTGGCCCGGACGAGCCGCTGGTAATGGTGGTCGGCACGGATGCCTTTGCCAGCTTCGATCGCTGGCGGCAATGGCAGCAAATCCCGGACCTTGCCCATGTGGTTGTGGTTCGCCGGCCTGGCCCGGCGCTGGACCCGTCGGGCAAGCCGGCGCAACTGCTGGCGGAGCGGGCTGTGACAGGGCCACAGGTGCTGCATGGCCGTCCCTGTGGCGGGTTTCTTGAGCTGGATCCGCCGCTTCTGGACATCTCTGCCACGGGAATCCGGGAGCGTATTCGTGACGGCCGTTCGCCCCGTTACCTGGTGCCCGATCCGGTCTGGTGGGAAATTCGCCGCCAGGGGCTTTACGGCGCATGCCCCGGCGGGAACTTTTAGTGCTACAATCGCGTCTGAATATGACATTTCGGGCGGCCATTCCGGCAAACGCCCGTCCAACAGGGTGATTATGCAGGCAGAGCAACTGAAAGACCTGGTAGTGAATGCGCTTGAAGATGTGAAAGCACAGGACATCAGCGTGATTGATGTCCGTGACCGGACCAGTGTCACCGACTTCATGGTTCTGGCATCAGGAACGTCCAACCGACATGTGAAATCCCTTGCCGATTCCGTGGTTGTTGAAGCCAAAGAGCAGGGCGTTCGCGCGAGCAACGTGGAAGGTGCCGGCGTCAGTGACTGGATTCTGGTAGATCTTGGCGATGTGGTTGTCCATGTCATGATGCCTGCCACGCGGGAGTTTTACGATCTGGAGCGTTTCTGGCGCGATGCTCCGGATCTTGGTGTTGCAGGCAGCGAATAATCATGCGGTTACGCCTGGTCTGTGTGGGGCAGAAAATGCCCGACTGGGTCAGTACCGGATTCGGAGATTACGCCCGCCGCATGCCGCCGGAGCTGCCCCTGGAACTGGTGGAAATACCCATGGCTCCCCGGGGCAAGAATCCCGACATTCCCAGGCTGATGCAGCGTGAAAGTGACGCCATTCTCGCAGCGACGGGCCCGAAAGACCGGGTGATTGCGTTGGAAGTTGGTGGGCGGCCCTGGTCGACCGAAAAACTGGCCAGTCAGCTTGAAAACTGGCAACAGGATGGCCGGGATGTGAGTTTCCTGGTTGGCGGCCCTGACGGTCTGGCGGAAGACTGCCGGAAACGCGCCGACCAGCAATGGTCCCTCTCGCCGCTTACCCTGCCTCACCCTCTGGTGCGTATAGTTCTGGCGGAACAACTTTACCGGGCCTGGTCGATCACCCGCAATCACCCGTACCACCGGGCTTAGGGGGCTACTATGCCGTGGGGCGAGTTCAAGGATACGGCGGCGGAACGCCGGCTTTTCCAGCGCCGGACTGTGGTCGTGCTGGTGCTTGTTGTGCTGGCAATTGGCGGCCTGCTTGCGCGCATGTATCAGCTTCAGGTCGTGGAGCACGACGTTTATACAACCCTGTCTGACAAGAACCGCGTGCAGGTCCAGTCAGTCCCCCCGCCCAGAGGTCTTGTCTACGACCGCAACAACATCCTGCTGGCCGAGAACCGCCCGGTTTTCAGCGTGACACTTGTGCCGGAACGTGTTGACGGCATGGATGACACTCTCGGGCAGCTGGGCACTATTCTGGATATTTCCGGGGAAGACCTCGAGCGCTTCCGGCGCCGGCTTCAGGAACCCCGGCGGCCGTTCCAGGAAATTCCCCTTCGTTACGACCTCAATGAGCAGGAGATGGCTCGCCTCGCGGTGCATCGCCACGAACTCCCCGGTGTGGAGGTGAGTGCCGAGCTTGTCCGGTATTACCCGTACAGCGAGCTGACCGCCCATGCGCTTGGCTTTGTCGGCCGAATTAACCGGGATGAACTGCAGCGTATCGACCCGGTGAACTACGCGGGCACCAACTACATCGGAAAATCGGGCATCGAACGGTTTTACGAGGAAATCCTCCACGGCCAGGTCGGTTATCAACATGTTGAGACCAACGCCCGCGGGCGGACCCTGAGGGTTCTTGAGCGTGAAAACCCGGTACCTGGTGAAGACCTTCAGTTGCATCTCGATCTCAGGTTGCAACAACGTGCCCATGAGCTGCTGGATGGCCGCCGGGGCGCTATTGTAGCGATTGAACCTGACACCGGAGGCATTCTGGCGCTGGCCAGCGTGCCGGGATTCGATGCTAACAAATTTGTCACCGGTATCAGTGTCAAGGATTATCGTGAGCTCAGTGAAAGCAACGACAAACCTCTCTTCAACCGCGCTCTGCGTGGGCAGTACCCGCCGGGCTCAACGATCAAACCCATGCTTGCTGTTGCCGCGCTCGACAGCGGTGCCACCACCCGGGAATACACCATATGGGATCCTGGATACTTCCGTCTGAATGCAGGTGGCCGGCTCTGGCGGGACTGGAAGCGGGGTGGTCATGGCTGGGTGGATCTTAAAGACGCAGTGGCAGAGTCCTGTGACGTCTACTTTTACGAAATGGCCGTCGAGATGGGCGTGGACACCATGTACAACTACCTGTCCCACTTCGGCTTCGGGGAGGATGCCGCCCTGGATGTTTCCGGTGCACTGAGTGGCCTGCTTCCCTCGCGGGACTGGAAGCGGGCGGTCAAGAATGAGGCCTGGTACCCGGGGGATTCAGTGAACTTTGGTATCGGTCAGGGTTTCATGCTCGCCACGCCACTGCAGCTGGCCACTGCAACCGCCCTGATAGCAAATCGAGGCAAGTGGGTGGCGCCGAGGTTGCTCAAGGACATAAAGGGGGATCACCCGGTCGATGAATATTTGCCTGAGGAAACCCACGAGCCGCTCAAGCTGAAAAATTCGGGTGACTGGGAGTATGTGGTGGAATCGATGGTCGAGGTAATGCATGGCCGGAAGGGAACCGCCCGGGGCGCAGCCCGCGGCGCTCCCTACAAGATGGCTGGCAAGACCGGAACGGCTCAGGTGTTCAGCCTGGCAGAGGATGAGAAATACGACGCGGAAGAGATCCGTGAGCGGCTCAGGGACCATGCACTTTTCGTCGGCTTTGCGCCCGTGGATAACCCGAAGATTGCGGTGGCCGTGATTGTTGAGAATGGTGGCAGTGGTAGCGGCACGGCGGCACCGGTTGCCCGTGCTCTGTTCGATGCCTGGTTGCTCGACTACGCCGAGCAGCCGGAGGGTGCGCTGGTCAGCGGTGTTGAAGCGCAGGTGTCGAACTGATGGCTTTCAAGACGTTACTGGATCCAACCGCGACTAATCCCCTGGGCCGGCACCGGAGCATCTGGATGGCGTTGCATCTTGATCCGATCCTGCTGTTGTTGTTGCTCTTGCTGGTTTTTGGCGGCCTGTTCGTACTTTACAGCGGTGCAGACAGGAACCTGGAAGTGGTCAAGGCACAGGGAATCCGAATGGGTGTGGCATTCGTGGTGATGCTCGTGTTCGCGCAACTGGACCCGTCGGTGTTTCGCCGCTGGGCGCCCTGGCTCTACGGGGCCGGAGTCATTTCGCTGATTGCGGTCATTCTGGTGGGGGTGGGGGCAAAAGGTGCACAGCGCTGGCTGGCTCTGCCGGGATTGCCCCGCTTTCAACCTTCCGAGCTGATGAAACTCGTGGTGCCCATGATGGCTGCCTGGTATCTCTCCAGGCACTTTCTGCCGCCCCGGGTCCGGCATGTGGCAGTGGGGCTTGCGATCGTTCTGGTGCCCATGGTCATGATCATGAAGCAACCGGATCTGGGTACCTCACTGTTGGTGGGGCTGGCGGGTATTTTCGTGGTGTTTTTTGCGGGCATCAGTTGGAAGCTGATTGCCGCTTTTGTTGGCATGGTGTCTGTTTCCGCGCCATTGATGTGGTTTTTTGGTATGCGGGAATACCAGAAGCAGCGGGTCTTGACGCTGCTGGATCCCCAAAGCGACCCGCTTGGTGCCGGCTGGAATATTATCCAGTCCAAAACCGCGATTGGTTCCGGAGGGCTTGAAGGCAAGGGCTGGCTTCAGGGTACCCAGTCCCATCTGGAGTTTTTGCCGGAGAGCCACACCGACTTTATCGTAGCCGTGCTGGCGGAGGAGTTCGGTTTTATCGGGATGCTGGCTCTGATGACCATGTATTTCCTGATCATACTCCGATGCCTGTATATCGCAGCCACGGCCCAGGATTCCTTCGGCCGCCTGCTGGCCGGCGCACTGACCATGACCTTCTTTATCTACATCTTTGTGAATGTCGGGATGGTGAGCGGGCTTTTGCCTATCGTGGGTGTGCCATTGCCCCTGATCAGTTATGGTGGAACGTCGAGTGTTACCCTGATGGCCGCATTCGGAGTGTTAATGTCGATCCATACTCACCGACGAATGATCGGCGCCTGACCGTAATGCCGTCAACCATGGCGGCCGGGTAATGGTGAAGGCCGCGGATAACCCGTTACAATGGGGAAATGCCGCCGGAACTTTGATGACGGCGGCCCAGGTGATCAAGAGGAAATCCGGACTGTGAACTGCAAACCTTCCCTGTTGTTCGTTCTGGCGGTTGCCGCGGCAGTGATCCTCAGTGGTTGCGCCTCTGCGCCGGAGACGGATCATTCATCCCGCTATACCCTGACGAATGACCGGGCACCTTCGGACAATTTTGATACCTCCGGGCTCAACGACGCGGTTCCGGTTTACGAGGCGCCCCGTCGTTCAGGGAATAAGTCTCCCTACACGGTCTGGGGCAAGCAGTATCGTGTTCTCGACAGCAACAACGGTTATACAGCCCGGGGCACGGCGAGCTGGTATGGCGAGAAATTTCACGGCCATAAGACGTCCAACGGCGAAACCTTTGACATGTATGCCATGTCTGCGGCTCACAAATCATTGCGGATCCCCGGGTACGCCCGGGTAACGAATCTTGATAACGGTCGCTCGGTGATTGTCCGGGTTAATGATCGCGGGCCTTTCCATGGCGACCGGATCATCGATCTTTCCTACGCCGCTGCCAAAAAGCTGGGTTACCAGTCCCGGGGTACTGCCAGAGTTGAGGTCGCCGCCATCACGGTGAAGCCGGACGGCTCCATGTTTCTTGCTGGCGAGCCCTTTTCGCCGGTGGATGCCGCCGGACCCGCTGAAAGCCGAGTGAGGGCAAGCGGTGAGATGGCAATGGAGAACCGTTCGCTGTTCGTGCAGCTGGGCTCCTTCAGTAGCCGCGATCCGGCCGAGAAATTGCTCAGCCAGGTAAGGGCAGTACTTGAGAACCCGGTGCGGGTCAGAGCTGTTGATACCGCCTCCGGACGGTTTCACCGTGTTCAGGTGGGACCATTCCGGGATGAAGATTCCGCCAGAAAGACCCAGAGTCTTCTGGAGGCCCGTGGATTTGATCAGTCGATCCTGCTGACGGATTCACACTGAGCAAGCCAGAAAAGACGCTGAGAAAGAAACACACCCAACGACGAATGAATGGACCCATGGCCTTAAAATCTGCTTTCCGAACACTATCTGTTGTCTTTGTACTGATGCTTGCCCTCACCGGCAAGGTGATGTCGCAATCGGTGCTGATTCCGTCGCCCCCCCAGATTGCCGGCAGCTCCTATGTTCTGATGGACCCGAAAAGCGGGCGGATCATCATGGAAGAGAACAGCCATGAGCGTCTTCCGCCGGCGAGCCTGACCAAGATGATGACGGCCTACATTGTCGAGCGGGAGCTGGACGAGGGGCGAATCTCCATGTCCGACATGGTCCCGATCAGCGTCAAGGCCTGGAAAACAGAAGGTTCCCGCACCTTTGTCAAGGAAGGTACCCAGGTTGCGGTCGAGGATCTTCTCAGAGGGGTGATTATCCAGTCAGGTAATGATGCCTCGGTGGCGCTGGCCGAATTCGTTGCCGGCAGTGAAGGTGCCTTTGTTGATATCATGAACCAGCAAGCGCAGTTGTTGGGCATGAAAGACACCCATTTCGAGAACGCTACGGGTCTGCCGTCTCCGGATCATTTTTCAACCGCCTACGACCTGGCGATCCTGGCCCGGGCGATCATCAACGATTACCCGGAAAACTACCCGATCTACGCAGAAAAGCATTTCACCTACAACAACATCCGTCAGCCGAATCGGAATAGTCTCCTGTGGCGGGACAACAGTGTCGATGGCCTGAAGACCGGCCATACCGAAGAGGCCGGTTACTGCCTGGTGGCTTCGGCCAAGCGTAATGACACCCGCTTTATTGCCGTGGTCATGGGGACAAGCAGCACTGAATCCCGGTCACAGGAAGTTCAGAAGATGCTGAACTACGGCTTCCGTTATTACGAGAGTGAGCGCCTGTTCCGGGCCGGACAGGAACTGATCGAAGCCAGGGTCTGGGGTGGCCAGGCGGATGAGATCTCGATCGGCATGGCGGACGATGTTTACGTCACCATTCCCCGGGGCTCCAGGGACAGCCTTGAGTCGACGGTAGACCTTGATTCGGTGATCAAAGCACCCATCAAGGTGGGGGATGAGCTGGGACAGGTCAAGGTGTCGTATAACGGTGAAGTGTTGGTTGACCAGCCGGTACTGGCTCTGACCGATGTTCCCGAGGGCGGTTTCATCAAACGCATCTGGGATGCCATAAAGCTCTTTTTCGTTCAGTTATTTCAGTAGGGTGACTTTGGTCACCGGGAGTAAAGCGGCATGAGTCAGCCGAAAGCACCAAAAATTGAGTTTCCATGCGACTACGTGATCAAGGTGATTGGTAATTCTGCACCGGATTTCACTGAGTTCGTGGTCGAGGTCGTGGAACAGCATGCGCCGGGGATCTGCGAAACCGATATATCGGTGAATGAGAGCAGCAAGGGCCGCTTTTCATCGGTGCAGCTGAAAATCGTGGCCACCGGTGAGGCTCAGTTGAAAGCCCTGTTTGAAGAGCTCAAGGCCAGTGGCCGTGTGCACATGGTGCTCTGACCCAGATGGCTGAACTGATCGTCCGGTCCCTGGGAGAACAACCCTACCTGGAAACCTGGGAGGCCATGAAAACCTTCACCGCCAACCGGGATGACACCGTGGCCGATGAGCTCTGGTGTCTTGAACATCCCCGGGTCTATACCCAGGGCCAGGCGGGCAAGGCCGAGCATATTCTGGCGCCCGGTGATATCCCGGTGATCCAGGTAGACCGCGGCGGCCAGGTGACCTATCACGGCCCGGGCCAGCTGGTGATTTACCTGATGATCGATCTGTCCCGGAAAAAACTGGGTATCCGCGGCCTGGTGGACGAGATTGAACAGGCCATCGTCCGCACCCTTGCCGGACTGGGTGTGGAATCCGCACCGCGGCCTGATGCCCCGGGTGTCTACGTGGGCGATTCGAAAATCGCGTCGCTCGGCCTGCGCGTGCGCCGGGGCTGCTCGTTCCACGGGCTTGCCCTCAATGTGGACATGGACATGGAACCCTTCCGACGCATCAATCCCTGCGGTTACGCTGGCATGGTCATGTGCCAGGTACGCGATTTCGTTCCGGGTGTGACGGTTGCGGATGTCCAGAAACGCCTGGTGGAGCAGTTGGTCGGGGGCTTGGCCATGTGGCCAGTTAAACCCGGGCAACTCGGTTAGGCCGGCTCACCGGACTAGCCGTATAATGGCGTGAGCCGCCAAACCTGGTGAAATTCTCTGATCCGAACAGGTCATCCATGTCATCCAGACGCTCAGGAAATTCGGTCTCCCGCATCAAGACAGGCAGCTTTGAACGCCGGTTGAGCATGACGCGTGCCGGTTTGTTCGCTGGTACGCGCATGGCCTCGCACATGGCCACCAACTGGTTCAGCAGCAGGGAGAACCGGGAAAAGCGCCACCGGGCGATGCTTTCCAGTCAGGCGCGATTTCTGGTGGATGAGCTTGGTAAGCTCAAGGGCAGTGTGGTGAAAATTGGCCAGGTGATGGCGCTGTATGGTGAACATTTTCTGCCCGAGGAAGTGACCGAAGCGCTGCACACCCTTGAGGACCAGACCACCTCACTGGAATGGCCGGCGATTGAACGGGTGCTGAAGGCTGAATTGGACCCAGAGCGGCTTGCCGGGCTGGACGTGGACCCTGAGCCCATCGGCGCCGCCTCGCTGGGCCAGGTTCATCGCGCCCGGCGCCGCAGCGACGGACTCGAGCTGGTTCTGAAGGTGCAATACCCCGGCGTGGCCGAGGCCGTAGACAGTGACCTGAATGCCGTTGCCCAGCTGCTCCGGGTCGCCAGACTGGTCAGTTTCGGCCCGGAGTTTAACGATTGGCTGGAAGAAGTCCGGGAGATGATGCACCGTGAGGTGGACTACCGTCTGGAAGCGAAGACGACGGAAAAGTTCCGCCAGATGCTTGCCGGAGATCCCCGGTTTATCGTGCCGAGGGTTTTGCCGGAATTCTCAACCGCCCATATCATCGCCTCGACCTTTGAGCACGGCCACTCGGTCAGTTCCCAGGCCGTCAGAGACTTGCCTCTGGCACGCCGCAGTGCGTTGGGGGAAGCGGCACTGGAGCTGTTTTTCCGGGAGCTGTTTGACTGGGGTGAAATCCAGACCGACCCCAACTTTGGCAATTACCGGATCCGGATCGCCGGCGAAGAGGGCGAAGATCCCGGGTATGACCGCATCGTCCTTCTCGATTTCGGGGCTGTGCAGGTGTACTCGGACGAGTTTCTCAAGCCGGTGATCCAGATGATCAGGGCCTCTTACGAAAACGATCTGCAAGCGGTGATCGACGGTGGCGTGAAGCTGCGGTTCATGAGCCCGGAATGGCCGCAGGAAGTGCTGGAGAAGTTTGGTACGGTGTGTATGTCGGTACTCGAACCCCTGTCCAGCGACAAGGATTCCTGGCCGGATTATGCCGTCAACCGTCACGGGCAGTACCGCTGGAAGCAGAGTGATCTGCCTTCCAGGGTGGCTCGCCAGGCGGCCCGTTCCGCCATCAGCCGGTATTTCCGGGTGCCTCCCAAGGAATTCGTATTCCTGAACCGAAAGCTGATCGGGGTCTACACGTTTATCGCCGTTCTGAACTCCGAGTTCAATGGCGAACCATTGCTGCGCAAATACCTCTATGGTGAGGGTGACGATGCCCCGGATGCTTCCGCCACCAGCCAGAGCACGAAGGCGTAGCGGGTGCCCTTGCCGATAGCCACCAGAATAACGAAGTTCAGCCAGGGCACGCGCATAATGCCACCCACCAGGGTCAGCGCGTCGCCCCCCAGGGGCAGCCAGCCCATCAGCAGTGACCACTGGCCATAACGATTGAAACGGTTCCGCGCCTTGTGCAGCTGCAGTTCGCTGACCGGAAACCAGCGTTTGTGCTTGAAGCGGTCCACTTGCCGGCCGATAACTCCGTTAACGACCGAGCCAAGCGTATTGCCCAGCGTTGCCCAGAACCAGAGCCACCACCAGGAGTAGTCCTGGCTAATCATGGTGCCAAGCAGAATTTCCGAGTAGGCGGGCAGCAGCGTGGCGGCGGCGAATGCAGTCAGAAATAGCGTCAGGTAGGCCACCGGACCCTCCTTGATCTGTGATGAACGGAATCTCCAGCACCCCGCAGGTCCGATTTTACCATGAAACAGTTATCGCTCCTCTTCAAGCTCTAAGCGCTCGTCAAGCTCTAAGCGCCTGTTGTGCCACTGCTCCTGACTATGGGCCAGCATTGTGGCGACTATGACGGCGATTCAAAGCATCAATTTCCAATTCCGGCTTGCCGTGTCATCATTCAGCCATTGTCTTACCCATCTCAAAATTTATCGTTACAGACGTTTGGGAGGTCTTTATGGAGCAGGTCACGATTTACGGCCGTTCAAGTTGTGGATTCTGTGTTCGGGCAAAGGACTTGTGTGAGGCCAGGAACATCCCGTATGTCTGGGTCGATATGATCGAAAAAGGCATGAGCAAACAGGACATCGCCGACAGCATTGGTCGGCCGGTATACACCGTGCCGCAGATCCAGGTGGGCAATCGGTATGTGGGTGGGTTCGATCAGTTCTATGCCTATGTGCGGGACCACGAAGCGGAACTGGTCCGTTAACCGCAGATACTGCCCCGCAGAATAAAAAGGCCTGGCAGAGGATTTCTGCCAGGCCTTTTTGGTGCTTACGATGAAGTCCGACAGGCTGTCTAGAGCTGGAACCCGGTTTTCAGCTTCTTCTCGGTGAGCGTGTTCTGCAGTCTGGCAACCCGCGGCAGCCCATTGTCGAACGGCGGGAAGCTCTCCCCGAAAATCAGGGGTTCCAGATAGTCCCGGCAATCCTGGGTGATGCCAAAACCATCGTCCGTGATGTAGTGAATCGGCATCTTCTTTTCCTGGTTCGCCACGTCACTCAGCGGCGCTTCGCCAATCTTCCAGCGGTAAGGCTTCGCCTGTTCGCGAACGATGGTCGGCATCAGTGCCTGTTTGCCATCCAGGGCCATTTCCACCGCGGCCTTGCCGACGGCATAGGCCTGTTCCACATCGGTGGCGGAGGCAATGTGGCGGGCGCTGCGCTGGAGGTAGTCAGCCACGGCCCAGTGGTACTTGTGGCCCAGGGCCTGCTTTACCATATTCGCCAGGGCGGGGGCAACGCCGCCAAGCTGGGTATGACCAAAGGCATCCTTGGCACCGGCGTCGGCCAGGAATCGGCCGTCTTCGTACTGGGCACCTTCGGAGGCGACGACAACACAGTAGCCATACTCCCTGACGCAGTGGTCCACGCGGGCCAGGAAGGTTTCGCGATCAAAGGGAATTTCCGGGAACAGGATAATGTGCGGCGGCTCGCCCTCGCCCTGTCCGGCCAGCCCGCCGGATGCGGCAATCCAGCCGGCATGGCGCCCCATTACCTCCAGGATGAACACCTTGGTGGACGTCTCGCACATGGACTTGATGTCCAGACTGGCTTCCAGGGTTGAGGTGGCAATGTACTTGGCCACCGAGCCGAAGCCCGGGCAGCAGTCGGTGAACGGCAGGTCATTGTCCACGGTTTTCGGAACCCCGATGCAGGTAATGGGGTAGCCCATCTTGTCGGCGATCTGGGAGACCTTGTAGGCGGTGTCCTGGGAATCTCCGCCGCCGTTGTAGAAGAAGTAACCAATATCGTGGGCCCGGAATACTTCGATCAGGCGCTCGTATTCGCGACGGTTCTCGGAGATGTTCTTGAGCTTGTGGCGACAGGAGCCAAAAGCGCCCCCGGGGGTGTGAATCAGCGCCTGGATGGCATCATCGCTTTCAAGGCTGGTATCAATCAGCTCCTCTCTCAGCGCTCCGATAATGCCGTTGCGTCCGGCGAATACCTTGCCGATCTTGTCCGGATGCTTGCGGGCGGTCTGGATAACCCCGCAGGCACTGGCATTGATGACGGCGGTGACACCACCGGACTGAGCGTAAAATGCGTTCTTGATGGCCATCTCGGGCTGGAGCCTCCTGCTGGTTCGACAATGGCGCAGATGATACGCCAAACGCCGGCAATTTTCATGAGCAGGATTGCGGATAGCGTGGCTCTTGACGGGGTGGGGCGGATACGGGAGGCTTGTCGGGTTTCAACACAGAGGGCAGTCGCCGAATGCACATTCATATCCTCGGAATCTGTGGCACCTTCATGGGCAGCCTGGCTGTTCTCGCCCGGGAGCTCGGGCACACCGTGACCGGGTCCGATCAGGGCGTATATCCACCCATGAGCACCCAGTTGGAGGCCCAGGGCATCAGCCTGATGGAAGGTTACAGCCCGGATCACCTGGAGCCGAAGCCGGATCTTGTGCTGATCGGTAACGCCATGTCCCGTGGTAACGCCGAAGTGGAAGCCGTGCTCAACCGCAACATCGACTATATGTCCGGTCCGGAATGGCTGGCCCGTGAGGTGCTGAGGCACCGGTGGGTCATGGCGGTAGCCGGTACTCATGGCAAGACCACCACGACTGCCATGCTGCTTTGGATACTGGATCAGGCCGGTTTTCAGCCCGGCTATCTGGTGGGCGGTGTGCCCCGGGACTTTCCGGTGTCGGCGCGTCTGGGTAACAGTGATTTCTTTGTCATCGAGGCGGATGAATATGACAGCGCCTTTTTCGACAAGCGCTCCAAGTTCATCCATTACCGCCCCCACACCCTGATCCTGAACAACCTGGAGTTCGATCACGCGGATATTTTCGAGAACGTCGAAGCCATTGAGCGACAGTTTCATCACCTGGTCCGAACCGTTCCCTCCCAGGGCCTGATCGTCCGGCCGGCCATCGATGCGCATCTGGATAATGCCCTCGCCATGGGCCGCTGGAGCCAGGTGCAGGACACCGCCATCGGCAGCGAAACCCCGCGCATGTCGGACTGGCGCGCCGAGCTGCTGTCCGAGGACGGCAGCCGGTTTCTGGTGATTCACCACGAACAGCCGGTGGCGACTCTGAAATGGGATCAGACCGGTCTCCACAATGTCCGCAACGCCCTGTCTGCCATCGCCGCCGCCCGCCATGTCGGTGTCACCCCCGATCATGCCGTGGCGGCCCTGTGCCGGTTCTCCGGCGTCAGGCGGCGGATGGAGCTGCTGGCGGATATCGGGGGCGTGCGCGTCTACGACGATTTTGCCCACCACCCGACGGCCATTGCCACCACCCTTGAGGGCCTGCGCAACCGGGTTGGTGAGGAACCGATTCTGGCTTTGATTGAACCGCGCTCAAATACCATGAAGCAGGGTGTCCATCAGCAGACACTGCTGCCCAGCGCCGAGGCGGCCGACCGGGTTTTGTGGGCCAACCTGAATGACATGGACTGGCTGCTGGCCCTGATTTCCAGTTGGCAGCAAGACAATGCCGGGTCTGATTTGCACCGGATTGAGGTCTCTGTGGAGAATCTGATAGCCCGGGTACTGGAAGATCTGCCCAGCCCCTGCCACATTGTGATCATGAGCAACGGAGGGTTTGGCGGCATTCACGGTAAACTCATTGCCGAACTTGAGCGTATTCGTGGCTGATCCGGCAATGCCGGCGACTCTGTTTTACTGACTGGTGGCGCTATCCATGACCAATGACCAAGCCCGGGTATCTACCGTTAATCTGGCGTTCACGGGTGCTTCGGGCGCCCAGTACGGATTGCGGCTGTTGCGGTGCCTGGTGTCGGCCGGTTGCCGGGTGAACGTGATGATCAGCCGTGCTGCCCAGGTGGTCATTGCCACGGAAACCGACCTGAAGCTGCCGGGAACGCCGCCCGCCATGCAGGATACACTGTCTGCCTACGCCAGTGCCGAGCCCGGCCAGGTCCTGGTGTTTGGCCGGGAAGACTGGTTTGCACCGCCGGCCTCCGGCTCTGGTGAAAGGGCCCCTTTGGTGATTTGCCCCTGCAGCACCGGCACGCTCTCGGCCCTGGCGACCGGGGCCAGCAACAACCTGATAGAGCGGGCCGGTGATGTTGCCCTGAAAGAGCGGCGCCCCCTCATCCTCGTGCCCCGGGAGGCGCCTTTCTCGGAGGTGCACCTGGAGAACATGCTGAAGCTGACCCGCATGGGGGCAGTGATCATGCCGGCCAGCCCCGGGTTCTATCACAAGCCGCAATCCGTCGGGGATCTGGTGGACTTTATTGTCGCCCGCATCCTTGACCATCTGAACCTTCCCCAGGACCTGATGCCCCGCTGGGGCGAAGCCCACGCCGAGGACAAGCGCAACAGCTGAGGCCAGAGGTGGTTCAGAGTTAATCCGAAGCTCCCCACGATGGTTTTGGCCAGCCCGATTGATGCTTTTCATCATTGAGCAAACGGACCTCCGGGCAGAGACTTGGTGAACGACAATCACAACACAGGTTATTCACCGAGGTTCACCATGATTCCACGCACTCTCTTCGACGCCGATCTTGAAGGCTTCCGCGATTCCGTCCGCAAGTTCCTGGAGCAGGAAGCCGTGCCTTACCATGACCAGTGGGAGAAGGACGGCCAGGTCAGCCGCGAGCTCTGGCAGAAAGCCGGCGAGCTGGGATTCCTCTGCCCGTGCCTGCCGGAAGAGTTCGGCGGCGTGGGCGCGGACTTCCGGTACAGTGCGGTGCTGATTGAAGAAGTGGCGAGAGCGGGCCTGACCGGAATTGGCTGGGGCCTGCACTCCGACATTGTCGCGCCTTACGTGCTGAACTACGGCTCCGACGAGCTGAAAAGCCATTACCTGCCCAAACTGGCCAGCGGTGAGATGATCGGTGCCATTGCCATGACCGAGCCCGGTGCCGGCTCGGATCTGCAGGGCGTGAAAACCACGGCGGTCAAAAACGGCGATCACTACCTCCTGAACGGCTCGAAAACCTTCATCACCAATGGCCAACTGGCCGATGTGGTCATTGTTGTTGCCAAAACCGATCCCGAGGAAGGCGCCAAGGGCATCAGCCTGTTCATGGTGGAAACCGCGTGGCAAGGTTTCGAAAAGGGTCAGAACCTTAACAAGGTGGGCATGAAAGCCCAGGACACCTCCGAACTGTTCTTCCAGGATGTGAAAGTGCCTGCGAAGAACCTGATCGGCCCGGGCGAAGGTCAGGGCTTTTTCCAGCTGATGCAGGAGCTGGCGGCAGAGCGTCTGCAGGTGGCTCTCAGTGCCGTTGCGGCAGCCGAGGCGGCCTGGCAGTGGACCCTGGATTACGTCAAAGAGCGGAATGCCTTTGGCAAACCGGTGATCTCGTTCCAGAATACCCGGTTCAAGATGGCGGAAATGAAAGCGGAAATCACCGCGGCCAGGGTGTTCACGGATCGTTGTCTGGAACTGCACCTGGAGAAGAAGCTCGACATTCCGACGGCGGCGATGCTCAAACAGCTCACCACCGACCTGCAATGCAAGGTGATGGACGAGTGTGTCCAGCTTCACGGCGGCTACGGCTATATGTGGGAGTACCCGATTGCCCGCGCCTGGGCCGATTCACGGGTGCAGCGCATCTATGCCGGCACCAACGAGATCATGAAGGAAATTGTCGCCCGCTCATTCTGAGCAGGACACGGATCTCTGGCCCCGGAGTGTTTGCGCCTCCGGGGCCAGTCGGTTACCAAACTTTACAAATTGCCAAACCTATCAAGGTCTCCGGCCACCACATCCCCTAAAGTAGCGGCACAACCTCTGACAAGGATAAACGGTTGCCGCGATGAAACGCCTCATTTGCCTGTCTGTTACTGCTTTCTCCCTCGTCCTGGCCGGTTGCGGCAAGGAATCCGACGAGCTGCCCGTGGATGGTCGGGATTTCGATGGGGTGGAGTACAGCGAGCCGGTTCCCTACACGGGCAAGGTTATCGACGGCTACCTGAACAACGCCCGGGTCTGGCTGGATATGGATGGTGACAGTCAGTACACCCCGGGCCCGCTGGTGATCGAGCTGGCAAATGGTGAAACCGCCACACTCGCCTCCGGCGAACCGACCGCCATGAGTGGCCCGGGAGGGCAGTTCTCGCTGGATATTGCCGAGCTGGAACTGGAGCCCACGCTGGGGCCGAACCTCGATCCTCGGGACTATCCGCTCTATGCCCTGGCGCTGCCCGGCAAGACGCTTGAGGAAACCCGGAACGGAGACGTTGCAGTAGAGCGTGCCTTCATGATGTCGGCGCCGCCGGGCGTCCGGAACGTGACACCGTTAACCACTCTGGCACGGTATCGCGGCCTGGCGGGGTTGGGTTCCTTCCTGGAAAATCCGGAAGGAGCGGAAGCCAGTCTGGCGGATCTGAACCTGGTGCGGGATTACATCCTCGCCCAGGACGATCGCGCTCACGCCTACGCCCGTGCCCTGGCGAGGTTCATGGCCAGCCAGATTCCTGACAGCTATAACGACGAAATGGCCAAAGAGGGCCGTGATGGCACGGAGTCCCTTCTCAGCAAGGAGGCGGTGTTCCTGCTGGGCGTTTCTGTCGTACAGAATGCCGGGGATGTTATTGCGGTGGTCGATGCGGCGGAGCAGGGTGGGTATGCCAATGTTGATGTCGATGCGCTTGAGTTGCCCCGGGTCGATCTTGAACTTGCCGATCCGGTTCTGTTGACCAGCCAGACCGTCTATGCAGAGCCTTCCAATCAGGGGACTTTGCCGGCTCTTCGCTCCGGCTTGCAGATCTCTGCAGAACTGAATTTTGATTACACCGCGGGTGGTCGCCTGACTTCAGTGTCGGCGAAGGGGTGCCTTGCACCGTCCATGACGGAACTGGCGAGGCTGGTGCGGGTAAATGGCTACATGGCGAATCTCGAGACCCAGTGGCTACCCGCGGTTGCGCTCTCCGGCCAGAGCCGGGTGAGTTATGACGGTGAGGGTGTCGATGAGCGCCTGATCTTCGACTGGGATGGCCAGCGAATCTATTTCGAGACCAGCACCACCTGTCACGAGCACGAGGGTATCTTTGGCGGTTCCACCGAGCTGGGTGGTAACCCTGAAGTTACCTATCGCTGGACGAGGGAGAATGGCGACCTGGCCGAGCTCATTGCCGAATACGCCAATGGCGTTACCCGCACTCTTGTCCTGCCAACCGGCAATGAATTTCCGATATTCGGGGGCTACCGGATTCTCGAGGATGGTGTCGAAAAAGAAGCTGTGACACTGACCTCCGGCTTTGAGACGTGTTCTCCGCAGCCGGACGCCTTGGGGGCAAGCCAGGTGGTTACCGGTTATCAGAGCTATGGATTCTCGGGATATGAGCCGCAGCCGACCGGTTTCACCGATTTGCTCCTGGAATTCGATACCCGTCAGGTTTCAGATCCTCAGCCTTCGAATTCGCGCCTGTTGCGTTACGGCTTTCTGGATCCGGCGCCCATGGGTCTTGACGGGGTGACCGGCGATGGCAGTTTTGAGTGGCAGATGAATTATTCTGCATCGGGTGCGCCGGGTTTCACTCCTGAGCAGCCAAATCTTATCGGCAATGCGTTTTTAAAGCGTTACAACAGCATCGTGGACTGCGGTCGAGAGCTTGAAGAGGTGCCGTCTTCGGCCTATGCAGAAATGAAGTACAGGTATCAGCGGTTGTCTGAGTATCTGGTCGAGTCTCTGGATTGAGCGCAAAGCCCCAGGCCTGAAAGACAGGGTTTGATCAAGGAAGCAGAAAAATTAACTTGGATATCTGGATTGAGAAATGAGCCGGATGGCTGCTTTGCCATTTCCTGAGGGAGGAAGTGGTGCCGAGGAGAGGACTTGAACCTCCACGGGGTTGCCCCCACTAGCACCTGAAGCTAGCGTGTCTACCAATTTCACCACCTCGGCAGGTGATTTGCAGAATTATCGTTAGCTTATTGAAAACTAGACGTTTCTGCCAGCGTTGAGGTTTGTCTCTCAACCGATGGCGCGTACTTTAATAATTCCCGCCGGGGCTGTCAAACGTTTTTTTGCAAAAAGAATGGCAGGTATTTATGCCTATTCACGGCAGGTTGATAGGCAGGAGCTACATCCCAACGTTATACTCCGTTGCAAATGAATCCAGACTGTGCCGTTTTGGTACAGAAGTAAAGCAAGGATCCGAATGGTTTCCAGAAATAAGAAAGACCGGGATCCTCACGCCAGTCGTGAGGCCCAAAAATACGATAACCCTATTCAAAGCCGGGAATTTATCCTCTCGCATCTTAAGGATCGCGGGGCTCCCGCAACACATGAAACATTGTGTTCCGAGCTTGGACAGAACTCGCCGGAAGGTATCGAAGCCCTCCGTCGGCGCCTGATTGCCATGTGCCGGGATGGCCAGCTGATCTGTAACCGCCGTGGCGCCTACCTCCCTATCGAAGAAGCCGATCTGGTAACGGGCAGGGTCATCGGCCACAAGGATGGCTTCGGCTTTCTGGTGCCGGACGATGGTGGCTCCGATCTGTTCCTGACAGCGCGCCAGATGCGCCAGGTATTTCATGGTGACCGGGTTGCCGCCCGGGTTGACCGGGTCGATGACCGCGGTCGCCGGGAGGGTGTCATTGTTGAGGTGCTGGAGCATCGTACCGAGCAGACGGTTGGTCGATTCTTCAAGGAAAGTGGTATCGCCTTTGTTGTACCGGAAAATGCCCGGATCAACCACGAGGTATTGATACCGGAGGAGCATGCTGGCGAGGCATATCACGGCCAGTACGTGGTGGTGGAAATTCTGCGTCAGCCCACAATTCGCACCCAGCCAACCGGCAGGGTGATCGAGATTCTCGGCGAGCACATGGCGCCGGGAATGGAAATTGATGTCGCCATCCGTTCCTACGATATTCCCCACAGCTGGCCGCCTGCAGTGGGTGAGCAGGCCGCATCGATTCCCGCTGAGGTTGCCGAAAAAGACAAGGCAAACCGGGTGGACATCCGCAATATGCGGCTGGTCACCATTGACGATGAGAGTGCCCGGGACTTTGACGACGCGATCTACTGCGAACCCCGTCCCCGTGGTGGTTATCGCCTGGTGGTGGCGATTGCCGACGTGTCCCACTATGTACGGCCTGAGTCTCCGCTCGATGAAGAGGCCATTCGCCGGGGCAACTCGGTGTACTTCCCGGACCATGTGGTGCCGATGCTGCCGGAGAAGCTCTCCAATGGCCTGTGCTCCCTGAATCCCGATGTTGATCGCCTGTGTATGGTGGCCGACATGACCATCAGTGCGGCCGGTAACATCAGTGGCTATACCTTTTATCAGGCGGTGATGCGCAGCCACGCACGGCTGACCTACAACAAGGTCAGTGACATGCTGGAGCGGCCGGATACCGAGCAGGGCTACCGCCTGGCAGCCCAGTATGCAGATCTTCTGCCGCACCTTCACAATTTGTACGACCTGTACAAGTTGCTGCGCCGGGCGCGGACCGAGCGCGGGGCTATCGATTTCGAGACCACCGAAACCAAGATTGTGTTCGACGCCGAGCGCAAGATTGAGGAAATCGTGCCGGTGCAACGCAACGATGCGCACAAGATTGTGGAAGAGTGCATGCTGTGCGCCAATGTGGCTACGGCCCGTTTCCTCAAGAAACACGAGATGCCGGCACTTTATCGGGTGCATGACGGGCCCTCTGAAGAGCGACTGAATGCCCTTCGCCTGTTTCTGGGTGAGCTGGGTTTGCAACTGGGTGGTGGAGACAAGCCAAGCTCTGCCGATTACCAGGCCCTGCTGGCCGAAGTGGCCGACCGGCCGGATGCCAATGTGATCCAGATGGTCATGTTGCGCTCGCTCAGCCAGGCGGTCTACAGCCCGGAGCAAAGCGGTCACTTCGGCCTCGGGTTTGCCAGCTATACCCATTTTACCTCGCCGATCCGTCGCTATCCGGATCTGATCGTGCATCGGGCGATCAAGTCCCGTATTCACAATCCTGAAGTGAAGAAAGATATCGTAACCCCACCGGTTACGGATCCCGAGCTCGCTGAATACCCTTACGATTATGCCAGCATGGAGCGGCTCGGCGAGCACGTGTCCATGACCGAGCGTCGGGCGGACGATGCCACCCGGGATGTCATGGCCTGGCTGAAGTGCGAGTTCCTCAAGGACCATGAAGGCGAAGAGTACGATGGCATTATTGCTGCCGTGGTGCCGTTTGGCTTCTTTGTGAATCTGTCGGGCATCTACATCGAGGGGCTGGTTCACGTTTCCACCCTCAGTGGTGACTATTTCCATCACGATGCGGCCAAGCATCGCCTGATTGGCGAGCGCACCGCGGTGAGCTTCCGTCTGGGCGATGAAGTCCGCGTGCGGGTTGTCCGCGTGGGGATGGAGGATCGCAAGATTGATCTGGAACTGATCAGTACTCCGAAGCGGCGCCAGGCCGACCGGGATGCTCTGGACGTTTCCAAGCGTGAGGGCCCCGGCAAGGGCGGCAAGCGCGGTGAAAAGGGTAAGGGAGACCGGGGCGGCCGCAAGAAAGGCGGTACGTCTTCAGGTTCCCGTGGCCAGAAAAAGCCGGAGAGTGCGAGCCCCAAAAAAGGTGGCAAGCCCTCCAGTGCCAGGGAGCAGCTGGTCGCGGAAGCGGCAAAAGAGGCGACAAAGAAAAAGTCCGGCAAAGCGTCGGGTAAGTCCTCCGGCGCCAACAAGCAGCGCAAGCCCCGTAATTCAGGTAAGTAACAGGGAACAGAATCAGTGTCCGGAGAGTTTGTGTTTGGCTGGCACACGGTTGAGGCAGTTCTCAAGCGTGAGCCTGAACGATTGGAGCAGGTCTGGATTCAGACCGGCCGGCAGGACAAGCGGGTCAAGAGCATTACCGATGCGCTGGATACGCTGGGTGTGCGCTGGAAAGTGGTGCATCGAAGGGAGCTCGACGAGCGGGTTGCCGGTGTACACCAGGGCATTGTGGCAGAGGTCAGTGAAAGCCGGGAGTGGACGGAAGATGATCTTCTGGCGCAGCTGGCTGGCAGTGACAAGGCGCCATTCCTGCTGGTGCTTGACGGGGTAACCGACCCCCACAATCTTGGCGCTTGCATGCGTACGGCCGATGCCGTGGGTATTCAGGCGGTGATTGTGCCGAAAGACAAGTCTGCCTCACTGACTCCGGTGGCTCGTAAGGTTGCGTGTGGTGCCGCAGAGACGGTGCCGTTCGTGCGGGTGACTAATCTCGCCCGTTTCCTGCGGGGCCTTCAGGATCAGGGTGTCTGGCTGATTGGCACCGCCGGTGAGGCGGATGCAACGTTGTACCAGGCAGATTTCAAGGGCCCGGTGGCGCTGGTGATGGGTGCTGAAGGCAAGGGAATGCGACGTTTAACCCGTGAGCACTGCGATCAGCTGATCAACATTCCAATGCTGGGCCATGTGGACAGCCTCAACGTGTCGGTGGCTACGGGTGTTTGCCTATACGAAGCTCTGCGCCAGCGACTTGGTTAACCCTTGCACACCGGGGCTCACCCGCCTAGAATACGTCACCCCTTTTCGAAGGGGCGGTTTTGTATTGCCTGAATGATGGCAGTGCAAGGTCTCGCTTTTGATCAAGCCTTTCTTGCAAAGCCTTATTGATAAAGCAAAAAGAAACCGGCAGCTCAGGCTGTCAACTCCTTGCTTTCATGTTTGCCGGTCGCGAATTTTTCAATCTGGCCGGTAAAAAGGAAGCTGTTTAAACCGTAGGGAGAACTCATGCGTCACTACGAAATCGTTTTTATGGTACATCCGGATCAGAGCGAGCAGGTGCCCGCGATGATCGAGCGTTATACCAGCGTCATCACTGAAGATGGCGGTACGGTACATCGCCTGGAAGATTGGGGCCGTCGTCACCTGGCTTACCCGATCAACAAGATTCACAAGGCTCACTACGTACTGATGAACGTTGAATGTTCACAGGCAGCGATGGACGAGCTGACTCACAACTTCCGTTTCAACGATGCCATCATCCGCGACATGATCCTGCGCCGCGATGGTGCTGATACGGACCTGTCCCCGATG
>Ga0208300_100147_pt1 | contig 74843 bp, 66 predicted proteins | sample 23_taG_FD_184096 | JGI IMG/M metagenome (GOLD analysis project Ga0208300, IMG submission 184096) | Marine viral communities from Cariaco Basin, Caribbean Sea - 23_WHOI_OMZ (SPAdes) (version 2) | ecosystem: Environmental > Aquatic > Marine > Oceanic | place: Caribbean Sea: Cariaco Basin...
CAGGGCCTGATATCGATACTGGATACGGTAAGATGGCTCAAACGTTGTTCATGAACCGCCGTGGTACGGAACCGTATGCCCGGTGGTGTGAGAGGACGGGGGAGGTGACTCCCCTTCCTACTCGATTTGGACTAAAGCCCACGTCCTTCAAGGAGCCAAGTAATCACTACCTTAAGGATATAACCCAGCATGCCAGCACCCAGAACGACAAAAAGCATGATAGTGCCAAACTTTCCTGCGTTGGATTTCTTAGCTAAGTCCCAAATAATAAAGCACATAAACACGATTAAGCCGCCGATCATGATCGGTGTTATCCATGCCTCAAAAAGCTGCTGCATAAGATTTCCTACTGAGTGATTGATAGCGCCTTATGAGAAGGCGTGTGTCGTTTTTGCGAGTCGTGTTAATATTTGACCAAATTCATCGGGTATTTGTCGACTGAACAAAGCGCAGTGCGACACTATTGCAGAGGAGTAGGCCATGCCAACGCTAACGATTCTAGTCGGTACGATGTACGGTGGCGCGCTAGATGTCGCAGAGCAAGTAAAGCCGTTGTTTGAGCAGGCTGGCTACCGTGTTGCTATTTCTGAGCAGCCGACGATAGACGATTTGACCAATAGCCAGGATCTTACGCTGTTTTGCGTATCAACCACGGGCAGTGGAGATTATCCGGGGAATTTTGTTGCTTTTGTGCGCGGGCTGCAGGAAAAAAGCCCCTCGCTTACATCGTTGCGCTATGGGTTGATTGCGCTGGGCGATAGCTCCTACGGAGACACGTTCTGTGGTGCGGGAAGAGCGCTCGATGCATTATTAGCAGATCACGGCGCAACGCGCTTAGGTGAGCGGCTGGAGGTGGATGCTATGGAGACCTTTATGGCAGATGACGCCGCTATTCCGTGGGTGGAAGAGTGGATTGAGTCTCAACAGCTGAAGGTTGCTTAATCATGCAGCGAGTCCCTTTTTCTCCAGAGCGTATTAGCGTTGCCCTCGGACTTTGCATTGTGATGTTGGCCGCGATACCTCGTTACATGGTAGAAGGGCATGAGACACGCCAGACATTGTTACTTGTTGCGCTAGTCATTGTGGTAGGGGCTGCTGCTGTGCAGTGGAAAATGCTGTCAGCTGGGGCACGAAAAGCGCTGCCGAAATTATGTCAGCGCTTGCTGCTTATGCTGCTAATGGGTGCCTTAGTGATGGGGGCATGGCACGGTCTGTTTACTGACTGGATTAGCTGGCAAGTGTTTATTTCCCACGCAGCAACCTGCGGTTTGCTATTTCATGCTGTTTCTTTGTGGTGGGTAAAGCGCGATTAAAGGCCTCCATTTTAGATATGATAATCAGGCTACAAGGCCCCGTGTAACGTTTAAAAATAATTTTGACTGCATTACGGTCAAAAAACGACCTAAAATGGTCGTTTTGCTAGTGATTACCCTTGTATTTGTGGGTTATGCCCCCATCTTGCGAGCATGGCGCTTGCCACGATGCGCTAGGGTTCTTAAAATTGCCCCCTTGTACTTATTTTACGCAATCAACATAACGCCCAGCCGCTAGAGGACAATTCATGCAAGTTTCCGTCGAGACGACCTCCCAGATCGAACGCCGTATCACTATTCAGGTGCCGGCCGCCGAAATCGACGAGGCCGTCAGCGCTCGCTTAGTAGACACTGCGAAAAACGTTCGCCTGAATGGTTTTCGCCAAGGCCGAGTGCCGATGGCTGTAGTTCGTCAGCGCTATGGCGACAGCGTGCGCAATGAAGTGGTAGGTGAAGTGATGCGTGAGCGCTATGTGCGCGCCATCACGGAAGAAGGCCTTAATCCTGCCGGTTTTCCCCAGATTGAGCCAAAAGTAAACCAAGCTGGCAAAGACCTAGAGTTTGTGGCAGTTATGGAAATCTACCCGCAGGTTGAGCTTGCGTCTATCGAAGGCACTGAGGTTGAGCGTCCTGTAGTGACGGTCAGCGATGCTGATGTCGACGAAATGATCGATACCCTGCGTAAGCAAAATGCTGCATGGGAAGAAGTAGACGCCGCCGCTGCTGATGGCGATCAGGTTACTATCGACTTCCAGGGCTTCCTGGGTGATGAACCGTTTGAAGGTGGAAGTGCTGAGGGCCATGCTTTAGTAATTGGCTCTAACAGCTTTATCCCAGGCTTTGAAGAGCAGTTGATCGGTGCGAAGGCTGGTGATGAGAAAACCATTACTGTTACCTTCCCTGAAGATTACCAAGCCGAGCATCTTGCAGGCCAAGAAGCCACCTTTAAAGTCACTGTCCATAAAGTCAGCAGCCAAACGCTGCCGGCTGTAGACGCTGAGTTTATTGCGCGCTTTGGTGTTGAAGATGGCGATGAAGAAAAATTCCGCGCTGAAATCAAAAAGAACATGACGCGTGAAGCGGCCCAGGCGGTGGATAACCGTGTTAAGCAGCAAGTATTAGACGCGCTGAAAAAAGCGAACGATATTCCTGTGCCAAGCGCGCTTGTTCAGCAAGAAACTGACGGTATGAAGCGTCAGGCAGCACAGCAGTTCGGTCTGGGCGAGGACTTCGATGTCAGCCAGCTACCGAATGAGCTCTTCGAAGCGCAAGCGAAAGGCCGCGTCCAAGTAGGACTGCTGCTTGCCGAAGTTATCAAGGCGAATGAGCTGGACGCTGATGATGAGGCAATTAAAGCTAAGGTTGAAGAGCTGGCAGAGCAGTATCAGGATCCTTCCGAAGTAGTTGAATACTACATGGGTAATGAGCAGCTCAAAACCCAGGTGAAGTCTGCCATCCTAGAAGAGAAGGCTGTCGATAAGCTGCTGGAGCAGACGAACGTTAAAGACGTTGAAATGTCATACCAGCAGGCTTTGGCAGCGGCTCAGCAACAGGCCGAGCAAGATGAAGATGTTGAAGAAAGCGAGCAAGCTAGCGCCTAACTTCATCGCGTGGCGCACCCGCTGTGGGTGCGCTTTCCCTTACCGGACGCAAGGAATCACGAATGAGTGAGTTTGATATTCAAAACGCCGGCGGTTTAGTGCCCATGGTGGTTGAGCAGAGCGCCAAAGGGGAAAGAGCCTATGACATCTACTCACGCCTGCTAAAGGAGCGTGTTATTTTCCTGGTTGGACCAGTTGAAGATTACATGGCGAATTTAGTGGTAGCACAGCTGCTGTTTCTTGAGTCAGAGAACCCTGATAAAGATATTCACCTTTATATCAATTCGCCAGGTGGATCTGTTACCGCAGGTATGTCTATCTATGACACCATGCAGTTTATTAAGCCTGATGTCTCGACCGTGTGTATTGGTCAAGCGGCTAGCATGGGGGCATTGTTACTGACGGCAGGCGCAGCAGGTAAGCGTTATTGTTTGCCTAATTCCCGTGTGATGATTCACCAGCCGCTGGGTGGCTACCAAGGCCAAGCGTCTGATATCGAGATTCACACCCGTGAGATTTTAGGTATTCGTGAAAAACTGAACCAGATTTTAGCCCATCATACAGGTCAAGAACTTGATACTGTTGCTCGGGATACTGACCGTGACAACTTTATGAGCGCCACTAAAGCCCAAGAGTATGGCTTGATTGACGCAGTGCTGGATAAGCGGCCTACATCCTGATAGCGTGGTAGGATTCTGCTTTTCTAACGAGCTTTTCCGGCGGCGTAAGCCGCCGCAGTGATAGAGGTACGCGAATGGCCGACGGCAAAGGCAAGGACGAAGGTGGCAAGCTTTTATACTGCTCGTTTTGTGGTAAAAATCAAAACGAAGTACGTAAGCTAATTGCAGGCCCGTCCGTATATATCTGCGATGAGTGTGTCGACTTATGTAATGACATCATTCGCGAAGAAGTTCTCGAAGCCGATGCCGAGAGCGATGAGGAGCGTTTACCTACGCCTCGCGAAATACGTCATACGTTAGACGACTATGTCATCGGACAAGATCGCGCCAAAATGGTGCTATCTGTAGCGGTTTATAACCACTACAAGCGTCTTAAGACGGAAGTGCGTGAAGGCGATGTAGAGCTAGGTAAATCAAATATTCTGCTTATTGGTCCTACTGGTAGTGGTAAAACACTGTTGGCGGAAACCATGGCGCGGCTATTGAATGTACCTTTTACCATTGCCGATGCCACTACGCTGACAGAAGCAGGTTATGTGGGTGAAGATGTTGAAAACATCATCCAAAAGCTTCTGCAGAAGTGTGATTACGACGTCGAAAAGGCTGAGCGAGGCATTGTTTATATCGATGAAATCGATAAGATTTCGCGAAAGTCTGATAACCCTTCCATCACGCGCGATGTGTCGGGCGAGGGTGTCCAGCAGGCACTGCTCAAGTTAATTGAAGGCACAACGGCATCCGTGCCGCCGCAGGGTGGTCGTAAGCATCCCCAGCAAGAGTTTGTTCAGGTCAATACGGCCAACATGCTGTTTATTGTGGGTGGCGCTTTTGCGGGGCTTGATAAAGTTATCCGTGACCGCGCTGAGAAAGGTGGCATTGGTTTCAATGCTAGCGTGAAGAGCAAAGAGTCTTCGCGCGGTGTCGGTGAATTATTGGCCGACGTAGAGCCCGATGATTTAGTGAAATTTGGTTTAATTCCTGAGTTCGTTGGACGTCTGCCCGTGATTGCGACGCTCACTGAGCTAAATGAAGATGCGTTGGTGCAGATCTTAACCGAACCTAAAAACTCGCTGGTTAAGCAGTACGCCAAGCTCTTTGAAATGGAAGATGTGACGCTTGAGTTTAGAGACGAAGCGTTGCGTGCAGTGGCTAGTAAGGCAATGGAGCGTAAAACAGGTGCGCGAGGCCTGCGGTCGATCCTTGAGTCTGTGCTGCTAGATACCATGTATGAGATTCCTTCGCTTGAAGGTGTTAGCAAAGTGGTGATTGATAGTTCAGTGATTGCTGGCGAAAGTGAGCCGCTACTGATCTATTCGCAGCAGGAAGATGCTCGTGTTGATGGCACCGACGGTTAGTCCTGACGTGCGCGCCACGGCCTAGCTTTTACCGCTTGCGCCAAACCAAGGGGTCGCCTAGGCGGCCCCTTGTTATTCATAAGTTATTCATGAAATGTTTGCCTAGCTGCTCAGCGCCCTAGGGCCATGCTTTTCATACTGTGAGGTACTTGGCTAAGTACCCTTTCAAGTACTCATCCGATTTTGAGGAACGTCTGCGATGCAGCAGAACGCCGATCAGACACAATGTCTACCCCTATTGCCTTTGCGGGATGTGGTTGTGTACCCGCAAATGGTTATTCCACTTTTTGTTGGTCGTGAGAAGTCCATCCAAGCGTTGGAAGCGGCGATGGAGGCCGACAAGCGTGTGCTGCTGGTGGCTCAGCGTGAGGCCTCCCAGGATGAGCCCGACAACGCTGATCTTTATGCCATGGGCACCGTGGCCGATATCATGCAGCTGCTAAAATTGCCTGATGGTACTGTAAAAGTGCTGATTGAGGGTAATTTTCGTGCTGATGTTATTGATATTGAAGAGCACGAGACGGGTTACACCCAAGCTCACTTGGTGCCTCGCGAGAGCGAGCCGCTAACCAGTCGTGAGCAAGAGGCGCTGGTACGTGTGCTGCTCAATCAATTTGAGCAATACGTCAAATTGTCCAAAAAAGTGCCCAACGAGGTGCTCAATTCACTTTCTGGAATTGAGGATCCGAGTCGGTTGGTCGATACCATCTGTGCGCATTTGTCATTAAAAATAGGCGACAAGCAAGAGTTGCTCGAAATGGATCGCGTTCGTGATCGCATTGAGCACTTAATGGCGCTGATTGAGTCCGAAATTGATCTGCTGCAGGTTGAGAAGCGCATCCGCTCGCGCGTCAAAGAGCAGATGGAAAAGACCCAGCGTGAGTATTACCTCAATGAGCAGATGAAGGCCATCCAGAAAGAGATGGGTGAGCTGGATAACGTGCCGAACGAGGCTGAAAAATACGAGCAAGCTATCGCTTCATCTGGAATGCCTAAAGAAGCGGCTGAAAAAGCGACTCAAGAGCTTAGCAAGCTGAAAATGATGGCCGCTAACTCAGCTGAAGCTACCGTGGTTCGCTCGTACTTAGACTGGCTAATAGCCGTCCCCTGGAAGAAGCGTACCCGCGTCAAGCACGACTTAGTGAAAGCTCAGGAAGTGCTGGATCAGGATCATTACGGTTTAGAAGAAGTTAAGGCGCGCATTCTTGAGTATCTTGCAGTACAAAAGCGCGTGCGCAAGATGAAAGGGCCTGTATTATGCTTGGTGGGCCCGCCGGGTGTGGGTAAAACTTCTCTTGGTCAATCTATCGCACGGGCCACGAATCGTAAATATGTTCGCCTTGCGTTAGGTGGTGTACGTGATGAGTCTGAAATTCGCGGTCATCGCCGCACCTACATTGGTTCGTTGCCGGGTAAACTAATCCAGCGGATGAGCCGTGCTGGCGTTAAGAATCCACTGTTTTTATTGGATGAAGTCGATAAGCTGGGTATGGATCATCGCGGTGACCCTGCATCAGCGCTGCTAGAGGTGCTTGATCCTGAGCAAAACAATAGCTTTAGTGATCACTACCTTGAGCTGGACTACGATCTATCGGAAACGCTATTCATCTGTACTGCTAACTCAATGAATATTCCTGGTCCGCTCTTGGATCGTATGGAAATAATTCGCTTGCCGGGTTACACCGAAGATGAAAAATTAGCGATCGCTAGACGTTATTTGTTGCCGAAGCAACAGGAAGCGAATGGCCTTAAATCCGAAGAGCTAGCTCTCAATGATGATGCTCTGCTAGAACTAGTGCGCTATTACACTCGGGAAGCGGGGGTGCGCGAGCTGGAGCGCCAGATCGCTAAAGTGTGCCGCAAGGTGCTGCGTGAGCGTTTAGAAGCCGAGCAGACAACGGGCGATAAGCAGGGCAGTCATTTACAGGCTCAACAAGAGCTGACAGCTGAAGATATTGAAGCCTATGCCGGTGTGCGCCGTTATAGCTACGGGTTGGCTGAGCAGGAAGATCAAGTAGGTCGAGTGACGGGGCTTGCGTGGACATCGGTTGGCGGCGAATTGCTGAATATCGAATCGGTGGTGACACCCGGCAAAGGACGTATTAACAAAACCGGCTCGCTGGGCGATGTTATGAAAGAGTCAGTGAGTGCGGCGCAAACGGTCGTTAAGGCACGTGCAAAAGAGTATGGTATTGATCCTCAACGGTTTGAGAATGAAGACTTGCACATTCACGTCCCAGAGGGCGCTACGCCTAAGGACGGCCCAAGTGCAGGTATCGCCATGGTAACCGCTATTGTCTCTGCCTATACTCAACGCCCTGTCCATTGTGATGTGGCCATGACAGGCGAAGTGAACCTACGTGGCGAAGTGATGCCTATTGGGGGGCTAAAGGAGAAATTGCTGGCAGCCCGTCGCGGTGGTATAAAGACGGTCCTAATTCCTGAGGAAAATCGTCGCGACCTCAAGGAAGTGCCAGAAAATATCAAAGGGGCGCTTGATATCCGCCCCGTACAGTGGATAGATGAAGTACTGGCCGTAGCGCTACATAATGATCCAATCGACGAGAGTGTCTCGTTGAAAGGTTCTGATCCGGCTTTTAATTCAACCGTCGTAACGAGTACCCATTAAGCGTTAATGCTCCGCTGAGTTTTAACAGTACTTAATAGTTTTGCCCAAGACCTTGAGTTGCGGGCATTTCTCGGCACTGTCGCTTGACAGGGGTTTCAAGGCATTGCTATAAAACACAGCTATGCTTTGAAGTTGCATCTAACGGTGGCAGTGCCGTTCAGAGCCATTTTTTTGAAACAGTTAAGGGGTGAAGTGTGAATAAGTCCGAGCTGATTGAAGCTATTGCCGCGTCTGCTGATATTCCTAAAGCAGCGGCAACCCGCGCATTGGATGCCATGGTGGAGTCTGTCACCGATAGCCTCAAAAAAGGCGAAAGTGTTTCACTGGTAGGTTTTGGTACTTTCGCAATTAAAGAACGTGCTGCTCGTACTGGCCGTAACCCGCAGACTGGCCAGCCGATTGAAATTAGCGCTGCAAAAGTCCCCAGCTTCAAAGCCGGTAAAGCGCTGAAAGACGCCGTCAACTAATTGGCTCGCGTTTGCTGTAAGCTAATGGGCGCATCGCATTCGCGATGCGCCCATGTTTTTTTCTGGCCCGATAGTTAGGGCGATAGATAGCTGTGATGATCTGAGGCTAGCATGCTGCAAAGTATTCGAGATGGCTCCAGAAGCTGGGGTGCCAAAATAATTATCGGTGTCATGGTCGCTGCCATGGCGCTTTTTGGCGTGGAGTCGCTATTTAGTATCTTTGGCGATGACCCTAATGAAGTGGCAAGCGTTAACGGCGAGCCAATCATGCGTCAGCAGGTTGAGCTTGAGGTGCAGCGTGCGCTGCGTTCTGGACAGGTGCCACCAGAGCAAGAGCGGGCGCTGCGTAATGACGTTCTTGACCAGCTAATAACTCAGCAACTGCTAACGAGGTATGCTGAAGACGGTGGAGTGTTTGTTTCTGATGCCCAACTAGATCAAATGATTGTTGGTTTGCCAGAGTTTCATGATCAAGATGGTCGGTTCTCAGCTGAAATATTCCGCAACCGCCTTGCCGGTGCCGGATATACTCCTGTGGCGTTTCGTGAAGAGCTGCGTGCTGATATTAAACGTCAGCACTTGCAGCAAGGTCTTGCGTTTAGCGACTTTAGTTTGGAAAACGAGCAGGAGCGTTTAGCTGAGCTGCAGCGCCAGCAGCGCAGTTTTCGCTATGTTTTATTAGATACCGATGATGTGACTGTAGAGGCGGATGTTACTGACGCGCAAATGCAGGCATATTTCGATGCAAACCAGGCGCGTTTTGAACGTCCTGAGCAGGTACGCGTTGAGTATGTGCTAATTGATCGTCAAGCCATGGCAGAAAATGTTGAGGTTGATGAGCAGAGCTTGCGCGATGCGTGGCGCGAGCAGAATCGCAATGCCGATCGACGTGTCTCGCACATTATGGTGACGTTTGGTAAAGAGCGCAGCCGCCAAGAAGCAGAAGCACGCGCTAATGAAGCGTTAGATGCTTTGAGTCGTGGCGATTCTTTCGCTGATACTGCTGTGCGTTATTCGGATGATACGGCGAGTGCTGAGGAAGGCGGCGACTTAGGGGTGATTAGTCGTGGCTTCTTTGGTGATGCCTTTGATGAAGCCGCTTTTGCTCTAGATGAGGGTGAAACATCTCAACTGGTGGAAATGGACGGTGCATTTCATATCCTTCAGGTAACCGAGCTGGTAGTCCCCGACTTTGAAGAGCAGCGTGAAGCGCTTCGGCAAGATGTTGCTCTGCGTGAAGTTAGTGATGAGTTCAATCAGCAAGTTCAGCGCTTAATTGATGAGAGTTTTGCTGCTGATGATCTACAAAGCGTTGCGGATGACCTCGGTCTCACGCTAAATCAGACTGACTGGCTAGCACGCGGTGAAGGTGAAGGTGTGCTTTCAGAGCCAGGAGTGCTGGATGAGGCCTTTAGTGCTGATGTGCTAGAAGAGGGCTATAACAGCGAAGTGATCGAGCTTGATGATGATCGTCGCTTGGTGCTGCGTGTTGCGGAACACCGCGAAACGACTCAACTCACGTTAGACGATGTACGTGACGAAGTCGCTAATGCTGTCGTGGCTCAACAGCGCCAAGAAGCGCTGGAGCAAGAAGCGGCTCGTATGATTGAAGCGGTGGAAGCGGGCGAGGCCAGCGATATTGATTGGCGTGAGGCTAACAATATCTCGCGTCAGTCTGACGGTGTGCTTCCTCAGGCGGTAGTGCAACAGGTGTTTCGTATGCCGCGTCCGCAGGAGGGGGATAGCGTTTACCGTTCTGTGTCATTGCCGGAAGGTGTTGCCGTCGTAGCGCTGGATAGCGTATCGGTAGGCGAAGTTGACGAGCAGCTTACCTCCTTTGTTACCCAAATGGCCGAGCAGCTTCGCGCACAGTCTATCATTCAGGGCTTAGTAGACGATCTGCGTAGTGACGCGAAGATTGAGCGGTAATTAGCGCGTTTTTCTCAACCTAAAAAGCCGGCCAATTAATTTGGCCGGCTTTTTTGATGGTGCAACGCTAGATGTCAGGGTGGGTTGGCTAAGGTAAATTGGCGCAGAATAGGCATCGCGTCATGCTCTGCCGTGCGTTCAACGACGATGTCCCAGCCGTGCTGAACATCCCAGTCGCCGAGAACAAAACGTTTAGCAGGTACGTCCTCAACCGTCAGGTCATGTACCTTTGGCCGATGGGTGTGGCCGTGGATCATGGTGGTGACACCTGAGTGTGCCATCAGTGCCACCACTTCTTCATGGGTCACGTCCATGATCGCTTCCGCTTTGCTCGCATTGGCATCGCCCGACTGCATGCGCAGACTTTTGGCAAGCTCTAACCGCTGATCAAGGGGTAAGGATAGGATTTGCGTTTGCCACTGAGGATCTCTCGATTGTTGACGGAACGCCATGTAAGCCTCATCTCTAGTGCAAAGGCTATCGCCATGCAGAATAACGACAGGCACTCCTTGGAGTTCCACCGTTTGGCTTTCGGGTAGCAGAGAGGCTTGGCACTCACTAATGAAGCGCTCGCCAATCAGAAAGTCGCGATTGCCGTGCAGGAAATAAATGGCGGTTCCGTTACTGCTTAGTTTGCGTAACCGTCTAATCACTTCCCAGGCGATGTTGCTAAGAGGGTGCGGTGTGTCAAGGAGATCATCTCCGATCCAGGCGTCAAACAGGTCGCCTAGAATATACAGGGCATCAGCCCCGGTAGCGGTGTGCTCTAAGTAGCGATAAAACCCCTGATTGATTTCAGGGGTGTCACTGCTTAGATGCATATCAGCTATCAGCAGAGTGCGCATAGAACTCCCGTAATTAGTCGGCTTCTTTTACATAGGCGCGCTCAATGATGACATCGTCTGCGGGCACATCGGCGTGCATGCCACGGCGTGTGGTGCTGACACCGCGGATGGCGTCTACTACGTCCATGCCATCGACAACCTCGCCAAACACGGCGTAGCCCCAGCCTTGAAGACTTTTACCACTATGATTCAAGAAACTATTGTTACCAACGTTGATAAAGAACTGGGCTGTGGCAGAGTGAGGGTCTTGAGTGCGTGCCATCGCCAGTGTGCCAACCGTGTTTTGTAAGCCATTGTCGGCTTCGTTCTCGATCGGATCACGCGTTGGCTTTTGGTTAAAATCTTGATCGAAGCCACCGCCCTGAACCATAAAGCCATCGATCACACGGTGGAACAAAGTGCCATCATAAAAACCATCGCGGACATATTGCTCAAAGTTGGCGGCGGTTTTCGGCGCTTTTTCATGATTAAGCGCAATAGTGATGTCACCGTGGTTGGTCTGTAATACGATCATAGATAAATTCCTGTTCAATAAAGGCGTTCGCCTTGGCGCTGTGCATCGGCGTCACGTTATAATAGCGGTTTTGCTTGGCACCGCGAAGCGCAAACCCTAATAGCTTAGGCATTGGTTGCCTAGCTCGCCATCCACCATGAGGTTATCAACACCACCATGACCAACGAGACCACCCCAGCGCCGAACTTCATTCGCAACCAAGTACGCGACGAAATAGAGGGCGGCCAGGTCACCAAAATTGTGACGCGCTTTCCTCCCGAACCTAATGGCTTTTTACATATCGGTCATGCAAAGTCGATCTGTTTAAACTTCGGGTTGGCAGAGCAGCTAGGTGGTGAGTGTCATCTGCGCTTTGACGACACCAACCCGGCGAAGGAAGAACAGGCGTATATCGACGCTATTAAAGAGGACGTCAGCTGGTTGGGCTTTAACTGGGCAGGCCCAGTTCGCTTTGCTTCTGATTATTTCGATCAGCTTTATGCGTGGGCACAACATCTTATTCGCGAGAGCAAAGCTTACGTTGATGATCTTTCTCCAGATGAAATTCGCGAATACCGTGGCACACTCACGGCACCGGGTAAGCCAAGTCCTTACCGCGAGCGCAGCGTTGACGAAAACCTCGATTTGCTGGAACGCATGCGTAACGGCGAGTTTGGCGAAGGCGAAAAAGTACTGCGTGCAAAAATTGATATGGCATCGCCTAATATCAATCTTCGCGACCCGATCCTTTACCGGATTCGCCATGCCAGCCACCATCAAACAGGTGACAAGTGGAAAATCTACCCGTCGTACGATTTTACCCATGGCCAGTCTGACGCCATCGAAGGCATTACCCATTCAATCTGTACGCTGGAGTTTGAAGACCATCGCCCACTTTACGAATGGTTTTTAAATAATTTGCCGGTTCCCGCCAAGCCGCGCCAAATCGAGTTTGCGCGACTGAATCTAGATTACACCCTCACTTCGAAGCGCAAGCTGAAACTGCTGGTTGACGAGCAGATTGTCGATGGCTGGGATGACCCGCGTATGCCAACCATTTCAGGCATGCGTCGCCGTGGCTATACGCCAGCCTCTATTCGTAAGTTCTGTGAGATGATTGGTGTTACGCGCGCTGATGGTGGCTTGGTGGATATTGCCATGCTAACCCATGCGATTCGTTCTGATCTTGAGGACAATGCGCCGCGGGCAATGTGTGTATTGAAACCCCTTAAGGTGGTGCTGACCAACGTTTCTGAAGACCATGAAGAAGTGTATGACGTGCCAGGGCACCCTGCGCGAGAAGATATGGCGGTGCGTAAGGTGCCGTTTAGTCGCGAGCTGTATATCGATCAAGACGACTTCATGGAAGACGCACCCAAAAAGTTTTTCCGTTTAGCGCCCGGCAAAGAAGTCCGCCTGCGTAACAGTTACGTGATTCGTTGTGATGACGTTGTTAAGAACGACGCCGGTGACGTGACGGAACTGCACTGTTCGGTGGATTTCGATACGCTAGGTAAAAACCCTGAAGGTCGTAAGGTGAAAGGCGTGATTCACTGGGTGAGTGCTGCCCATGGTGTGCCGATGGAAGTGCGCTTGTATGACAATTTGTTTACGGTTGAACAGCCGGACCGTGACAAAGATGTCGACTTCCTCGAACACCTGAACCCCGACTCCTTGACGGTATGCCACGCTATTGGCGAGCCCAGCTTGGCGGATGCTATTCCAGAGGACCGCTTCCAGTTTGAGCGGGTGGGCTATTTCTGCGCTGACCGTCATGCTTCTAAGCCAGGGCAGCTGGTGTTTAATCGTACCGTTGGGTTGAAAGATAGCTGGGCGAAAATCAAACAGAAGGGCTAAGGAATCGTCATATGCACATTTATAATACGCTGACACGCCGCAAAGAACCGTTTACCCCGCTAGTGGCGGGTAAAGTCAGTATGTATGTCTGCGGCATGACGGTGTATGACTACTGTCACCTTGGCCACGCGCGGGTCATGGTAGCCTTCGATGTGATAACCCGCTATCTGCGTTATCGCGGTTATGATGTTACTTATGTCCGCAATATCACCGACATTGACGATAAAATTCTCAAGCGTGCGGAAGAGAATAACGAATCGATCAGCGCACTCACCGAACGCATGATTCAGGCAATGCATGAAGACGAAGCACGTCTTGGGGTATTGCCCCCAAGCCATGAGCCTCGGGCGACAGGTCATATTGATGACATTGTTGCCATGGTTGAGACGCTGATTAAAAAAGGCTTTGCTTATGCTGCTGCCAATGGTGATGTGTATTATCGGGTACGCAAGTTCGCTGATTACGGCAAGCTAAATAATCGTCAACTTGATGATATGCGTTCTGGTGCCCGGGTCGAGGTTGATGTCCATAAAGAAGACCCGCTTGATTTTGTGCTTTGGAAAGCCGCTAAACCGGGCGAAGCACACTGGCACTCCCCTTGGGGCAATGGCCGTCCTGGGTGGCACATTGAATGCTCAGCAATGTCAACGTGCTGCTTAGGCGATACCTTCGATATTCATGGAGGTGGTCCTGACCTTACGTTTCCTCATCATGAAAACGAAATTGCCCAATCGGAGGCAGCGACTGGTAAAACCTACGTCAACACCTGGATGCATGCCGGGGCTGTGCGGGTTAACCAGGAAAAGATGTCAAAATCGCTGGGTAACTTTTTTACCATCCGTGATGTGTTGGCTGAGCATGACCCGGAAGTCGTGCGCTTCCTACTAGTGGCTAGCCACTACCGTAGCCCAATTAACTACTCGGTGGATTCTCTCCATGAGGCCCGCAAATCGCTGACGCGCTTTTATACAGCGTTAGAAGGGGTAGAAGTATCGTCTAGCGGTGGCGCAGATGAGGAAGATTATGCCGAGCGTTTCACTATGGCGATGGATGACGACTTTAATTCGCCTGAGGCGTTAGCGGTATTATTCGATCTAGCGCGGGATCTCAATCGCGCTAAGAGCGAGTCGCCAGAAAAAGCGCAGCGGTTAGCCGCGGAATTAACCCGTCTAGCCGGTGTGCTAGGGCTTTTGCAGCAAGATCCTCAGACCTTTTTGAAAGGTAATCAGCAGCAGGTAGCACTGAGCGAGGCTGAGATTGAAGCCAAAATAGCCCAGCGTAAAGACGCTAAAGCGAATAAAGATTTTGCTCAGGCAGATGCTATTCGTGATGAACTAGCGAGTTTGGGAATTATCCTAAAGGATTCCCGTGAGGGAACAACCTGGGTGATTGAAGCGCCTCAAGCGTGATCGATGTTGAGGGTGATTAAAGAGGGGCATCGAATAGAAACGTTGTAGATGTCAGGCGTCATTAACATGGCGTCTGGCGTCAACGCCGTTGGCTCTTATACTCAGATGGGACCTTCAAAACGCAAAATAATAGGATGACCACTATGCGCTTTACCCTAAAACCGACCATCGTCGCCTGCTTATCAGCCATTACTTTTTCGACTGCTTACGCCAGTGACCCTGTTGTCATTTCCTCCAAAATCGACACAGAAGGGGCTGTGCTGGGTGAGCTAATTATTCAAACGCTAGAACGTGGCGGTGTGCCTACAGAAGATCGCCTACAGCTAGGTGGCACCAGCGTTGTGCGTAGTGCGCTTGAAGCGGGAGAAATCGACCTTTATCCCGAATATACCGGTAATGGCGCTTTTTTCTTTGATATGACTGACAGCCCTGTCTGGAATAGTGCAGAGGATGCCTACCAGACCGTTAAACAGCGTGATGCGGCGCAGGGGCTGATATGGCTGAAGCCTGCTAGCGCTCATAATACCTGGGCCATGAGTATTCGTGAAGACATGGCGACGGCCAACGGCTTAACGACCCTTGATGACCTTGCCGACTATGTCAACCAAGGCGGCGAGTTTAAGTTCGCAGCGAGTGCAGAATTTGTAGAGTCCGCTCAGGCCCTGCCTGCATTCCAGGATGCTTACGGTTTTGAGCTTAGCGATGATCAACTGCTGGTGCTGTCCGGTGGGAATACGGCAGCTACTATGCGAGCCGCAGCCCAACAAACAAGCGGTGTTAATGGTGCCATGACCTACGGCACTGATGGTGGCTTAAGTGCGCTGGGGCTGGTTGTTTTAGAAGATATTAAGGGGGTTCAGCCGGTGTATCAGCCGTCGCCAGTGGTGCGTGCCGAAGTGCTGGATGCCTATCCTGAAATTGAGACGCTACTCAACGACGTATTTGCAACCCTTGACCTTGTGACGTTGCAAACGCTCAACGCAGATGTCGCGGTGAATGGTTTCTCGCCTGATCAAGTCGCAAGCGACTATCTTGATAGCCTGGATGACTAATGAATGTCGCAGATAGACGCCTTGCCATCGCCACCCCGTCAATATGGGCATTTAAACTCGGTATTGATATGTTTAAGTGCCGTTATGTTAGGGGCTTCTTGGCTACTGGATATTGTTAGCGTCGCGCCTAATAGGATTGTCGCGGGTACATACTACGGCTTAGTAGCTGCGATCGGGTGGCCCGGTGCGCTGCTTGTTTCTTTGTTGTTTATCGCTATGGGCGGCTTGGCTATAAGGCCAAGCCGTCTTCATTACTACGCTCAACTGTGTATCGTTACCCTGATCCTGTTATTGATGCCCTTCGGACTTATGGTAGCCGGACACTGGCTGATTGACCCCGCTCTGCCTCAAGCGCGTTTAGGTATTGGTGCTGCCTATTGGGTCGTGCTTTTTTTACTTTTATTGTGCCTAGTGGAAGTGCGCTTACGTTTGCAGCTGTCGCGCCTATGGACCGCTCTATTGCTCAGCAGCGTGGGAGTAGCGTGGCTGCTTTGTACCGCCTTATGGCTTGAAAATTTAGCCCTTGTTCAGGAGTTTCAAGCGCGCGACCAGCAATTTTATCGTGCCATGCTGCAACATGTGGTGCTGGTCGGCATAGCGGTGAGCGTTAGTATCGTAGTTGGTTTAGTGCTCGCTATGCTAATGCGGCGTTACCAACGTCTACAACGAATAGCGTTTGCATGGCTGAACTTCCTGCAAACGATCCCGAGCTTGGCTCTGTTTGGCCTACTGCTGGCTCCGCTTGCTTGGCTAGCTGCTAATGTACCTGTTTTAGCACAGTTAGGGGTTAGCGGTATTGGCGCCACCCCCGCATTGATGGCGCTTATTGCCTATAGCCTGTTACCCATGGTGCGCAATACTTATATTGCGCTTGATGAAGTCGACCCTGAAACCTTAGATGCTGCTAAGGCGATGGGCATGCGTCCGTATCAGCGCTTCTGGCAGGTAAGATTTCCGTTGGCGCTGCCAATACTATTAGAAGGTGTGCGAATTACCGCTGTTCAAGCGATTGGATTAACGGCCGTTGCTGCATTAATTGGGGCTGGTGGGCTGGGCACGTTTATTTTTCAGGGGTTGGGCCAAGCGGCTATGGACATGGTGTTGCTTGGCGCGCTACCTATTTTAGTCTTGGCACTTATTGTAGATGCTAGTTTGGGGGCATTAGCCGACACGCTTCGCCCCGGGGGACATAAATGATAGAGCTTTCCCATGTGTCGAAGCACTTTGGCGCAGACACAGCGGTAGACGACATATCCTTACACGTCGCGAAAGGAAAGTTCTGTGCGCTGGTAGGGTCATCAGGCTGCGGAAAATCGACGACGTTACGTATGATAAATCGTTTGATTGAGCATAGTAGCGGCGACATTATCATCGACGGACAGGCAATAGGCCACTATGACCCGGTTAAGCTTCGCCGCCGCATCGGCTATGCAATCCAGAGTACCGGCCTGTTTCCCCATTGGACGGTAGCGCACAACATTGGGCTGGTACCGCGTTTGTTAAAATGGCCTGCCGCTGATGTTAAAGCACGCGTAGAAGAGTTAATGCGTCTATTAGGCCTTCCCACGGAAGAGTTTGCCCATAAATATCCCCATCAGCTCTCTGGCGGCCAGGCGCAGCGGGTAGGCGTTGCGCGCGCATTGGCGGCAGATCCTGATATTTTGCTGATGGATGAGCCTTTTGGAGCGCTAGACCCTATTACGCGAGAAAAGCTTCAAGACGAGCTGGCAAAGCTTCAGGCGCGGCTGCATAAAACGGTGGTGTTCGTGACTCACGATATGGATGAAGCGCTCAAGCTAGCGGATCATTTAGTCGTTATGCGCGAAGGACGAATTGTTCAGCAAGGGGCTCCGCTAGCACTGCTTCAAGCCCCCGCCGATCCATTTGTTGAGTCGCTATTGGGAGGATTGGAGCGTGGTTTAAAGCAAGCTGCTTTAACACGCGTGAAAGATCACATGTCATCGTTAGGGCAGACGCTGCCTGCTCAGTCGCGCATTCCGGGTGATTTTTCACTGCGCCAGGCGCTTTCAATGATGCTGCGTGACCACTGCGACAGGCTGACGGTTGTCGACCAGCATGATATGCCGATGGGCGAGTTATCGCTGCGCAAAGTGGTCAAAGAGGCCCAGTTAGACAAGGTGAGTCACCGTGACGCGTGATCGTAACCGTGGCGAATCATCGATTGCCGTCGGTCCGCGCTGGCTATGGCCTATTGGTTGGGCACTTTTGCTGCTGATCGGGGTATTGGGTATCCCGGCGTTAGAGCCCGTATTTCGTTGGCTGGAGCCAGACGCCCGTCAGGTGATTTATTCCCGCGCTGATTTTGCTGCTCTGTTGGCAAGGCACCTGTTTGTTGTTGGCATCGCAGCTGTCATTACGATATGTGTAGGCGTATTGGCCGGCATCGCAGTCACTCGCCAATGGGGGCGAGACTTCTTACCCCTAGCGGGGCAGTTGGCCTCTCTGGGTCAGACATTTCCTCCTGTGGCAGTGCTTGCCCTGGCGGTTCCTGTGTTGGGTTTTGGAACATTGCCGATTATCGTGGCGCTAATGCTCTATGGCTTATTGCCGATTGTGCGAAACACACTTGCCGGGCTGCAAGATGTAGATACGAGTCTTAAACAGGCGGCGTTTGCCATGGGGATGACCCCTTGGCAGGTATTAACTCGCGTTGAGCTGCCATTGGCCACACCGGTGATTCTGGCCGGTATCCGAACATCGGTAACTATTAATATTGCCACAGCGGCTATAGGGGCAACGGTAGGTGCCAGTAATTTAGGCGACCCGATTATAGCCGGTATCGTGAATGGCAATATGGCGTATGTTTTACAAGGTGCGCTGTTGATCGCGTTACTCGCGTTGACCGTCGATAGTCTATTTAATGCGTTGCAGCAACAGCTGCGCAATCGTCTATCTGCGTCTTAAGTTGTATCCCTAAAAGTAGCAGACTGCGTTACTGTCCTTATGTTGAGTTGATCGAGGTGACACTAACCTCGACAAGATTGACCTATGCTAGATAAATCCACTGGTAAAAACGGTCAACACCAACAACAATGCCCTCAAAAGGGGTAATACAAGGATAATAAGCATGACAAACTACGTACATCAGCCGCGCTTTATGACCGGCGACGAATTTTCAATGGCTACCTTCAGCCTGCTCGACCCAGAGGGCGAGCTTTACGAAGGTGCGCTAGAGCCAGACCTACCGCGTGATCACGCCAGACGGCTCTATCAAGCCATGCTGGCCACCCGTATCCTAGATGAGCGCATGATGGCTGCCCAACGCCAAGGGCGGCTTAGTTTTTATATGCAAAGTACGGGTGAAGAAGCCGCCGTTGTTGGCGCCGCTGCTGCGCTAGACGATGCCGATATGATTATGGCGCAGTACCGCGAGCAAGGCGCCTTAATGTATCGCGGGTTCTCCATTGATGAGTTTATGAATCAGCTATTTGGCAACGAGCTTGACTATGGTAAAGGCCGCCAAATGCCGATTCATTATGGGTCGCGCAAGCTGCACTACATGACCATCTCATCTCCGCTTGCAACGCAAATCCCCCAAGCGACAGGCTACGCATACGGCCAGAAATTAGCAGGTGATGGGCACTGCACCTTAACGTTTTTCGGAGAGGGTGCCGCATCAGAAGGTGATTTTCACGCCGCGCTGAATATGGCATCGGTCCACCAAGTACCGGTGATTTTCTTTTGCCGCAACAATGGCTATGCCATTTCAACACCATCAACCGAGCAGTTTGCAGCGGATGGCATTGCCCCCAGGGCATTTGGCTATCATATGCATGTGATACGCGTTGACGGAAACGATGCACTGGCGGTTTATGAAGCGACACGCCAAGCGCGTCAGATTGCCGTTGAACAGAACAAGCCCGTGCTGATTGAAGCCATGTCTTACCGTCTTGCTGCTCACTCCTCTTCGGATGACCCTTCCGGCTATCGTGCCAAGAGTGAAGAAGAAGCATGGCGGTTAAAAGATCCCATACTGCGCATGCAGAAATGGCTGTTGAAAAAAGGCTGGTGGAGCGAGGAAGAGGAGACCAGCCAACAGGAAACGCTGCGTCGCGAAGTGCTGGATACCATGAAACGGGCAGAAAAGCGTTCGTCCCCACCGCTAGAGTCGCTGATCACTGATGTCTATGCCGATATCACCCCTGAGTTACAGCGTCAATTTGACCAGCTTAAGCGCCATATTCGCCGCTATCCAGAGGCCTACCCGCGTGGAGCGCGGTCGCTAGACCTTGAGGTGAATACGTCCACAGATTCCCAGGGGGAGGCATAACATGCCCACAATGAACATGCTCCAGGCGATCAACAATGCGCTTGATATCGCCATGGCTGAAGATGACAAAGTTATCTGTTTTGGTGAAGATGTTGGCGTTTTCGGCGGTGTATTCCGTGCTACCAGCCATTTACAGGAAAAGTATGGTAAAGCACGCTGCTTCAACACGCCGTTGGTAGAACAAGGCATTGTTGGTTTTGCCAATGGGTTGGCCGCTCAAGGCTCAGTGCCCGTTGCTGAAATACAGTTTGCTGACTACATCTTTCCCGCCTTTGACCAAATCGTTAATGAGTCTGCGAAATTCCGCTACCGTTCAGGGGATTTATTCAATGTGGGAGGGTTAACCATCCGTACGCCGTATGGCGGCGGTATCGCGGGCGGGCTCTATCATTCGCAATCACCAGAGGCTTACTTTACGCATACGCCCGGCTTGAAAGTCGTTGTACCGCGCAACCCCTACCAAGCGAAAGGGCTACTGCTCGCATCCATTCGCGATCCAGATCCAGTGCTTTTTTTAGAACCTAAGCGTCTCTATCGTGCATCGGTGGGTGAGGTGCCCCAAGAAGATTACCAGCTTCCAATTGGTGAAGCGGAGGTCATTAAAGAGGGCACTGATATAACGCTGGTGGGCTGGGGCGCACAGATGGAAGTCATCGGCAAAGCCGTTGAACTTGCTGAAGAGCAGGGCATTGCCTGTGAAGTGATTGATTTGCGTACGTTGTTGCCATGGGACGCGGATACTGTCGTTGAGTCTGTCCTAAAAACAGGACGTTTGATCGTCAGCCATGAAGCGCCGTTAACAGGTGGCTTTGCCGGTGAGATCGCCGCAACGATTCAAGAGCGCTGTTTTCTCTATTTGGAATCGCCGATTGCTCGGGTAACGGGGCTAGATACACCTTTCCCACTAGTGCTGGAAAAAGAGTATTTGCCCGACCATCTGAAAATTTTTGAAGCAATTCGCGAAAGCGTTAACTTTTAACGCCAGGGAGAAAAATAATGAGCGATTTCATGCTGCCGGATATCGGCGAAGGCATTGTTGAATGTGAAGTGGTGGAGTGGCGCGTTGCGGAAGGTGACCGGATTGAGGAAGATCAGCCAATTGTCGAGGTGATGACCGATAAAGCGTTAGTGGAAATTACCGCTCCTGAAACAGGCGTTATCACCAAACTTTATGTTGCCCAGGGAAAAATTGCCAAAGTACACGCGCCGCTTTATGCCTACCAAGCAGAAAATGACACGCAAGAAGCCGGTACGGCGGAACAGGCTAACGAACCTCAATCGCCTGTCGCTGATGCTGACAGTGGTTCAGCCGAGGCGGTTGAACCGGCCGCGGTGGCAACCGGTACCAACGCGAGTACAAGCAGCGGCAAAATACCTGCCAGCCCAGCCGTGCGACGTCTTGTTCGTGAACATCAACTTGAGTTAGCTGCCATTGCTGGCAGTGGTAAAGATGGCCGGGTATTAAAAGAAGATGTGCTGGCGCACCTGAGTCAGCCTTCTACTGCCCCTAGCCAAGCACCATCGCAAGTCATCCAAGGAACATCGTCGCCCCGCGTCGAACCACTTCGCGGTGTGCGCGCGGTAATGGCGAAAAGAATGGTTGAGGCCGCCAGCTCCATTCCGCATTTTCACTATGGTGAAGAGATTGATGTGACCGATCTGCTGGCGCTGCGCGAGCGCCTAAAGCCCCGGGTAGAGGCGCTTGGTGAGCGGCTAACCCTTATGCCCTTTTTCATGAAAGCTATGGCGCTGGCGGTTACTGAGGCACCGATCATCAATGCTCAGCTAAATGCGGAAGCCAACGAGTTGCACTACTACGAACAGTGCAATATTGGCATGGCGGTGGATAGCAAAGCCGGTTTGCTGGTGCCCAATGTGAAAGGTGTTGAGCGTTTAACGCTGCTAGACATTGCTCGTGAAGTGGGGCGTTTAACCATTGCGGCCCGAGAAGGGCGTGTTGATCAGGCTGATCTCAAAGGTGGCACCATTAGTATTTCTAACATTGGTCCGTTGGGCGGAACCTATGCCGCGCCGATCATCAATACGCCAGAAGCGGCAATCGTGGCGATTGGTAAAACCCAATGGTTGCCGCGCTTCGACGAGCAAGGCGACGTTCAGCGGCGAGCCATTATGACCATCACCTGGGCAGGTGATCACCGCTTTATTGATGGCGGTACTATCGCTAGGTTTTGCAATGCCTGGAAAGGCTACTTGGAAGCGCCTGAAACCATGCTGCTGCACTTGGGCTAAGGTTGCTAGGCATTGCATGGCAAGAGGTTAAATAGCCCGAAGTTGGTTGGCAAGGAATGAGAAATGTCTCAGGCACCGCTCCAGCAGTTTTATATACCGGAAGAGCAGTCGGTATATCTACTTAGCCACCATGATGCCCGTAAGCTGAAAGACTGGGTAGCACTGTGTCAGGCACAGCTCGCCCAGTTGGGCTACACGGGGATCGAGCTGGTGGGTAAAGGTGCCTATGGCTTTGTATTTTCGGGCAGCGCGCAACACCAAGAGGTGCCTGCCCACTACGTGTTTAAATTCTCACGTATTACGCTACCCACCCATTTACAAGAACGCCTTGAAGAAGAGGCGTTTATGCTTGATCAGGTGTCTCATCCCCGCATACCAAAGCTGGTGGCTTACCAGCGCTCTCGAGGCCAGTCAATTCTGGTAATGGAGCGTGCGCCTGGTTGGAACCTTGAGCAGGTATCACTGAAAGAAGGCCGTCTCTCGCCACGGCTAGTGGTTCACATTGCCCATCAGTTGGCCGAAATTCTTTCTGCACTGCGCCGTGAAACCGGGCCTAATGCACGTCCCGTTGTGCATGGCGACATCAAGCCGTCAAATTTGGTATTTGATCCAGAGACCGAGTCCATCGCATTGATTGACTGGGGATCGTCCGTGTTTGCCCAGTTAGACGAAAAGCTCCAGTTTGTCGGGGCAAACGTGATGGAATTAATGTCCGATAATCTGCAACAAACCAACGCCCGACTGGGCGATGTCTACTTTATTGGTGAAGAGCAGTTAAATGGCGCGCTATCATCGCCCCGATTCGATGAACAAGGGGCTGCAGGCACGCTATATGCACTAGCCTCTGCGCAATCTTGCCGCTTTGGTCATCGTGCTATTCCCGCTAGCTCGCTGGGGTTACCCTTGGAATTTGCCCGCACCTTGGACGGCATGCTGGATCCCGACCCACACATCCGCCATAAAGCAGGGGATCACTATTTACAGGCGATGTCCCGCATGGCCAAAGTGGTGATGTTAGATTTACCTACTCCAACACAAACGCCGCTAGTGCCTGTCTGGGGGCGCGCGGCGCACCAGGAGATTGATACGGTCGTTTACAGCTCCCGGAAGGCGTTTCTGCGCGAAGCGAACGCGGAAGAGACACTTAATGATGTTAATGATGTGCAGCTAGATCGCTATTACAAGCAATTTATGCAAGGTATGGGGGAAACCGAAAAGGCGTTTTTGGCCTCGGTAAGCCGATTAGGAAAGTACCCAGTTGTCGGTGGTTTAGCCGTTCGCTGGGAACGAGAGGGTGTCTATATAGACTCCTCGCTTAACTTGCATGATCCCGCATTAAAGCCAGCGTTCATTCAAGCCGTCAACAATATGGTGCACTTGGCGCGAGCCATTCATCGTCAAGGGGTGTTTAAAAGCTGCTTGTTTAATGCACGCCAAACGCTGCATTTGGAGCGCGCCAGTTCAGAAGAGTCTTTTCATTGTGATCCTGGTACCACTATTGACTATGAGCTGAGCGCGGTTCCAGAAATGGAAGATCGCACTCGCCAGCATAGCTATTTTGAAGACGGCCCTGATCCAGAAGAGCTCTTGGTCCTGCCTGACACCATTATGCACATACTGCTACGGCTGAATGAGATCCATCACACCGGCATGATTATCTTTGAGGCACTACCAAAGCATCTTAAAATTCATAGCTATTATCGGCTTCTAGACCCTAGCCGAGAGGCCGAATTTAGGGCGTTGCTGGCGCAGATGTTGGCGTCTGTTAGCCAGATCGAGGGGTTAGGCGTGTCCGGCTTTATGAAAATGCCCTATAAAGACACGCGATTTTTTACCCATTTAGAGTGCCAGCCTGAACATTTTTACCCTAAAGACCCACGTGATTTTTTAAGAAAAACGCCGTCAATCGGTGGCTCTCAGACTGCTTGATTGCATCGCGATCCATGCCGAAAGCTGCTCGGCGAGCGCGTCGCTGGTCGCACCAAACGCATCGACAACGTCCGGGATCTCTGGACTAGCCGCGCGGGTGCGGATAACAAAACTCGTCACTGCTAGTGGCTTTCGGTGTTGCGTACTCATAAGCTGGACATCTAATTGAAGATGAATGCTGGGTGGGGAAGTGTCGTACTCACTTTGGAAGTGGCGCAGTTCGCTGAGTAGCAACAGATCGTGGGGCAGTCGGTCGCTACTTACGCCAGTGAATAGTTGGCGCTGCTGCAGGTCAGAAATTAAGCGCGCTTGAAGCATGTCTGGAGCGTCTTCATGCCAGCGCACACCCTCATACACATTGACTACATTGCCTTCCGGGTACACCACAATACGGTTGCTGTTAAGCAAGTGACCTGCCTCTGGGGTAGCAATGCCTAGCGTTGCGGGCAGGGGAACGGCCGTTTGTTCAGCCTGAGTGGCAGGGGGTGGCAGCCGATAGAGCGTTGCGGGATTGCTTTCGGGCAGTATTGAACAGCCGGCGCTTAACACAAGCGCCGCTAGTGGGACGATGCTAAACCTAGAGCGCAAGCTCATGGACGGAACTCCTCTACCTGATCTCGGCCCAGAAAAAAGTCTGCGGGACTCTCTTCAAGCTGGCGAGTAATACGCTCAAGATTAGTTAGTGTAGAACGTAGGGCTGAAAGTGCCGGGGCAATATCTTGTGCCCCCTGCAGCGTACTGTCGACAGCGGCGGCATTGTCGTTAACGAGCTGTTCAATTCGTTGCGCGGCGCTGGCCACATCACGACTGGCGCTCGCAGCGCTTTGCATCATTTGCTGGCCATCTCGACGCAATAGCTGTGTCGCTTCTTGGCTGAGGGTATCGATGCTCTCAAGAGTCGCTGTGGCTTGGCGTGACACTTCACCGAACAGTGCCATATTTTGATCAAGCGCTGTCTGTTGTGAAGCGATCATCTCTGTGATCTGTGCAATGCTTGTCAAAATGGTGCCTGCTTGTTCACGGTTGCCGTCATTAAATAGATCATTAACGTTTAGCAGGATAGAGTTAATGTTTTGAATCATTGTTTCGCCTTCATCAAATAGCGTAGCGATCGGTGAAGGGTCTGCGGTGATAAACGGTGCCATGTCGTCCGTTTGGTTGATCAGTCGTGAACTTTCGGGAGTGCCACCATACAGTTGTATCGACATGCTGCCGGTAATACTGGCAAATGATAGTTTGGCTCGAGTGTCTGTTTTGATCGGGGTGTCTTCATAAACTCGCACACTGGCAATAACTTGGCGGGGGTCGTCAGGGTTCAGTGTCAGCTCGGTAACATCGCCAACTTCAATGCCGTTATACTGCACTTTACTGCCAACTGATAAACCGCTGACACTGCGCTCAAACAGAATCCGGTAGGGCTGATAGTTACGCTCTCCTTCGGCGTAGCTCATCCAGAGTGCAAACAGCAGCGCCGCGACGGCGGTTCCCAGTGTGAACAAACCTATTAAAACGTGATGCGCGCGAGTTTCCATGTGCAGTCACTCCTGGACGTTTGCGTTATTTGAAGAAGCAGTATGAGCACGCTGAGCGGCTCGGCCACGCGGGCCGTGAAAGTAGTCTTGAATCCACTCGTCGTTGGTGTCCGCTACTTTATCAATGGTATCCACGACTAGTACGCGTTTTTGTGAGAGAACCGCTACCCGGTCGCAGGCGGCGTAGAGCGTATCCAGGTCATGGGTTACCAGGAAAACGCTGAAACCCAATGCATCGCGAAGGGTGACCAGCAACTGATCGAAGGCCGCGGCGCCAATAGGGTCAAGCCCCGCGGTGGGCTCATCCAGAAACAGGATATCAGGATCAAGTGCTAAGGCACGGGCAAGGGCGGCACGCTTGACCATGCCCCCAGACAGTGACTCAGGAAACTGCAGCGCAGCTTGTGGTGGAAGCCCGACCAACGATAGCTTGACCCTGGCAAGATGCTCGGCGTCTTCACGGGGTAGCCTGGCGTGTTCAATTAGCGGTAGGGCAATATTCTCTTGCAAGTTCAATGAGCTGAACAGCGCACCGCGCTGAAACAGCACGCCAAAGCGTCGCTCTATTTGACTGCGCTGTGCCTCGTTAAGCTGATTAAGAGTTGTGCCTAGCACTTCAACCGTGCCGTCATTGGGGCGCTTCAAGCCGACGATGCTGCGTAACAGCACTGACTTGCCGGTACCAGAACCGCCTACAACGCCGAGGATTTCCCCGCGTTCAAGGGTCAGATCTAAATTTTCGTGAACCACATGAGTGCCAAAGTGGTTCACCAACCCTCGAACCTTAATGACTGGTAAGTCGTTTTGCTCAGTCGGTTTATCTGAATTGATCACCAGCCCATCTCCATAAAGAATAGCGCGGCGACGGCGTCAATTAGAATCACCATAAAAATCGATTGAACGACACTTGAAGTGGTATGTTCTCCCACTGATTGCGCGCTACCGCTGACTTTAAAGCCTTCCAGGCAGCCGATCACGGCGATCACGAAGGCAAACACTGGGGCTTTACTAAGTCCGACCAAAAAGTGTGTCACCGATACGTCTTTTTGCAGCGTGGTCATAAACTGGGTAAGTGAGATATCCAGTGCTAGAGAGGTGACCATGGCACCGCCCGCTAAGCCGCTGAGCATACCGACAAAGGCGAGCATAGGCAGGCTAATTAACATCGCCATTACCCGTGGGAGTACCAAAAGCTCGATAGGATCAAGCCCCTGTGCTTGGAGGGCATCGATCTCTTCATTGGATTTCATGGCGCCAATTTGGGCGGTAAAGGCACTAGCGGTTCGTCCCGCGAGTAGGATCGCAGCAAGCAGAACGCCGAACTCTCGCAAGAATGAGAACGCCACAAGATCGATAGTATAAATTGTGGCGCCAAAATCCTGTAAAACGGTAGCGCCAAGGAAAGCCACCACGGCGCCCACCATAAAGGTGAGTAGCGCAACGATAGGGACGGCATTCAGGCCGCTCTGCTGAATATGTGCCACAGTGGCCGTTAAACGCCAGTGGCGTGGCCGCAATATCAGTTGGAAAAGAGTGGCCACCACCAGGCCAATAAAGGCCAACAGCTGGCGCTGCTGGGACCAAAGCCCCACCATGTGTTGACCCACGCTGGCAAGTGCTTGGCTAATGCGCGAATAGGCAGGCGTGTCAACGTCGAGCGGCGCTTCCATCGCTTCGGCAATACGCACTAACAATGCCTGCTGCTCTTTCGGCAGTTCGGCTGCCCAATCCGCTACCGATTGCGCTTTCTCAACGCCAATAAGCTCCACAATCAGTATGGCACCAGCGGTATCAAGGCGAGTTATTGCTTCTAGTGAAACCGTCGCATCGGTTGGCTTGCCAAGCTCAGTTTGAGTTTCACTGCGCTGAAGCGCCGCTTTGATATGGCGATAATTGGCAAGCGTCCACTCGCCTTTAAGGGTGACTGTTTGATGATCACGCGCTATCCACTCGCTTGGCATCCCCACTCCTTGGCGCTCTTGGTATCGATGCACTTGTTTAGAAGTCTATGATACATTCAAACGAGCGTTAGTTAAAGTCTCCCTAGCTTGAATTTACCGTGCCGAGCGGTTTCTTGGCGCTAGTTCCTGCTTAATCTGATTAGCAACTTCTTTGAGACGGGGGCCTAGGTTGTTAACCAAGCGGTCATGGTCTAGTCGGAGGCTGGAGCCGCCGCAGTTAATCGCCATGACCTCGGCACCATCTTCCAAAATCAACGGCATTGCTACCGCGCTAATGTCGCGCTGCCAATCCTGTTCAGAGAGGCAAAAACCATACTGCGCGTAGTCTTTGAAGCTCTGTTTTATGCCCGCCTCATAACGCGGCCAGTCGTTACCGTACTCACTGGCCAATTCTTGAAGCACCTGCTGGCGTCGTTCGTCAGATAAACCGCATAGCCAAGCGCGGCCAATTGCGGAAGTGACAATGGGCAGGCGGGAGCCAGTGTCCAGGCGAATGATTAGCGGGCCGTGGCCGTGGCAGGTTTCCAAATAGACCATATCACTGCGATCGGCCCCGCCCAGGCTAACGTTGCAGTCGGTGGCATCAGCAAACTTCTGCAGATGCGGACGGGCAATTTCGCGAATGCCCATATTGGCAAGAAAGCGATACCCCAAGGCTAAGACACCTGGGCCAAGGCGATACTTTTCCAGGTGGGTATTGTGCTGGAGATAGCCCAACTGCGTTAGAGTATAGGTTAACCGTGACACCGTCGGGCGGGGAATATTCGTACGGTTGGAGAGCTCAGCATTGCCTAAATACTCTTCACCTGCGCCAAAGGCGCGCAACAATTCCAAACCGCGCGCGAGCGCAGTAACAAAGTTACGATCTTTTCCTGGCAACTGTGAGTCGTCAGCATCAGTGTCGGTAGTGTGCATTAAATATCTCAACAATAGGTGACTTATAGCGCACAGTATCGCACATCTACTCAGACGCAGCGTTCATGCCCAGCAACGAAATAGCGACGGTTTGAAATTAACTTAGACATCCAGGCGCTCGATAATCGTAGCAATGCCCTGGCCGACGCCGATGCACATGGTGACCAATGCGTAGCGCCCACCGGTCGCTTCAAGCTGACGGAGAGCCGTAAGCGCCAAACGTGCTCCTGAAGCCCCCAGGGGGTGACCAATGGCGATAGCACCGCCGTTGGCATTCAAGCGTGGATCGTCGACGGATAGCCCCAATTGCTGCACGCAGCCAAGTACCTGAACGGCAAACGCTTCGTTAATTTCAATTACATCCATCTGCTCAAGGGTAAGCTCGGCACGCGCCAGCGCCTTTTGTGAAGCGGGCACTGGCCCTAACCCCATAACTCGCGGAGCCACACCAGCAACGGCGCTGGCGACAATGCGTGCGCGTGGTGCTAGGCCCACACGTTCACCGGCGGCCTTGGTGCCGACAATTATTGCAGCGGCGCCGTCATTCAGGCCTGAGGCATTTCCGGCGGTGACAATGCCACCCTCGAATAGCGAGCCCAATTGGGCTAGTTTGTCTTCGGTGCTTTGTGGGCGGGGGTGTTCATCTTTATCTACCAACAGTGGTGGCTGTTTACGTCCTTGGGGCACCTCTACGCTAAACATTTCGCTGTCGTAAAAGCCTGAGGCCAGCGCTTGAGTGTAGCGGGCCTGAGAGCGGGCGGCAAAGGCGTCGCTTTCATCGCGGCCAATATTCAGGTCGTGGGCAATGTTATCAGCTGTTTCCGGCATGCTGTGGCTACCGTACTCCTTCGCAATCCAGGGGTTGGGAAAGCGTGAGCCAATCACCGTGTCGAACAGCGGCTGGTTGCGCGCATAGGGGGAGTCCGCTTTACCCAATACATAGGGCGCCCGAGACATGGACTCAACGCCGCCCGCTAAAAATAGTTCGCCTTCACCCAATCGTGCCGCCCGGGCAGCATCCATTATCGTTGCTAGGCCGCTGCCGCAAAGTCTATTAACGGTTTGCCCTGCCACTTCGATGGGCAGGCCTGCCAGTAATGCACCGTGACGGGCCACGTTGCGGGAGTCTTCCCCCGCCTGGTTGGTGCAGCCTGCCAGCACCTCTTCATAGCTTTCGAGTGCGAACGGGTTGCGAGCTACCAGTGTTTTAAGCGTCAGCCCTAACAGCTCATCTGGGCGAATAGCCGCTAAGCTGCCACCGTGGCGACCAAAAGGGGTGCGTAAACCGTCGTAAATATAGGCGTCTTGCATATGGTGGTACTCCTTGTTGTTGGTAGGGTGGTTAAGCGACGGTTAGCGACATTTGTAGCGCAGCGCGGCGGCTCAGCCAGGGGCTTGGCCGATAGCGTGGGTCGCCGGTGGCCTCAAGCAGGTGGGTCAATATCGTCATGATGCGCGTGGCGCCGTAATGGTCGCCCATGCGTAGCGGGCCGAAGGGGTAGCCCAAGCCCAGTTCAACCGCTCGGTCGATAGTCGTGGGTTCAGCGACGCCTTGCTGGGCAATGTCGGCACCGATGTTGACGATGCAGGCAATAATGCGCTGAAGAACGAAGCCGTTACTGTCCTGCAGAGTGCTTACCGGCGTACCGTCTTGATTGAGCAGGTTTTGCGCTGCTTGAATGAAAGTGGAGTGGGTAATGGGCGTAACCATCATGCTGCGGCGTCTATCGAGCCCTGCGAGCATATCCACCGCCACACACTGCTTGGCATTTAGTCCCTGACGAAGCGAACATCTGGTGGCATCTTCGCCAAAAGGGGTAAGCAGGCAGAGCGCTTGTTCAGTTGGCTGAGTACCGGTTTCTAACGGCCAGCCCGCCGCATTCACCAGCGCGGTGAGTGCTCTGGCGCTCTCGTGGTCTTCTTGGCTGATCCATACCGGGCATGGAGACACAGTGGCGATGGCAGGCTCATCCGACATTTGCTGCTTGCCTTCTACGTAGCGGTAAAAGCCTTCGCCGGTTTTACGCCCCAGCAAGCCTGCAGCCAAACGTTGCCGGGTTAACGGTGAAGGGCGGAAGCGTGCTTCTTCATAATACTGGTGATACACCGACTCCATCACGGCGTGGGAAACGTCCAGCCCGGTAAGGTCAAGCAGGGTAAAGGGCCCCATACGGAATCCCCCCTGATCAACCATAATACGGTCAATGGTGGCCGGGTCAGCGACGCTTTCGCCTAGCAGTCGCAGCGCTTCAGTACCGAAGGCACGACCGGCATGGTTAACCAGAAACCCAGGTGTATCGGTGGTTTGGGCCGTAAAGTGGCCCATGGCTTGTCCTAGAGCATTGACTCGCAGAGTCACCTCATCGGTGGTACGCAAGCCAGGGATGACCTCGGCAATCTTCATCAGCGGCACGGGATTAAAGAAGTGAAAGCCAATCACCCGCTCAGGGTGCTGGCAGGCGGCGGCAATAGCCGTAACGGAGAGCGAAGAGGTATTGGTCGCCAATACCGCCTGCTGGCTGAGGATCGCTTCTAAATCTCCAAACAGCCCCTGCTTGGCCTCCAGCTTCTCGACAATGGCTTCCACCACAATATCGCAGGGGGCGAGCGCGGCAAGCTCGCTGGCTTCCATCAACCGTTCACTATAGTGCTGCGCCTGTTCTGCATTAATGCGCTGCTTTTCGACACTTCTCTGCCATAAGCCGTTGATAAAGGCTTTCGCTTCTTGTACGGCGCCCTCTTTAACGTCGAAAAGCATGACGTCTAGACCGGCCTGGGCAGCCAGCTGCGCGATGCCACGACCCATGGCGCCGGTACCGACGATGCCAAGCGTGGTGAAAGGAGGTGGTGTTGGTTCGCTAGCCATGCGCTAAGTCCTCTCTGCAAATGGATGCATATTTTGCATTATGATTCTGCATTGCAAAATGGTGTTTCAATTATTGACTAGTCATCCTAGGCTATGCAAAAGTGCCTGACAAGAATAGTGGACTATAGTTTTGCTATGCAAAATATGCGTACTGTCTACGCTTAGCTCTACTGCTAATGATAAAACTCTAATGATAAAACTCGTTGCCACCAGGAGCCGTCATGATTCGCGATCCCGAATTAATTAACCAGCTTGTCGATACCATCGCCCGTTTCGTCCGTGAGCGCTTAATTCCTAATGAGGCACGCCTAGCCGAGGAGGATGCGGTGCCCCCAGAAATTCTTGCGGAAATGAAAGAGATGGGCCTGTTCGGGCTATCGATCCCTGAAGAGTACGGCGGCCTGGGCCTGACCATGGAGGAGGAGGCGCTGGTGGCGATGGAAATTGGTAAAACCTCGCCTGCCTTTCGCTCGGTGTTTGGCACTAATAATGGCATCGGCGCCCAGGGTATTTTGATTGATGGTACTGATGAGCAGAAAGCCAAGTATGTGCCACGCTTGGCCACGGGCGAGATTCTTAGCTCGTTCTGTCTCACCGAGCCCGATTCCGGCTCCGACGCCGCCAGCCTGCGCACGACGGCGGTGCGGGATGGCGATGACTATATCTTGAACGGCACCAAGCGTTATATCACCAACGGCCCAGAAGCCGATCTGTTTACCGTGATGGCGCGTACTGACCCAGAGAATAAAGGCGCAGGCGGTATTTCAGCCTTTATCGTCGAAGGTAATACTCCAGGGCTGGTACGCGGCCCTGCGGATAACAAGATGGGCCAGAAGGGCGCCCATACCTGCGATATTATTTTCGACAACTGCCGAGTGCCCGCTGAAAATATTATTGGCGGAAAAGAGGGGCAAGGCTTTAAAACGGCGATGAAGGTGCTAGACCGCGGGCGGCTGCATATTTCGGCGGTTTGTGTAGGTGTGGCCGAGCGCTTAGTGGAAGAGTCGCTGCGCTACACCATGGAGCGTAAGCAGTTTGGTGCGGCGCTTGCCGAGCATCAGCTGATCCAAGCCATGTTGGCGGATAGCAAAACCGAAGCCTATGCAGGCAAAACCATGGTGATGGATGCCGCACGGCGTAAAGACGATGGCGAAAATGTTTCGACACTGGCCTCCTGCTGCAAACTGTTCTGCGCAGAAATGGTGGGCCGTGTCGCAGACCGCGCGGTGCAGGTTCACGGTGGGGCGGGCTACATGTCGGAATACGCGGTTGAGCGGTTTTACCGCGATGTGCGGCTATTTCGTATCTACGAAGGGACTACCCAGATTCAACAAATCGTCATTGCTCGCAACATGGTGCGGGAGGCGTCCTAATGGCTTTATCGGTTTCCTACCAAGCGCCGGACGAGGCTATTTTTGGGCGCCTTGCCAGCGAGCTGGTGGCCGAGCTTCCCGAACGCCTCAGTACCCGCGTGCTTGAAAATGCCAAGCTGCTTGGCGAGCACCCGGCTATCGTGGATGGCAATGTGCGCTGGAGTTATGCGGAGCTTGGTCAAGAAATACACGCCGCCTGTGAGTGGTTAAGCGCATTGGGCATTCGCCCTGGCGACCGGATTATGACGGTGAGTGAAAACTGCCGCGCTCTGGTCGTGCTGCTGCTGGCTGCCAGCGAGCTGGATGTCTGGGTGGCCATCGTTAATTCGCGCCTCTCGGCACAGGAAGTAGATCTAATTCAGGGCAACTGCCTGCCCCGGCGAGTCTTCTATACCTGCGAAGCATCCCAAGAGGCGTGCCAGCACGCCGAGCGCCACGGGGCTGACCGCTACCAGCACCCTCAGTTGGGTGGGCTGGCCATTTCGCCGCTGTATGACAGCGAGCCCGAGCCGGTCTGCGCGAGCGGCGCCGAGCAGGTGGCGGCGATGATCTACACCTCGGGCACCACTGGCACACCTAAAGGTGTCATGCTGACCCATCGTGGTATTCTCTATATCGCCTCGATTTCAGGCGGCATGCGTCATTTAAGCGAAGGACAGCGGGTCTACGGCGTGCTGCCCATGTCCCATGTGTTTGGGCTCTCCTCGGTCTGTATGGGGTCGCTCTATAACGGCGCCTGCTTGTATACCGTGCCGCGCTTCGATGCCGCCCATATGCTGGCAACGCTGAAGCAGGAGCGCATTACCGTTCTCCAGGGCGTGCCGGCGATGTATGCCCGGGCGTTAGAGTTTTTAAAACGTGAGCAGCGCCCGTTGGAAGCACCTGAGCTAATTTATATGTCAGCAGGAGGTTCGCCGTTAGATAGCGACACCAAAGTGCGGGTAGAGTCCGCCTTTGGGCTGACGCTGCATAACGGCTACGGTTTAACCGAGGCGAGCCCTACCATAAGCCAGACCCGCATCGATGACCGCCATGCAACTAGCACCGTTGGCCGGGTATTGCCTTTGCTTGAGTACCGCCTGGAACCGCTTAGCGACAGCGGAACTACCGAGCAGCCTGGAGATGAAGTGGGGGAGCTATGGGTGCGCGGGCCAAATATTATGAAAGGCTACTTTCGTCAGCCGGAAGCCACTCGGGCCACTCTAACTGACGATGGTTGGCTCAATACCGGCGATATCGCCAAGCTCGATCACCAGCATCAACTCTATATTGTAGGGCGTAGCAAAGAGCTGATTATCCGCTCCGGCTTCAATATCTACCCGCCGGATGTGGAAGCGGTGATTAACGAACACCCTGCGGTCACGCTTACCGCCGTAGTGGGGCGTCAAATCGCCGGAAACGAAGAAGTCGTGGCGTTTGTGCAGTGCGAGCCGGGTGTTGACGTTGATATGGCGGAGCTCAAGGCGTTTATTGCCGAGCGGTTGGCGCCTTACAAACGGCCTACTCAAATTGTATTGATGGATACGCTACCTTCCACCGCCAGCGGCAAAATTCTTAAAGGACGATTGCGCGATTTAGCCCAGCAGGAGAGCGGCTCATGAGTCATTCACCTCAGCAAGCGTTAATGGGCTACCACGAACTGCTGGGCATGCACGTCGTTGAGTGGGAAGAGGGTCGAGTAGTCGTTGAACTGACCATTGAGCCAAAACATCTTAACCGCAGCGGCAATGTACATGGCGGTGTATTGGCCTCCATGTTGGATAGCGCGCTGAGCCTGGCGGGTTTGCACTGTAGCGTACCGGGCAATATTCGCCGGGGAATGACGCTGTCACTCACCACGACCTTTGTGGGCCCCGCCCGGCAAGGTGTGTTGAAGGCAATAGGCACGGTTCGCGGCGGCGGACAGAAAACCTATATGAGCAGCGGTGAGATCGTTGATGACCAGGGCAGCTTAGTGGCCATGGGAGAAGGCTCCTTTCGGCGTCGCAGTGGCAGTGAATCCACAGAGGGATTTCCAGAAAGCAAACCCCGGGAGCCAACTGAGTGAGCCCAGCCCGCCTGCGGGTTTCTCTGTTACTGCTGGTCACCTTGGCAACGCTGTTTCATCTGGTGGTTGGCAGCCTGTTTTGGCAAGCCGTCGGCATTGCCGCGCTGGCGCTCTATCTATTAACGCTTGTTGGCAAGCTAACGCGGATGGCCAAAGGGTTGCTGCTAGCCGCGGGGATAGTGTCGCTGCTAGCGCTCTGGCACTCGTCGAACCCAGGCCAACTGCTGTTTGAAGCCAGTGGGCGTTTTGCGTTTTTTGCTACCTTTGTGGTGGCGTTGAGCATGCTACGTTTGCCTGCCTACCGTTCGCGCCTGGTGCGCCGCTGTGGGCAAAGCATGCTGCTTCAACCGCCTAGCCGCCGCTACCCAATTTTATCGCTCGGTTCTGCGCTGTTTGGCATTATTCTCAATATCGGTGTGCTTAACTTATTTGCTGCCATGATTGAGAAGAGTAACACCCTAGGCGCGGCCCAAGGGCGTGCCTGGGTGCGAGAGGCTCGCCAGCGGCGCATGATGTTGGCGCTGCTACGCGGGTTTTCCCTGGCGCCGTTGATCTCCCCTATGGGCATTGGAGTGGCGGTGGTGCTGTCGAGCCTTCCTCAGGTCACTTGGCTGGAGCTTGCGCCGTATATTTTGGGTGCCGCTGCGCTGATTTTTCTGGCCGGCTGGGCGGTAGATTTTCTGACCGGCCCACATCCCCCTGCCAATAAAGCCCCGGTAGCTGCTCCTTCGTTACGTCCGTTGGCCCAGTTCAGCGTGTTGCTGCTGGGAATTGTGGCGCTGGTGTTTAGCCTTGCCTGGCTATTAACACTGCGCTTACCCATTGCTGCGCTGTTAGGTGCGCCTACGGGGGCGCTGATTTGGCTTGCCTGGCAGCGGCGCAGGCTTGGTTTCGGTGGGCTGCCTGCCGCGGTTAGCGCGGTGCATCGTCAGTTGCCGTGGCTGCTTTCGCCCAGTGCCAATGAGATCGTGGTGCTAGGGGCGGCGGGCTATTTGGGGCATTTATGCGTTGGGCTGGTGGACACTCAGCAGTTGGCGCCGCTACTAACGGTGTTGAACCCGTGGGGCGCCTTCAATGCCGTGCTGGCGATGCTGATGGTAGTGGGGCTGGCCCAGGTAGGCGTTAATCCTATCGTGACGGTAACGCTGCTGGTGGGGCTGCTACCACAGCTAGCCATTGAGGGGCTAACGCCTGCGCTGATAGGTGCATCGCTGATGGTAGGCTGGGCGCTGGCGCTAATGTCGTCGCCGATGACCGCATCAATGCTGATTTTGTCCCGATTTACCGGTGTACCCGCCACGCGTATCGGCTACCGCTGGAACGGCAGATTTCTGGTCGCCTCGATTCCGCTATTGGCAGCGTGGTTTGTATGGGCACCCTTTTAAAGGGGGGTAAGAATGCGGAAGCGCTTGACCTTTGTGCGGTGTTTTTTTAATGTCCTTGTTATAAAGTGAAACAGAATTCTGCTATGCAAAATTTAAACATGGTTAAAGCAAGATTAAATATTATTAATCGCCAGGAGCACGCCTTATGAAAGTACTCGTCGCGGTGAAACGCGTCATCGACTATAACGTCAAAATCCGCGTTAAGGCGGATCACTCGGATGTCGATCTTACCAACGTCAAAATGGCCATGAACCCCTTCTGCGAAATTGCCGTGGAAGAGGCGGTACGCCTGAAAGAGAAGGGCGTGGCGACAGAAGTCGTCGCCGTCACGGTAGGGCCCAAAGCCGCCCAAGAGCAGCTACGTACCGCGCTGGCGCTGGGGGCGGATCGCGCCATCCATATCGAAACCGACGAGCCCGCCGAATCCCTGGCCGTGGCCAAGCTGCTGGCCAAAGTGGTTGAAGAAGAGCAGCCGGGGTTGGTGGTGCTGGGTAAACAGGCCATCGACACCGACAACAACCAGACCGGCCAAATGCTCGCCGCGCTGACCGGCCTGCCCCAGGGCACCTTTGCCTCGGAAGTGGCGGTGGACGGCGACAAGGTGAGCGTGACGCGTGAAATCGACGGCGGCCTGCAAACCATCGCCTTGACGCTACCGGCGATTGTCACCACCGACCTGCGTTTGAATGAGCCGCGCTACGCCAAGCTCCCCGACATCATGAAGGCCAAGAAAAAGCCGCTGGATGTGAAAACCCCCGCCGACTACGGCGTTGAGGTTGCCTCCAAGGTCAGCCTGCTCAAAGTCGAGTCGCCCGCCGAGCGCAAGGGCGGCGTCAAAGTCGCCTCGGTAGACGAGCTGATCGACAAACTGAAAAACGAAGCCAAAGCGCTTTAAAACAAGCGCTTTGAAAGGAGTTGATGCCATGAGCATTCTGGTACTTGCGGATCTACACGAAGGCCAACTGGCCGGCGCCACCGCCCACGTCGTGGCGGCCGCCCAAGCCATCGGTGGCGATATGGACGTTCTGGTGGCCGGTGAAGGCGTGCAAGCCGCTGCCGAAGCCGCCGCCAAGCTCGACGGCGTAAGCAAAGTCCGTGTCGCCGATAACGCCGCTTACGCCCACCAGCTGGCCGAGCCCATGGGCGCGCTGCTGGTAGAACTGGCCGATGGCTACACCCACGTGCTGGCCAGCGCCTCCACCACCGGAAAAAACGTACTGCCGCGCCTAGCGGCGCTAAAAGACGTCAGCCAGCTGTCGGACGTTATCGCCGTGGACAGCGCCGATACCTTTAAGCGACCGATCTACGCCGGTAACGCCATCGCTACCGTCAAAAGCGACGATACACTCAAGGTCATCACCGTGCGTTCCACCGGTTTTGATGCGGTCGGCACCAGCGGCAGCGCGACGATTGAAGCGGTCGATACCGTGGTAGAAAACAGTCAGTCCAGCTTTGTGAAAGAAGAACTGGCACAGTCGGATCGTCCCGAGTTGGGCGGTGCCAAGGTGGTGATCTCCGGCGGCCGCGGTATGGGCAACGGCGAAAACTTCAAGCTGCTCGACGGCATTGCCGACAAGCTGGGGGCTGCCATCGGTGCTTCCCGGGCCGCGGTAGACGCAGGCTTTGTGCCCAACGATATGCAGGTCGGCCAGACCGGTAAGATCGTCGCCCCGGATCTGTATATCGCCGTGGGCATTTCCGGTGCCATCCAGCACCTGGCTGGCATGAAAGACTCCAAGGTGATCGTTGCCATCAACAAAGACGACGAAGCACCGATCTTCCAGGTGGCGGATTACGGCCTGGTGGGGGATCTGTTTGAGATCCTGCCGGAGCTTGAGAGCAAGTTGTAAGCGCATCTAAAAGCAGTTCACGGAAGGCCCCAATCGGGGCCTTTTGCAGATTACCTCACAATAACAACCAGCGAGTTTCCCATGCTAACGCGCCTAACCGCTTCATTAACCCTGCCGGTGATCGGTTCACCCATGTTTATCGTCTCCGGGCCGGAACTGGTGATTGCCCAATGCCAGGCGGGCATTCTGGGTGCTTTCCCCGCGCTCAACGCCCGACCTGCTGACGTATTACGTGAGTGGTTACAGCAGATCACTCAAACCCTGGCCGACTATGATGCGCAGCACCCCGAACAACCCTCAGCACCCTTTGCGGTCAACCAAATCGTGCACCCCACCAATGATCGCCTAGAACACGATGTCGCGCTATGCGCCGAGTTCAAGGTGCCGCTGGTGATTACCAGTCTGCACGCGCCTAATCAAGTGGTGGAAAAGGTGCACGCCTATGGCGGGCTGGTTTTTCATGATGTGACCACGTTGCGGCACGCCAAGAAAGCGATTGATGCGGGGGTTGATGGGCTGATACTGGTCTGCCACGGCGCAGGCGGGCATGCCGGGCGGCTAAATCCCTTTGCGTTTGTGGCCGAAGTGCGCCGCTTTTACGACGGCCCGTTAGTACTGGCAGGGGCGATTAGCAAAGGCGAACAGATCGTTGCCGCCCAGGCGCTAGGTGTGGACTTGGTGTATATGGGCACGCGCTTTATCGCTACCCAAGAGGCAAACGCCCAAGCGGACTATAAACAGATGGTGCTGGACGCAGCGGCAGGCGATATTGTCTATACCAACCTGTTTACCGGCGTGCACGGTAACTATCTACGGCAAAGTATCGAACAGGCGGGATTAGATCCTGATGCGCTGCCTGAAGGTGATAAAACCGCTATGCGCTATGGCTCAGGGGGTAGCAGTAAGGCAAAAGCGTGGCGGGATATCTGGGGCGCGGGGCAGGGCGTAGGCGCTATTGCCTCTATGCACAGCGTGGCCGAAGAAGTGGCCACGCTGCGCCAGGATTACCAGAAAACGTTGGATCATTTACGGCGGCTTTGACGAAACGCTGCCACCCGCGTGTGAAAATCTTCCGACGCCTTGCACTGATCTTGAAGCTCGCCCTCTAATTGCATCGTGTCATTTAGCGGGCGCTGGGCAGCTTCCCGTAAGGCGCGTTTGGTAGCGCTTAACGCCTGGGGCGATTGACTCACCAGTGCTTGCGCCAACGACCAAGCTTCGTCTAGCACTTGGTTATCTTCGACGACGCGGTTAGCCAAGCCGAGTTCGACGCAGCGCTCACCCGAAATGGGGGTTGCCAAGGCGGCCATTTCAAACGCCTGAGCATGGCCAAGCTGGCGCACCAGATGCCAGCAGGCACCGCCGTCAGGGATGAGCCCAATATTGATAAAGGCAAGCTTCAGGTAGGCGGAGTGGCCCATCACCACCATATCGCTGGCGAGCACATAGGAAACACCGATGCCCGCAGCCGCACCGCTAACCGCTGCAATCACCGGCTTATTCATTGCCATTAGGCTACGCAGGGCAGGCAGAAAGAGCGTTTCCAGCCGTTCGCTCGCAGGCTGAGACGTTGCCTTCTCAAACTCTGCCAGGTCAGCGCCGGCGCAAAACGCACTACCTTCACCGCGCAGAATCACACAGCGAACTTGCTCATTGTCTGCCACCACCGCCAGCGCCTCATTGAGTGCTAGGGCGGTGGTTTCATTCAGCGCATTGCGTACCTCGGGGCGTGCAATGGCCACTTCTACGATGCCGTTTTCAATAGCGCTGACAGTCACTAACTCGCCGACGTAATCTGGCATGTATCGCTCCCTAATTAGCTTTTCTGGCAACGTTCTCAGGCAACCTTTAACAGCTCGCTGACCGTTTCGAGATGATAGTCGCTGTCGCCCAGGTAGTGATCGAACATTACCAGATGCTTGGCGTAGTTCGCGACATAGCACTCTTCGGTCATACCCATCGCCCCATGCAGCTGGATCGCCTGCTCGGCAATAAAGCGAGCAGACTCGCCACAGTAGGCTTTGGCCGCGGCAATTTTGTAATCCCGTTCGCTGGCAGGTAGCGCGAGACTAGTGGCGGCTAAAATTGCCATGGAGCGGGACTGCTCCAGGTGCAGGTGCATATCCACCATACGGTGCTGCAAGGCCTGAAAGGTCGAAAGCGGTACGCCAAACTGCTTGCGCTCTTTTAAATAAGCGAGCGTTTGGTCGCAGGCCTCCTCCATTGCGCCGATAGCTTGGGCGCAGAGCGCTGCCCGGCCAACGGCCAGCACCTCCGCGAGTACATCGCTAACATCTTCACTCAGGCAGCTGGTTAATGGCAGCGTGACGCTGTCCAGGGTCAGATCGCCGGCGGGCTGATCGTCGATAGTGCGGTAGAGGTGGGTAGCTGTGCCCGGTGCATCAGCGGGCACAATGAACAGCCCTAGCCTGCCGTTATCTAATTTAGCGCTGACCAACGTAGCCGCAGCGGCTTCAAGGTTGAGTACTACATCTTTCCTACCGGTTAGCTGCCATTGGCCGTCTTGCTGGGTAGCCTGGGTAGCTACCGTAAAGGCGTCGTAACGGGCGCCAATCTCCTGCCAGGCAAGCGCCAATTGATGCTCACCTTCAAGTAGTGGTGCTAGCCATCGGGTTTGCTGTTCGCTGTTGGCGGTAACGGCCAGCAGTTGGCCGGGCAGCACCAGGCCAGCCAGATAGGGCTCGGGGACTAAGCCTCGTCCCAATGCCTGCATAATAATCATCAGGTCGGTGCCATCGCCCCCTAGCCCGCCCACGTCTTCGCTGAAGGGCATATGCAGCAAACCCAGCTCGGCAAAGGTACGCCATAGTGCAGAAGCGCGGTTTGGAGCAGCGGCCAGCATAGCGCGGCGCTGCTCGGCGGAAACCTGGTCGGCCACCAAACGGGTGAGCGTCTCTTCGAGCATGCGCTGCTCGTCGGTTAAAGCAAAATCCATGGTGACCTCACATATTTAGAATGGTTTTGGCGACGATACTTTTTTGTATTTCATTGGCGCCGCCATAAATCGACAGCTTGCGACGATTGAAGTACTGAGCGCTGGCGGAAGCGTTTTGGGCGCGTTCTTCATCCAGGCTGTCGTCGCCATGCAGGAAGTCGGGGAAGAACGGCAGCGCAGCAGGGCCCAGGGCGCGCCGGGTAAGCTCGCTTAGCTCCTGGCGAAGCTCCGAGCCGCGTACTTTTAGCAGCGAGCTCTCTGCGCCGGGTACACCGCCATCTCGGGCAGCGGCAATCACGCGCAGGTTAGTGACTTCCAGCGCCATGAGTTCGAGTTCCGCTTTCACCACCCGCTGACGGAAGCTGGGTAGCTCCAGCAGCGGTTTGTCGCGATGTTGAATCCGGTTCGCCAGGGACTTCAAGTGGCGCAGCGCCTGCTTGGCGTGACCAAGCCCCGCAATCCCGGTACGTTCATGGGTGAGTAGAAACTTAGCGCATGTCCAGCCCTGGCCCTCTTCACCGACCCGGTTCTCGACGGGTACGCGCACGTTATCTAAAAAGATTTCGTTAACTTCGTGGGCACCATCCAGGGTAATAATTGGCCGCACGGTGATACCCGGTGTCTGCATATCAATCAACAGAAAGCTGATGCCCGCCTGCTTCTTGGCGTCTGGGTCGGTGCGTACCAGGCAGAACAGCATGTTGGCGTGCTGGCCCAGGGTGGTCCAGGTTTTCTGACCATTGACGATATAGTGGTCGCCATCGCGAACGGCGCGGGTATTTAGACCCGCTAAATCAGACCCAGCGCCGGGCTCTGAGTAGCCTTGGCACCACCAATCCTGATTGCTCAAAATGCGCGGCAGGTAGTGCTGTTGCTGCTCGACACTGCCGAATTTCATGATGACGGGGGCCACCATATTAACGCCGAAGGGAACGACCGTAGGCGCATGGGCTGCGGCGCACTCTTCGTCGAAAATATGCCGCTGTACCGGCCCCCAGCCTGGGCCGCCAAACTCTTTTGGCCAGTTAGAGGCTAGCCAGCCCTGTTCGCTGAGGATGTTCTGCCAGCGCAGGTGATCATCTGCATGCAGGTGGCGTCCTTGGCGTACGCGCTGGCTAATATCGCTGGGCAGTGCATCGGCTAGAAAGCGGCGAACCTGTTCGCGAAATGCCTGCTCTTCGGGGCTAAAGGTGAGGTTCATGGGCTATACATCCTGAGCTGCAGTTGAGAGCGTGGCCTGGCGGTGTGGCCCTCCTAGGTGACGTGGATAGCCAAACGCTTCCACCGCGAGCAAATCGAGGTCACTTTCCCGGTAGCAGAAGCCCTGTTTCGCCATATTGACACTCAGCTGTTCAAGCGCTGACTGCCTTTCACTGGTCGGGGCTTGCTGAATGGCAGCATGCATCGCACGAAGCATGCTTTTTTGCTGGCTGACCACGATGTTTAGACGCAACGCTTTAAGCGTCAGTGCGGCTCGCTGCTGAATAAGTGGTTCTGCGCTTACGTTGATTAGCTCAGCGATATGGCCGTTTTCAGCAATGATCAGGCTTAGCGCACTATCTTTGGAACAGGCGCTGTCGCTGCCGGCGCCAATCTCTTCCAGTGCGATAACCGGGCACGCCTTGCCTGAATCTCTGGGGGCATTGGGCGCCAGGAGGCAAAGTTCGGTGGCCTCGTCGGGTGTGCTGGTTAAGCTAATACCCGCCTTTTGCGCGGCCTTTTGCAGGCGTTCAAATAGCGGATGCTCACCAATCAGTGCAACGTGTTTAAAAGCACTGGCTTTCTCAACGTCGGGCACCAGGTGCGGGCTGCGTGCGGCAAAAAACAGATGAATAAGCCCGGCGCGCTGGGGGGAGTCCATACAGGCTAGAAACAGCTCCCGCTCGCGGCGCAATCCGGCCTCAAGTGACTCGGCATCCACGCAGGCCTGAATCGCTTCGACAATGCGAAACGGCGAAAACAACTCGGGAGATTGCTGGTTAAGCCGATCCAACGTCGCAGTGATGGCCTGGGAATCCGCCGCCGGGGCAGGAAGCTGGCCGGTGATGCGGGGTGTTTGAGTGCCTGCCAGTACTTCCTGGGCGGCGGCTAAACCCGCTTCAAGAGGCGTTTTGGCGTCGCTAATGGCGTCGATGATGCCCGCCTCAAGCGCTTCTTCAGCCTCCACAAAGCGACCGCTGGTAATCATCTCTAGCGCCCGCTCAACGCCAACTAAGCGTGGCAAACGTTGTGTGCCACCGGCGCCAGGCAGTAGGCCAAGCTTTACCTCTGGTAGCCCTACGCGGGTTCCTGCCAGCGCGATTCGGTAGTGGCAACCGAGTGCTACTTCCAAACCGCCGCCCAGGGCCGTGCCGTGCAGGGCAGCGATCAGCGGTTTTGGGCAGGCTTCCAGGTGGGTAATCACATCGGGCAGGAGGGGAGCTTGGGGCGGCTTGCCAAACTCACGGATATCAGCCCCAGCAATAAACGTGCGGCCATCGGCCAGCACGACCAGCGCTTTCGCATCTGTGTCGGCAATACCCTCTTTGAGCGCGTTGACTAAGCCGCTGCGCACGGCCTGACCCAGGGCATTAACCGGCGGGTTAGCAATTTGGATAACGCCTATATCACCGTGGCGCTGGTAGTGAACGGACATAGTTAGGCTCTCGTATTTCGCTTGATAATGAATTAAAAAATAACCCTGGCGTTCTATCTGTTACGCAGCAGAGGCGCTTTGCGTACGCCGATGGTGGCGCTGGCTTAAGCGTGCCATCAACACGCCGGGCACTAGTGCAGCAAGCGCAAGGCCGATCAGTTCCCACTGGCTAAGGGGGATCATTCCACCGCCAGGCAGTGCCAGTAATAGTCCCGCGACCAGTACCAGGGCGCGAATAATGATCTCCTGCAGCGCGCCATAGCCCAGTCGCCCAACGCCCATCAAGTAGCCTTGCATGGCGGAGGCAAACAGAATGATGCCGAGCACGGCCTGGATGAACACGGCCACGATCACCAGCGGTGCGCCCTGCATAATCAACGCCGGATTAAGTACAAAGAGGAAGGGGATAAAGTAGATCACGCTACCCAGGCGCATGGCCTGCAGACCCGTTTCCATGGGCCGGGCACCGGCCACGGTGGCGGCGGCAAAGGCACCCAGGGCGACCGGCGGAGTAATGAAACTCAGCATGCCCCAGTAAAGGATGAACATATGCACCGCCATGGGATCCAGCCCTCCGCCTTGAATCAGCGCGGGGGCTAGCGCAACGGCGAGGAAAATATAGGCGGCAGTCACGGTCATGCCAATGCCGAGCACGAAACTGGTCACGGCGCCCATAATCAGCAGTAGCGGCACGCTGCCGCCGGCAATATTGATAAAGTCGTTAGCGATGGTGCCAGAAAGACCGGTCATCGAAAGCGCACCGACCAGCATGCCCACGCCGGCCAAAATAGCGATCAGCTCGGCAAATAGCTTGGCGGCAGACGACAGCGTATCGGCCACGTCTTTCCAGCCCCAGCGGTTATGCTTGGAAAGCTGGTTCAGCACTAACAGCAGCGCGGTGGCGTAAAAAGGCGCTACGGCTTCGCGCTGCATAATCAGCAGCATCCAGACTAATAACGCGAAGACAAAAATAAAGTACCAACCCTCTTTTAGGGTTTGCCAAAGCGAAGGCAGCTCAACGGCGGGTAGGCCTTTAATATCGTGGCGCGCAGCGTAGGCATCAATCTGAATAAACAGACCCAGGAAATACAGAATCGAAGGAATGACGGCGGCCAGCGCCACAGCGGAGTAGGGGATGTCCAGAAACATCGCCATGACAAAGGCGGTGGCGCCCATAACAGGGGGCATCAATACGCCGCCGGTTGAGGCGCAGGCTTCTACACCGCCCGCAAAGGAGCGGCTCATGCCGATACGACGCATGGCGGGAATCGACAGCACGCCGGTGGTGAGTACGTTACTGATCACGCTGCCGCTCATGGAGCCCATCAGGCCACTGGAGAAAATCGACACCTTAGCAGGGCCGCCCCGTACATGGCCCAGCAGCGCAAAGGCCAGATTAATAAAAAACTTACCGCCGCCGCTTTTCTGCAGCACGACACCAAACACCAAAAAGCCAATCACCAGGCCCGCGAATGCCTGCAGCGGCACCCCCATGATGCTTTCGGTGCTCATGGTGTGGTACATGGCGGTTTGTTCAAGAGTTGAAGGAAACGCCTGGATAGGGCCGGGGACGATATCGGCCACCAGTGGATAGAGCGAGAATACCCCGGCAATAATCGCAATGGGTAAGCCGCCCGCCCGGCGTGCCGCTTCAATAATCAGCAGCCAGTAGGCATAGCTGGCATAAATGGCGGTCTCAGGTGCAGCAAAGGCCCAGCCACGCTCCAAAATAGGCACTGCGTTATAAACAAAATAGCCGCCCACAACAAACGTGATGGCGCTCAATGTATAGTCGTACCAGGGAATGGGCTGTTCTTGTTGGCGACTGCGCATGGGCCAGAGCAAAAACACCAGCGGTAGCAGTAGCGCCACAACAGCATAGTAGAACTGCGTCTCCAGGCCCGTAACAAACGTCAGTAAGCCAACGTTAAACAGATAATCCAGGGTCATTGTCATCAATATGACGGTGACCGTAGCGGGTATCCAGCGCAGCGCAGAAGGAAGCTGACGAATTTGGCTGATCTTTTCTTTAACCTGCTGATTATTGGCAGGCGAGGTATCTGTGGTCATGGGGGGCATCCGTCAATCAGCAGGGGGCGGCAAGTGCCGCCCCGTGGTGTATCACTCGAAGATCGGTTCGAAACCGGCATCGCTCAGCGCGGTGGCACGGGCTTCCATCCAGCCGGTAGTAAATGCTTCGTCCTCACTGGGTGCGTCCTGCATAAAGCTTTCCCAGGCGGTTAGCAGCACGTTCTGACGCTCAACGAGCTTGTCCTGATGAGCCTGCATTTCATCGGTCCATACGTCGATCTCTTTGTAGTACTCCACGACCGCATCATGGAACGGCACTACCCACTGAAGGTCTTGCTGCTCCAAGGCGTAGCCAAGCGCCCCTGGGGCGTTATCTTTATAGTCGTCGAAATTTTCCTGCATAGCCTTGATCAGGCCATAAGCCACGTTGTCGTCCAGGTCTTGGTTGGCGACCACAATGGGGTAAGGGTAACTAGCGCTTGGTACGGGGTTGTCGGCGCTAATACCCCCAGCGCCTGTGGTAATTTCATGGGGACGAAAATAGGGGGCAACTGCGGTTAGGCGCTCCCATCCTGCTTCATTTTCCGGATCCAATACTGGCCAACTAATGCCGCGCGGACTGCTGGCAAGCTGCTGTGCAGGCGGGGTAACGGTAGTAGTAAACGAGGCATCCACATCGCCAGCGATAATGCCGTCGAACGAGCGGCCGTAGCCGGGGTAGTCAACCCGCTCTACGTCATCCCAGGTTAAACCGCCAAAGGCGAGATACGCCTCTGTGCCTTTATTGAGCGCATCATCGCCGCGGATATAGGCGATGCGTTTGCCCGCCAGGTCAGCGGGTGTTTCAACGTCCAAGTCGCCCGCAACCGCAAGGGAGAGGCCAAAAGAGGCGGTAGAAGTGGTAATCACGCGAAGTGGCTGAGGGCCCCAGTCACGGTCGGCAAACATCATTACACCTTCTGCGCCGTAGTAGCTGGCGATCCCGCAGGCGCAAAGGTCAACGCGGCCCTGCTTGAGCGGCGTCATGCGTGATACATCGTTATCACCCGGCAGAATACGTACAGACGAATCGTATTTGTTCTGCAGCATATTGCCGATGGCGACGGCTTGGGCATAGCCGCTTGAGTTGGTGCCATAAGCCGTCCAGGCCATGGTGCCGGGCAGTTCAATTTCGCTGGCGTGGCTGACTGCTGTGCCGAGTAGCGATAGAGGTAAGGCGGCAATAAGTAGGCGTTGAGCGAAGGGGCGCATTGGGATGCTCCTTTATTGTGGTTGTAGTGACGTAGATGGTGACTTTCAGTTACTGGTTATTTGATCGAATGTGTTTTGCTATGCGGTATTGTATTTTGCTAGTTGGTCGAGTGATAGTAGAGAAGCCGCTGGGTGGCTGTCAATGCCGTTGTCAGTGGCGACTCGCGTTGGTAATGGGCAGGCATAAAAAAACCAGGCATGCGCCTGGTTTTTCAGAGTTGTAGTGAGTGCTATGTCGTTAGGAAAATTCACGCCAAGCGGCGTAAGTGCTAAGAAAAACGCGCCCGGTCAGAGCCTCTAAAAAATCACTCTTTTTGAGCTGATCCATAACGGGACCCTTCACCTCTGACAGGTGCAGTTTTACATCGGAGTCTTTTAAACGGGCGTTGATCGCATCCAGGCTCTCAAGTGCTGATGCATCAATTAAATTAACGGCTGAACAGATAAGAACGACGTGCTCCAGCTCAGGATAGCTAGCGACCAAATTGTAGACGGTATCTTCAAGGTAGCGGGCGTTTGCAAAATAGAGACTTTCGTCGATTCGCAGTAGCGCCACATTACTGACGGTTTCAACATCGTGGCGTTCGGTATTTCGAAAGTGCTCGGTGTCCGGAACCCGGCCAACCAATGCGCTATGGGGGCGGCTGGTGCGATACAAAAATAACGCGATAGAAAGACTAACGCCGCCGATGATGCCTGCTTCGATACCTTCAACTAGGGTTAGCAGAATGGTGACCGCCATCGCGGCGAAATCACTGCGAGAATAGCGCCACGTTTGGCGCAACATGGGAATATCGACCAGGGTTAAAATAGACACGGTAATTGTCGCGGCCAACGTAGCAATCGGTAGGTAGTAGAGCCAGCCAGTAAACGCCATCGTTACCAAGGCTATTCCCAGGGCTGCAAAGGCTCCGGCCGCGGGTGTTTGTGCCCCAGCATCATAGTTGATGACCGTGCGCGAAAGGCCACCGGTGACCGGCATGCCACTGGTAAACCCTGCGGCTAGATTAGCGGCACCTAAGCCGATTAGTTCCTGGTTAGGAGATATACGTTGGCGCCGTTTCGCTGCCAACATTTGCCCCATGGAAACAGACTCGACAAACCCCACCAAACTAATGAGTAGCGCAGGGATGAACAGAGCGCGCCATAGTGACGTATCTCTCCAGGGAAAGCTTAGCGCAGGTAGCCCACTGGGAATGGCGCCGACAATGGCAACGCCTTGGTCGGCCAACTGCCAATGCCAAGTAGCCAACGTCGTAATAACCACTGCAAAGACAGGGCCAGCCTTGATGATTAAATCGACGAGCGTTTTAGGCAACCCAATAGCGCTGAGGCTCCGCTTACCAAAACGCCGCATCATGACGAGGAAAAATAGCGTTCCAGCACCAATTGAAAGCGTATAGGGATTAAAGGCGGCAAGATTGGGTAACAGGGTTATCACACGCTCTACCAGCGTAAAGCCACTGCTGGAAACACCCATTAGGCTTCCCAGTTGACTGACGGCAATCAGAATGCCCGATGCGGTTAAAAAGCCCGAGATAACCGGATGGCTTAAAAAATTGCTAAAAAAGCCCATTTTAAGGGCACCCATTGCCACCAATATGCCGCCAGAAAGTAATGAAAGTACCAGCGCAGCTTGTAAATAGTCGGGGCTGCCGGGCGTTGCTACAGAAGAGAGCGCAGCGCCCGTCATTAATGCAATGATGGCCACCGGCCCTACGGCCAGGGTGCGGCTGGTACCTAAAAAGGTATACAGAAGCTGCGGCAAAATACTGGCATATAGGCCCACTACCGCAGGCAGGCCAGCAAGTAGGGCATAGGCTAATGACTGCGGAATCACCATCACGGTTACGATGAGTCCCGCTAATATATCGGCACCTAGCAGGCGCTTATGGTAGTGGGGCAGCCATGTAAGAATAGGAAAATAGCGCTTGAACATAAGCTCCTGGCGTCAGCTTTGTTTTTTTAAACCCCAACCACTGGTGAGTTCGTCAGTTTAACGTGTTGTATGGGCAATGATGGCCTTTGCTTTCAAACAAAAGCATGTTCTGACCCGAAAGTGCTACTTCATTCATTAGCATAACCCGTTAAGCTGACTGAAAAGTGGCTAATCGCTCCTTCTTTATTGATTGACTGCTCAACAACGTCGAATAAAAAAGAGTACCCCACATGCGACTACTTTGGCTATTAGTGCCCTTGGCAGTGCTAGGTGTTTCTGTTTGGATGATGGCTGAATCGGGTGCTTTTCCTTATATTGCGCTGCTGTTGGCGACGGGGGCTGGTGCAGCTCTAATGCTCGTAACGCTGATGTCGGTTTATTCAGCTGATCAACTACGTTTGACGAAACCCATTCACGGTTTCAAGCCCATTCGTGACTATGCTTCGCTTCGTGCAATGGCCTATCGGTTGATGAACCGGGCAAGTAGCACGGCCATCGCCTCTGCAGAAGTTTCTCATTACGCTGATCTTATGGCTCAACGCCTCACTAAGCAGGAAGCCATGGCCAGTGACGCGTCATCGAGTATGAACGCTATTAATGCTGCCATCATGCAAGTGAGTGCCAGTGCAACCCATGTCGCCGCGCTTGCCGAGAGCGCTCGTCAGGCAAGTCATCATAATCATGATGAGCTGGCTGATATTATTGGCGATATGAGTGATGTTGCCGAACGCTCTGATCAAGCGCTGGAAATGCTATCGGCGCTAAACGATAAAATTGAGCGTGTTCGCAATGTGACGTCGATGATTGAGGGGATAGCAGAACAAACGCACCTGCTATCACTCAATGCTTCTATTGAGGCAGCTCGAGCTGGAGAACATGGGAGAGGGTTTGCGGTTGTTGCGGGCGAAGTGCGTAACTTAGCACTCAAAACGTCAACGGCGACACAAAGCGTCGATGAGCTTGTTAAGGATATGCACCAGAGTGGCCAACGTGTTGTTGGTACCATGGGCGGGCTGATGAATCGTATCCGAGAGCGTTCCCAGGGGATGCAGCAGGTGGGCAGTAGTCTTGCCACCATCACGCAACAGTTCGATCAAGTTGAGCAGGAAATCACCTGCGTCGCAGAAGCAATGGAAAGCACCAAAGTCCATAGCCAAACAGTTGCTGATAGCTTACGTCAGCTTGAAGACGATGTAGATGAGGGCAATCGCGATATGCGCGATTTAGCCCAGCAAGCTCGGGCGCTAATGGAAGCTGCAGAAGGCGTTGATGGCGAGCTGGCGCAGCAGCGTTTACAGGGGCGACATCAGCATGTGTTTCGCGTTGCTCGTCAAGCGGCGAACCGTATTGGTAAATTGTTTGAAAAGGCCATTGCCTCCGGTGAGTTATTAGAAACGTCGCTGTTCCAGCCTGATTACAGGGTCATGCCAGGGACACAGCCACCGCTTTACCACACAGGCTTTGATGTATTCACGGACTTACAGTTACCCAGCTTGCAAGAACCTTTGCTTACTGAGCACGGGTTGAGTTACGCCATTGCATGTGACCGCAACGGCTATGTGCCTACCCATAACGCAGCTGTCAGCCGCGAGCCCTCCGGTGATTACGATCACGATCTCAAGTATTGCCGCAGCAAACGCATTTTTGATGATCCGACGGGCAGTCGCTGCGGTGTCCATGAGGAGGCGTTGCTGCTACAAACCTATAAGCGTGACACGGGCGAAATCATGCACGATCTTTCGGTTCCCATTTACATTAATGGCAAGCACTGGGGAGGCTTTCGCGTGGGCTACCAGCCTGAAAAGACAAATAACACCAGTGCAGTGAGTATTGAAAAAGCAGCGGAAGAATTAGCCTCAGGAAGCCACCTGCTGGCGCAAACGTGATTGCCAAGAGGACCAGGAATATAGCGCTAAGCTCGCCCAGATTATCACAAAGGTCGCTAACTGGATGAGCCCTAGAGGCTCGCCAAAGATGATGATTGCAATCAAAAACTGAATGCTGGGGTTGATGTACATCAGAAACCCTAGCGTTGCCAGCCGTAAGCGTCGTGCAGCCCCAGCAAAGGCCATCAAGGGCAGGGCAGTTAACACACCGCTAATTATTAGCAGGGCACTCATCGGCACATTATGAATAAAGTGAGACTCCCCCTGCCAACTGAGCCAAGTGAGCGCTATTAGTGCTAGTGGGAATAGCAACAGCGTCTCCACAAACAGGCCTGAAAGCCCATCAAGAGGCACTTGCTTGCGAAATAATCCGTAGCTACCAAAGCTGAGTGCTAGCAACAGGCTGATCCAGGGCAGTTCACCCAGCATCACGAACTGGATTGCAATCGCTAAACTTGCCAAACCAAGCGCAACCAGCTGGAGGCGAGCCATTACTTCGCGTAGCACCAACACGCCCAAGGCAATATTGACCAGCGGCGTTAGAAAGTAGCCTAAACTTGCTTGCAACACCTGTTTGCTTTCAACAGCATAGATATAGAGGCCCCAGTTAAAAGCAATCAGTAACGCGCAGACGAGTACGCGCCCCAAGCGCTTGGGCTCAATAAGAGCTTTAACCACTGGCGTCCATCGGCGCAGTACGCTGATTAGCACGACCAGGAAAAGGCACGACCACAAAATCCGATGTATCAGGATTTCAAATGCGGGAATGCCATCAAACAGAGCGAAAAATAGTGGGAAGCAGCCCCACATAATGTAGGCCGTTAAGCCAAACATAACGCCCTTGACCGCTTCAGGGTCCCTTGATGCGGGTGGAAACATAGCAGCCTCACTAATTAAAAATGCTAATCTAGCACATAATTGACGAACACACTGATGCAAAGGAGACATGGCATGAGTCAACTGAAAACGAGCTTAGTGCAGTGCGATTTGCGCTGGGAAGATCCTCAGGCCAACCATGCGCATCTTGAGCAGCTATTAGGCGAATTAGATAGCCGCGATACCGATTTAATTGTGTTGCCGGAGATGTTTGCTACGGGTTTTACCATGAATTCACGGGAAATGGCCCAGCCCATGAACGCGAGCCAGAGCGTTGCCTGGTTAAAGACGCAGGCCAAGGCGAGAGGCTGTGTAATGACCGGCAGCGTGGCAATTGTCGATGAAGGGCAATACTTCAACCGTATGGTATGGGCTACCCCCAGCGGCGACTTGCAGTACTACGATAAGCGCCATTTATTTCGTATGGCCGGAGAGCATGAACGCTATGGTATGGGCAACAGCCGGAAGATCGTTGAACTTAAAGGCTTCAGGCTGCTGTTAAGCGTATGCTACGACCTGAGGTTTCCCGTTTGGATGCGTCAGCAGCCAGCAGAGGGCGAACATTTCGAGTATGATGCCGCGCTGTGTGTGGCGAACTGGCCTGCACCCCGGCGTCACCCATGGCGCACGCTTTTACAAGCGCGTGCAGTTGAAAACCTAGCTTACGTAGTGGGTGTCAACCGCGTCGGTGAAGATGCCAAAGGACTCGCCTATAGCGGCGATTCCATGCTGGTCGATTTCAAAGGGGAACCGCTGATCGACCACCCTGCAAACTCTCCGTTTATTGAAACGGGGACGCTAAATAAAACGGACCTAGATGCTTTTCGAGAAAAATTTCCTGCCTGGCAAGATGCCGACCGCTTTTCGCTTCTGCCAGGAGTGGGTCAATAATGCGCCTTGATCGCTTTTTGAGTGAAACAACCCCGTTGACGCGCAGCCTAGCAAAGCGTGCGTTAAAAAATGGCGAGGTAACCCTGAATGGCGAGCCCATCAAGCAGTCGGCGACCCAAGTTGACACCCAGAACGACGAAGTAAAGCTCAACGGTGAAACGCTAGCGCTGGTTGGGTTGCGTTACCTGATGATGCATAAGCCGCTGGAAGTAGAGTGCACTGCCCGCCGTGGGCTTTACCAAAGGGTGATTGACCTCATTGATCTACCCAAAGTAGAGCGGCTGCAGCCGGTAGGGCGGTTGGATGTAGATACCACCGGCTTGCTATTGCTCACTGATGATGGCCAATGGTCCCATCGTGTCACCTCGCCGCGCCATCGCTGTGCCAAGGTATACATTGCAGAGTTGGCGGAGCCTATGGAAGGTAGCGCCGCTGAGTGGGCAATTCGCCAAGTAGAGGAAGGGCTTCTACTGGATGGTGAGGAAACGCCAACGCAACCTGCCGTGCTGAGGTTTATTACTCCTCAGCAAGCGGAATTGACCATTACAGAAGGGCGCTATCACCAAGTGAAGCGCATGTTTGTAGCGCTAGGCAATCACGTCAATGCACTGCATCGCCGTTCGATTGGTGATGTGGTCTTGCCAGATGCCCTAGCACCTGGTGAATGGCGTGAGCTAACGCCTGAAGAAATTGCCAGCTTCTAAACACACTTAGCGTCACTGCTAGTGACTCAAACGTCCCGGTCAGCACCTTCGTGCCAAACCAGGGGCGTTTTTTTATGAGTAATAAATATTTATACCGTTATCTTGCTTCTGTATTGACCTGTGATTGCCCTGTGAAAGTGCCAGGGCACACTTTTCTGTTAATCAGATAGCGAGTGCAAGTGGGCGGCTTCTATCAACGCTTTGGTATAGGGGTGCTGTGGGGCGGCGAGCACTTCGAGGCAATCGCCTTGCTCTACCACATCGCCATCTTTTAGCACCATAATTCGGTGGGCCATAGCGCGCACCACGGCAAGATCATGGCTGATAAACAGGTAGCTTAGTTGGCGGCGTGCCTGAAGTTCGCGCAGTAGCGTGACCAACTGTTTTTGTACGGTCCGGTCTAATGCTGAGGTTGGCTCGTCCAGTACCAGTAGCTCAGGCTCTAGGATAATTGCCCGCGCCACGGCTATGCGTTGGCGCTGTCCCCCCGAAAACTCATGAGGGTAGCGGGCAGCGCAGCTTTCCGGCAGACCCACCTCTCGCAGCGTGCGATGCACGCGTTCGGTAACTTCTGCATGGGTCAAGTCAGGGTGATGAAACTGAAGACCCTCACTGACAATATCAAAGACCGGCATGCGTGGGGAAAGCGCACCGTAAGGATCTTGAAACACCATTTGTAGCCGATGGCGCTGGCGTCGCAGCGTATCGCCAGAGAGTTGACTTAGCGTGGTGTCGCCCAGTATCACCTCACCTTGGCTAGCGACTAATCGCATAACCGCTGACGCCAGCGTCGTTTTTCCAGAGCCTGATTCGCCAACAATGCCCAGCGTTTCACCTGGAGCGATGGTTAGATCGGTGGCTTTCAGGGCCTCAAAAGCCGGGGGCTGGCGCTGAAAGAGCCCTGTCCTTGGACGCGAGAAACTCACGCTAAGTTGGCGTGTGGTCAAAAGCGGTGTGGTATCGGCAGGTTCAGCAGGCCGGCCTTCTGGTTCGGCGGCAATAAGGGCTTTGGTGTAGTCGCTTTGGGGATTATTGAAAACATCGCTAACGCTACCGGTTTCCTGAATTTTTCCTTGATACATGACGCATACTCGGTCTGCGTGGCGGCGTACCAAGTTTAAGTCGTGACTGATTAACAGTACGCCCATGCCGTGATGATCGCGGAGTTCTTTCAGCAGGGCTAAAATTTCTTGCTGAACGGTCACATCGAGCGCCGTCGTCGGCTCATCGGCAATCAGCAGTGCCGGATTATTGGCAATGGCCATGGCGATCATTACCCGCTGGCGCTGGCCGCCAGAAAGTTGATGTGGCCAGGCGTCGAGCAGTTCGTCAGGACGCGGTAACTTGACTTGTTCTAACAGTGCCTTGGCCCGTGTACGTGCAGCCTGCCCCTTAAGGCCTTGGTGTAAACGCAGGGTTTCACCTATTTGCTTGCCAATGCGGTGAAGCGGGTTAAGCGACGTCATTGGCTCTTGGAAAACAAACCCCACCTGATTACCGCGAATACCATTCCAGTCACGTTTGGCTAGTTGATTAAGGTCGGTTTCTGCTAACCAGCGCTGACCGCTTACGCTAGCATTGTCAGGCAGTAAATTAATCGCACCCAGTGCAGAGACCGACTTGCCTGAGCCAGATTCCCCCACGATAGCGAGCGTTTCGCCCGCATTGACAGTGAGCGAGAGGGAATCGACAACGACGTTGCCATCGAAGGAAACACAAAACTCGCTTAAGCGTAGGAGTGGTTTGGCAGTGTTGGCGTGATTAGGCATGCTTGGCTTCCTGGGCGGGTGACTGATGCTGGTTCACATGTCGTGGGTCGAAGGCATCGCGAAGTCCTTCACCAATAAACACCAGTAGTGAGAGCATAATGGCAAGCGTCATAAACGCGGTGATGCCCAGCCAAGGCGCATGCAGGTTGTTTTTGCCCTGTGCCGCGAGTTCGCCAAGTGACGGCGCGCCAGGTGGTAAACCAAAGCCTAAAAAGTCCAGCGCGGTGAGCGTGCCAATGGCACCAGTGAACAGGAAGGGGATAAACGTCAGCGTGGCTACCATCGCGTTAGGTAGCACGTGGCGCCACATAATCAGCCGAGAGGGTAGCCCCATGGCCTTGGCCGCACGAACGTACTCGAGATTGCGTGCGCGCAAAAACTCGGCGCGCACAATATCAACCAGTCCCAGCCACGAAAACAGCAGCATGATGCCCAGTAACCACCAGAAACCGGGCTGTACAAAACTGGCCAATATAATCAGTAGAAATAGCACCGGTAATCCCGACCAGATTTCTGTGATGCGCTGTCCTATGAGGTCTACTTTGCCGCCAAAATAACCCTGCACACCGCCCACTACTACGCCCAGTACTAAAGAGCCTGCGGTGAGCACTAGGGCAAAGGCAACCGACAGTCGAAACCCGTAAATGACGCGTGCTAATACATCACGCCCTTGATCATCGGTACCCAACCAATGGCGCCTATCTGGCGGTGCAGGCGAAGGCCGAGTCATCAGCATATCAAGGGTTTGATAGGAGTAGGGAATAATTGGCCATAGCGCCCAACCGTGATCGCTGATTTGCCGTTGGACAAAGGGATCTAGGTAGTCGGTGCGGGTGGGTAAGAAACCACCGAACTCGGTTTCCGGATAATCAACCAGTAGCGGTACATACCACTGCCCGTCATATTTCATGACGAGAGGCTTGTCGTTAGCGATGAGTTCGGCAAATAAGCTGATAATAAACAGAATACCGAATAGCCACAGCGATATTCGCGCGCGGCGATTGGCTTTAAATGCTGCTAGGCGACGCAGTGTAATCGGCGAAAGACGCGAGCTGATAAATGTCATGTTTATGACTCCCTCGACGCAAAATCAATGCGTGGATCTACCCACACATAGGTCAAGTCGGATATTAGCTTTAGCAGCAGTCCGATCACCGTATACAGAAATAACGTTCCGAAAATGACCGGGTAGTCTCGCTGCATTACCGCCTCAAAGCCTAATAAGCCAAGGCCATCCAAAGAGAAAATTACCTCGATAAGCAGCGCGCCGGTAAAGAAAATGCCAATCATTGCAGAGGGCAACCCAGCAATGATAATTAGCATGGCGTTACGAAAAACATGGCCATACAAAATGCGCTGCTCGTCGGCACCTTTGGCGCGAGCAGTCAGTACGTACTGTTTATGAATTTCATCCAAGAAGCTATTTTTGGTCAGCATAGTGAGGGTGGCAAAACTGCCGATTGCGGCAGCCAGCACCGGTAGGGTGATATGCCAGAAGTAGTCTTTAATTTTGCCCCAAGCGGATAGCTCGGCGAAATCGGGTGATGTTAAGCCGCGTAGAGGAAACCAATCCAGGTAAGTGCCACCAGCAAATACGACAATAAGCAGAATGGCGAACAAAAAGCCCGGGATGGCATAGCCTACGATCACCAGACCTGAGGTCCAAACATCAAAGCGAGAGCCGTGCCGTAGCGCTTTGCGGATGCCTAAAGGAATAGAAATGAGATAGACCAGCAGCGTTGTCCATAAGCCTAATGAAATAGACACGGGCAAGCGCTCGATCATCAGTTCAATCACCGGCCGATCACGAAAAAAGCTGGTGCCGAAATCGAAAGTGAGATAATCCACCATCATGCCGATAAACCGTTCATGAGCGGGTTTGTCAAAGCCAAATTGCTGCTCTAATTGCTCGATAAAGCGTGGATCGATTCCACGCGCGCCCCTAGAGTCATCGCTAACTTGTACATCCGCGCCCCCCATATCCAGGCGTGTGCTTGCCATGGCATCGGCTCCCTCAAAGCGGGCCAACATTTGATCAATGGGGCCCCCAGGGGCAGCCTGAACAATCATGAAGTTAAGCAGCATGATGCCGAACAGGGTCGGAATCATTAGTAGCAGTCGGCGTAAGGTATAACGTGCCACAGCGCTCTCCATGAGTAATTGGGGCTAAAAGTTATTGCCGGTAAGCTGTTATAACTATGTTGAATGAATCTAGCTTTGATAAATCTAGCTTTGATAAATCTAGCTTTGATGAATCTAGGTTGGCGAAATCAGCGACGTCGATGACGGCGTTGTAGTTCTGCTTCCCGATCGGTGTTTACCCACCAAGCGTCTAAATCCATGGCATAAACCGGAAACGGTTCTGGGTAGCCAAATTTATCCCACACAGCAATCCGCGTTTCGCCTGAATGATAGTGGGGAATGACATAAAAGCCCCAGCGCAGCACGCGATCAAGCGCTTGGGTAATGGTATCCAGCGTTTCACGGTCATCAGCACGAATCAGTTGCTCCACCAGTGCATCGACAGCCGGGTGGGCAAGGGCCATGCGATTGCGACTTTGGGGCGCCTCTGCGGCAGCACTGGTCCAAAAATCACGTTGTTCATTGCCTGGGTTGTTCGACTGTGGGAAGTGGCTGATGACCATGTCGTAATCGTAGCTGCGCACTCGGTTAAGGTATTGATTGATATCGACAATGCGTAGCGACGTTTGAACCCCAAGGCGTGCCATATTGCGTAGCATGGGTTGCACAACACGCTCCAGGCCCGAGTCGTAGAGCAGTACTTCCAGAGTAAGTGGTCGGCCTGTCTCACCGTGCACCAGCACACCATCTTCTACGCGATAGCCAGCGTCGCGCAGCAGGTCAAGTGCAAGCCGCAGGCGTTCACGCAGCTCTGTGGGGTGTTCGATGGGCAGTGGGTCAGTGAACAGTCGTTCTGAATGATGCGAGTCTATCAACGCTTCACGAAAAGGTTCGAGTAGCGCAAGTTCTTCTGCTGAGGGGGTACCAACAGCTTCCATTTCAGAATTTTGAAAAAAGCTTTCTGTGCGCCGATAGGTGCCATAGAAGATATTGGTGTTGAGCCAGGGGAAATCAAACGTGAGGCTCAGGGCTTCTCGAACCTTTGGGTCCTGAAACTTCTCTTTGCGTAAATTGAAGACAAACGCCTGCATCATAGAGGGGTTAACATCGGGCACGGTAATCCGCTTAATCAAGCCGTCTTGGTAGGCGGGAAAATTATCATAGCCAATGGCCCAAGTGGCCGCGCGTGCATCAATTCTGAAATCGGTAAGGCCTGCTTTGAAAGCTTCCCAGGCAATATCGCGGTCACGATAGTACTCGTAAACAACACGGTCGATGTTGTAGCGACCCACATTGACGGGCAGATCTTTGCCCCAGTAGTTGTCATCTCGTTGATAGACAATGCGCCGTCCCGGATCTACCTCGCTAATACGATAGGGGCCTGAGCCTGGGTGTGCATCCAGAGTCGGAGAGCTAAAGTCGCGGGGTTCCCAGTAGTGACGAGGTAAGATAGGTAACTGGGCGACAATCAGTGGCAGCTCGCGTGATTCAGTGTCATTAAATTCAAAGCGCACTTGATGATCATTTAAGGCGACAGCGCGTTCGACACCGGCGTAATAGCTACTGTAGAAGGGATTGCCTTCTTCACGCAGCAGGTTCAGTGAGAACACCACATCATAGGCCGTTACCGGCTCCCCGTCTTGAAAGCGAGCTTCTGGGCGCAAATCGAACTCTATCCATCGGCGTTCGGGGTCCAGGCGGACGCCTTCCGCTAGTAGGCCGTACAAACTGAAGGGCTCGCCAGGGTTACTGGCCATCAACGAGTCATAGATTTGAGAAATACCAGTTGCGGGCGTGCCGCGAATAATAAACGGGTTGGTAGAGTCGAAACTGCCCCCCACGGCGGTATGGGTAATCGTTCCGCCCTTAGGGGCGGACGGATTAACATGGGGGAAGTAGGCAAAATCGGCAGGTAGCTGTGGGCTATTGTAGAGAGATAGCCCGTGTACGGTCTCGACGGGGGTGGCGGTGTTGATTTCGACGTCGTTTTCAGAAGCTAACAGCGGCAGGCTCAACAGCAAGCCGCTGGCTAACAAAAGTACTTTGGTAAACAACATACCGCGTGGCATTAGTAACTTCCTGTAGCAACAAAGGCTTAGAAACTGGGCTTAGCACCTGAACTCAGACCCTGGGCTTAGAACCTGGGCTTAGAACCTTAGACACAACTGCTGAGTCACACTAGCGGCGCTAATAGTAACTGAGACATGGCCTAGAAAGACTAATAAAGGCTGCGTTTTAAACCTAGTTAACAAAGCCGGGTTAGATTCCCCGCATTACCGACCTGAAAGCGATAGTAGTTGACCTGGCTTCAGTACTTCTGGGCGTTCAAGAGCATTCCACCTGATCAAATCTTGTTGAGTCACATTATAGCGTGACGCAATCACAGATAGGTTATCGCCACTTTCAACGCGGTGAACGTTAGGCGTGCCGGTTGATGCCAGTGCAGTACTGTTTGATTGCGAAAGCTGAGCTAACACCTGAGTGTCGACTTCTTCAGGCACCAGTAACGTCTGTGCGCTGCGTGGGTCAAGGCTGCCATTTAGCAAGCCAGGGTTTAGCTCTGCCAGCGCGGATTGACTAACATCCAGAAGCTGAGAGGCTTGCGCCAGGCTTACTGGCTGCTCCAGCTGAACTTTGGCAAAAGCGGGATCGGGATGAATATCGGGAAGTGAAACCCCGTACTGTTCTGGGTTGTTGATGATTGTCGCAATGGCTTTAAGTTTGGGAACGTACTGCATCGTTTCGTGGGGCAGTGATAGTTCCCAGTAGTCGCCTGCAAGACCTTGACTCTGAGCTTGGCGTTGCGCACGGTTAACAGTGCCAGCCCCTGCATTGTAAGCGGCCAGCGACAGCATCAGGTCACCCTCGTACCACTCATCTGCCTGCATTTCCAGGTAATCAAGCGCTGCTGCGGTAGACGTCACGACGTCTAAACGTCCATCATAGTTGCCGTTGCGAACCAAGCCTAGGGCATCTCCGGTACCCGGCATAAACTGCCAAAGTCCAGCGGCTCCTCGATGGCTCCGGGCGCTGGGGTCGAAAGAACTCTCAACAAACGGAATTAGCGCGATTTCTCCAGGAAGGCCACGCTCGCTTACTTGCTGGGTGATCCAGGCAAGCCAGGGGGTTGCTCGTTCCGTAATAGCGACAATATTTTGCGGGCTGGAACGGTAGTACTCTATCCACTTGTCGACACGTGCTTGAGCATCGACAGGGAGATTCTTTTCCTGCCACTGGAAGCTATCCCGCAGTGTGCTCCAGGCATCTTGAGGTTGTAGCTCAAGCGCTTCCCAGAAGTGATGCTGAAAGGCATTAGGGCTAACGTCGGGTGGAATGAGCGCGTTATTGTGTGCGCTGTTAGATTGGTATGCTTCGGTAGTAGAGGCTTGAGAGCTGGCCGCTGCGGCTAAAAATAGGCTCACAATAACAGTGCTTCCAGCGCTTAGTAATAAGCGCTGGCGAATCGTTCGATAAGTCATAGTCGGTTCGTTTTTACTCGATAGCGTTCTTAAAAACGGTTCTTCCACTCACGTAAAGTGGTGAACGTGGCGAGATCATCATCATTGACCCCATGTGTACCTACTGCTTGACGCACGCTCTCGGTGCTCACGCGCAAGTAGGGGTTGATCCTCAGCTCGCGTCCTATCGTGCTGGGTAAGGTGGGTCGGTCTAATGCCCGAGCCTTCTCACACTCCTGCAGTGCATATTTAACGTCTTCGTTATCAGGATCTGCAGCACGAGCAAATGTTAGATTCGCTTGCGTATATTCATGCGCTGCAAAGACCAGCGTATCCTCTGGGAGTTCCGCTAAGATTTGCAAAGAGGCAAACATTTGCTCTGGCGATCCTTCAAATAAGCGGCCACACCCACCACAAAACAGGGTGTCGCCGCAGAAAAGTAGCGCAGGAATTCCTGGAGTGAAGTAACTCACGTGATCTAACGTATGTCCTGGCGTGGCCATGACTTCAAAAAGGCGCCCCATAATACGTACTTCATCGCCGTGCCCTACCTGTTCATTAATGCCTTCGATAGTAGGGTTGGCGGGGCCGATCACCCGAGGTGAAAAGCGTTTAATCAACTCCGCAAGGCCACCCGTATGATCATGGTGATGATGAGTGATTAAAATCGTATCCAGCGTTAAGGACTCACGCTCAAGGAACGCAATGACAGGTGCTGCTTCACCGGGATCCACCACGCAAACGCTTTGACTGGTATCCTGTCTTAATAGCCAAATGTAATTATCGCTAAGTGCGGGAATCGGTGTCACGCTCATCATGGGCGAGATCCTTTAGTTCAAAAAATAGACGCGCAACTATACGCTTTCAAAGGCGCTTACGCTGGCGTTCAAAACGTTAAAAAGCATTTACTGTGGAGGGAAGCGCTGTTCATGTCAACTTCGTCAACGGCAACTCGGCTCGCCCAGCAGATGGCGGAAAGCCAAGCGTACTGGCAAACAGAGGCTGGCTGTTCGCTATGGGAAACGCAGCGAGCGTGTTTAGGGCCGCTGGTTGAAGGGCGCAAAGGCGGCCACAGTTTAGAGATGAGCATGGGGCCAACGTTGATGACGGTGTCGGCCATTCCTCATACCATTCGCTGGTCACCGACGAGAGCAATGGCGGAGACAGCGTCCACGTTAGTCTGTCCGCCAGGTCACCTGGCCTTACCAGACCGCAGTATAGAAGCAGTGGTTATTCATCACTGGCTAGAGCATTTGCCAGATGCCCACCACACGTTACAAGAGGCTGCCCGGGTAACTTCCGATAGCGGTGTGTTGGTTCTATTTGGTTTTAACCCGCTAGCACTGAACGGATTAACCCAGCGCTGGCGTAAGCAGCAAGGGCGTTTTCCATGGAGCGGGCAGTGGCGAACGGCTAACCGCTTGCGCGACTGGCTGGCGTTTGTCGATTTTGACGTAGAACGCGTAGACTACTGCTGTTTTCGGGGGCCAATGAGCGCCACCTGTGGAGGGCGATGGGAAGCGTTAGGGCGCAGGCATAATTTACCATTGGGTGAAAGTTACATGATTCAAGCGCAGCGGCGGCAACGCCATGCGCCGGTAGAGCGCCTTAAATTTGGATTGCATGCACCGATCACTCCCACGTCTCTGGGGGCGACAAGAACCGGTGCTTCTGTGCGATACCACTCAGGTCAACATCGTTTAGAAAAGGATAGTGAAAGTGAGTAAGCAAGCAACCGATGGGTTGCCTCGCGTTACGGTGTATACCGATGGGGCCTGTCGCGGAAATCCGGGCCCAGGCGGCTGGGGGGTGGTGCTGTCCAGCGGGCAGCATGAGAAGACGCTAAAGGGCTTCGAAGCAGATACCACTAACAACCGTATGGAATTAATGGCGGCTATTATGGCGTTGCGAACGCTAAATAAGCCGTGTGATGTGGCTCTCTGGACCGATTCTCAGTATGTGCGCCAGGGAATTACTCAATGGATTCATAATTGGATTAAGCGAGGCTGGAAGACCGCGGCCAAGCAACCGGTTAAAAACGCTGAGCTCTGGAAGACCCTTCACGAGGAAACTCAGCGGCATCGCGTCGAGTGGCACTGGGTAAAAGGGCATAGCGGGCACCCTGGTAATGAGCGCGCCGATGCGTTGGCCAACGAAGCCATTGATGAGCATAACAGGAGATCAGCATGCGCCAAGTGATCTTGGATACGGAAACAACCGGCATTGACCCAAAAGATGGCCACCGATTAGTGGAAATTGGTGCCGTTGAAATGATTAACCGGCGGTTGACAGGGCGCTCCTATCATCAATATATCAACCCGGAGCGACATATTGATGCTGAAGTCGTAGCGGTTCACGGTATTGATGATGCCAAGGTAGCCAATGAGCCGGTATTTGCCGCAGTAGCGGATGACTTCTGGGCATTTATAGCAGGAGCCGAACTAGTGATTCATAACGCCCCCTTTGATGTGGGGTTTATTGATCATGAGTTGATGATGCTAAACCAGCGGCGGCGGTCCCCCGTATTAGGCCCTGTTAGCGAACATTGCCGCATTCTTGATACGTTGGTGATGGCTCGTCAGATGCACCCAGGCCAGCGTAATAGTCTCGATGCATTATGCAAGCGTTACGATATTGATAACGGTCATCGCGTGTTACACGGCGCATTGCTGGATGCCGAGATCCTAGCCGACGTCTATTTGGCGATGACCGGCGGGCAAACGGCGCTAACGCTTGACTCAGAAGCATCGTCAGGTGAACAGCAAAACAATCAAGCCAATGAAGGGCTGTCGGTACAGCGTTTAGCGTTGACGCCAGGGCAGCTGAGGGTCATCCGGCCTAGTGAGGAAGAGCGCGCCGCGCATCAGGCTAAATGTCAGGCGCATCAATTACGTTGGTTTGATGGTGGTTGGTCTGAAGGTAATAGTGCCGATGCTTAGACGTGAAATTCCTCATTATGCGCGAGAAGGTCGTGTTATCTGCGTGTCGCGTAGTCATCTAGCGCCAGCACCGTTGGCGGAAGGCGGTGAGTTGACACCGTTACAGCCGACTCAACCCTGGGACGAGCTGATGCAGCCGCTATGCTATTGGCACGATGAACCAGTGGCGCTCTTAGTAGAAAGTAAGCCGGGAGAGGACTGGATAGATGGGCGGCAGTGGCTCGGTGAGTTACCTGCTTCCTGGTTCAGCCTGCTATCGACGGCACTTCAGGTCGGTGCTTGGTTAGAGAACCATCGTTTTTGCGGGCGTTGTGGCGAAAAGGCAACCAAGTTGGAAGCTGAGTTTGCAATGCACTGTCATGCCTGTGGGCACCGTAACTATCCGCGCATTTCCCCTTGTATTATCACGTTAGTTACCAGTGGGGAGGCGATGCTGTTAGCACGAAGCCCAAGGTTCCCCCCGGGACGTTACTCGACACTTGCAGGCTTCATTGAGCCTGGAGAGTCTGCTGAAGAAGCGGTACATCGTGAGATATACGAAGAGGTGGGCGTACATGTGGAAAACCTTCGTTATCACCAAAGCCAAGCGTGGCCATTTCCGCATTCACTCATGTTTGGGTTCTTTGCTGAAGCGACGACGCGGCGCATTCATATCGATGGTGTAGAGATTAGTGATGCCGCTTGGTTTTCGCCAAGGCAGCTACCTTCATTGCCACCACCGTACTCAATTTCACGTGAACTTATCGAAACGCATCTCGCCCGCTGGCGTTGAGTGCTCACGGGCGAGAATGGGCGTTATTGGCTGGGAAACAGGCTGGTCAGCTTAGTGGCCAGCATGACATTGCCGGTAGCTTTCAGCTTACCCGTCATGAACGCCGTCATACCATTGACGTCTCCGCTCATAATGCCTTTTAGCGTATCTGTACTCATGCTTAGGCTCACAGAAGGATCGTCGTGCTCACCTTCGTGTACGTCCAGCGTTCCGTCCTGGATAACCATGTGGTGGCTGCCTGCGTCAGAGAAATGAAATTGGAATACTTCATCCATTCCTTTGGCAGCTTCAGGGTTAAAGCGCGACTGAAGTTTATCTAACGTGTTCGATGACATTATAAATTCCCAAAAATTATTTGGTCGTTAACCAAGCAGGTGTAAGGCGTTAGGTGAGTTTCTCACGACGCTATCAATGAGGTTATTTTAAACAAGCGTTTTAATCAAGCTAGATTGTCGAGTAGGAGAGAAGGTATGAGCGAGTGGATGGTAGAGATGGGCACGTTTTTGATTCAAGCCGGCTTGCTGATGGCGATGGCAGGTATCGTGCTGGCGCTAATATTGCGTAATAAGGAAAGTGGGGAAACTAGCCTTAAGCTCAGCGTAGAGTCGCTTAATGAGCAGCGACGTTCCCGTGGCCGCAGGCTGCGAGTTACCACGACAGAACAAGGTGCAAGAAAAAAACTGGTAAAAGCGTTTCGCCAAGAAGAGAAAGCAAAGCATAAGGCTGCCAAGCATGGCAAAGGAGAGGCTCAGGGCGCTCAGAAGGTATGGGTGTTGGACTTTCATGGTGATCTCAAGGCGTCACAAACTGAGCAGTTTGCTCAAGAAGTGTCGGCGATTATTGATGTTGCCGCAGCCGAGGATGAGGTTGTCGTGCGGTTAGAGTCGGCGGGTGGGCTTGTGCATGCCTATGGCTTAGCGGCGGCGCAGCTTGACCGCCTTCAAGCAGCAGGTTTAACCACAACGGTATGCATCGACAAAGTTGCCGCTAGCGGCGGCTATATGATGGCGTGTACAGCTAACCATATTAAAGCTGCACCGTTTGCGGTGATTGGCTCTATTGGCGTTGTCGCTCAGGTGCCTAATATTCATCGTTTGCTAAAGCGCAATGATATTGATGTTGAGCTGCTGACCGCGGGCAAATATAAACGAACCTTGACCGTGTTGGGGGAAAACACCGAAGAGGGGCGTGAAAAGTTTATTGATGATTTAGAAAACACCCATCGGTTGTTTAAACAGTATGTCTCTCAGCATCGCCCAGACATGGACATTGATGCACTAGCGACGGGCGAAATCTGGTACGGCAGTGAAGCGCTTGAAAGGAAGCTGACCGACAGCATTGGGACCAGCGAGGCGTATTTGGTAGAACGCATGGCGCAGGCTCAAGTGTACAGCGTGAAGCTTGAACCGCCGAAAACTCTTAGCCGCAAGGTAGGCTTGGCAGTGTCGGCGGGCGTTGAGCAAGCCATTGTTAAAGGGCTTGGTTTAATCGATGCGGCGGGTTGGCAGCGTCGATAGTTAATCGCTACTGTTTATAGCTGCTGTTGATAGCAACTTGACAGTTAGGCGGCATAGTGGTGCGCCAGGGTGTCAATAATCGCCTTGGCGCTTTCACTACTCAGTGAGTAGTAAATGGTTTGCGATTCACGGCGAGTGTCGACCAGTTGGTCGCGGCGTAAAATTGCCAAGTGTTGGCTTAGCGCTGACTGGCTTAGTTCCAACTGCTGGTTGATCTGAGTGACTGAGAGCTCTTTTTCTGCCAGCAGACAGAGTATTTGGAGACGTTTTTCGTTTGCCAATGCTTTAAGTAGATTAGTGCCCGCCTCAATGGCGTAGCAATCATGTTCCAATAAACGGGCAGCGGCGCTAGTAGAAGCAGACATGAGGATCTCCTTGCCTACACAGTTGTGACAGCGTTGTTATAGGTTATTTAGGCATCGTCGCGTCGCGAGGATCAGTTGTTAAATGATCAGTAATTTAGCGGTATTTGTCCAAACGCTGGTTTAACGGTCTATCAATGGTAGTGCTGTGGTGTTTTGTCGACAATGGTGTTGGGCGTGTAGCGCTTTAGTCGCGATTTATCCCATAGTATGAGGGTGAGATAGCGACTTACTTTATAAAGTGTCAACAATCGGCTAGTTTCATTGACACAATAAAGGCAAGTCCCACCATGAGCCTCTATCAGCAAACTTACCAGCACTCTGTTGAAAACCCCGAAGCCTTCTGGGGCGAGCAGGCCAAGCGGTTACCTTGGTTCAAGTTTCCTTCCACAATTCTTAGCTATGATGATCAGCAACATGCCCGTTGGTTTGACGATGGCGAGCTGAATATTTGCCACGCGGCGATTGATTACCACGTTGAACAAGGCAGGGGCGACCAGCCAGCGATCCTGTGGGATTCTCCCGTTACCCAATCAAAGCAAGCCATTACCTATCAAACGTTGCGCGATCGTGTCGCGCAGTTTGCCGGAGGACTTGCGCGCCTTGGTGTGACAAAGGGTGACCGAGTAGTCATTTATATGCCGATGGTGCCTGAAGCGCTCATCGCAATGTATGCATGCGCCCGATTAGGGGCAGTTCACTCGGTTGTGTTTGGAGGTTTCGCACCCCACGAACTGGCGGTGCGCATTGAAGATGCTGAACCAAAAGTAGTGATTGCGGCTTCCTGTGGCATCGAAGTGGATAAAGTACTTCCTTACAAGCCTATTGTTGACCAAGCCATTGCGCTCAGCAGTTTTAAGCCGGATGCCTGCGTCATTTTTCAACGTGATGCACATCGTGCGGAACTCCATCAAGGCGACCATGACTGGCAAGCACTGGTAGCAGATGCGCCGTTTGCTGACTGTGTTCCAGTAAAAGCGACCGACCCCCTCTATATCCTATATACCTCTGGCACGACAGGTAAGCCCAAAGGGGTCATGCGGGATACCGGCGGCTACGCGGTAGCGTTAGCTTATTCGATGGAAGCAATTTATGCCCTGAATCCTGGCGATGTGATGTTTACCGCATCGGATGTGGGGTGGGTCGTCGGACACTCTTATATTGTGTATGCGCCGCTGCTGAGAGGATGCACCACAATCGTGTATGAGGGGAAACCCGTTAAAACCCCTGATGCAGGCGGCTTTTGGCGGTTGATTGACGAGTACAAGGTCAAAAGCTTTTTCACTGCACCGACTGCTTTCCGGGCAATCAAAAAAGAAGATCCTGATGCCAAGCTGCTAGCTAATTACGATATCAGCAGCCTGGAACACTTATATGTAGCGGGCGAGCGCTTAGACCCACCGACGTTTCATTGGCTTGATGACCTATTGGATGTACCGGTCATCGATCATTGGTGGCAAACTGAAACCGGCTGGCCTATTGCTGCAAACTTGCCTGGTATCGAAACTGCGCCCACCAAAGCGGGTTCGGCAACCTTTCCGGTGCCGGGTTTTAACGTGCAAATTTTGGATCGGGATGGTGAGCAAGCAGACACTATGCAGCAGGGCAGCGTGGTCATTAAGCAACCGCTTCCACCCGGCTGTCTTACCGGTATTTGGCGTGACCCCCAACGTTTTCATAGTGCCTATATGGCAGCCTATCCAGGTTATTACCTGACTGGCGATGGTGGCTACTTCGATGAAGAGGGATACTTGTTCATCATGGGTAGAACCGATGATGTGATCAACGTTGCTGGGCATCGTCTTTCTACTGGTGAAATGGAAGAAATCGTCGGTGCACATCCTGCGGTGGCTGAGTGTGCCGTTATTGGTATTCACGACGAGCTAAAAGGCCAACTGCCGATCGGACTGGTGATCACTAAAGATGGTTTCGATGGCGATGAGGCCACGCTTGAGGCAGAGCTAATTAGCCGAGTACGCGAGCACATTGGGCCGATTGCTTGCTTTAAGCAGGTGTTGGTCGTCAATCGCTTGCCCAAGACCCGCTCAGGTAAAATATTACGCAAGTTGCTGCGTAATATTGCCGACGGTAAGTCGTTCGGCATTCCCTCAACCATTGATGATCCGACTAGCTTAGAAGACGTGCATGCGGCGATGCGTGATCGCTCTGTCGGCGCATCTGAGCAAGCCAAGTCGCTAGACGATTAGGTTAAGACGTTGCTACTAGCGTGATCAATAGAGTCGCCCCGGCAGGTGGGCGACTTTAATTACCTAACAGAAGGCGTATAATGCGCGCCCCAGTGGCGTTAACCGCGCTTATTATATGAGGGTTCCCTAACCCCTCGGACTTGCAAAAAAAGGCCAACCTGCATGTTTGCATTAACCGACACCCAGCACCGTCGTTGCCTTCTGGTAATGGTCGCGTTTCATATTGGTATTATTGCCGCCAGTAACTACTTGGTTCAATTGCCATTTACCCTGTTTGGTTTTCATACCACTTGGGGTGCATTCAGTTTCCCGTTTATCTTTTTGGCAACTGACTTAACGGTTCGTTTATTCGGCAAAGGGCCGGCTCGCTCAATCATACTGCGCGTTATGTTTCCGGCGTTGGTGGTCTCTTATGTTGTTTCGGTAATTTTTCCACGGGGAAGCTTTGTCGGTATCGAAGCCTTGGGGGAATGGAATCTATTTGTTGCCCGTATCGCGTTGGCTAGTTTCCTTGCTTACGTGCTAGGCCAGTTGCTCGATGTTCAAGTGTTTGATCGTCTTCGTCAGTGGGCGTGGTGGGTAGCTCCCGTTTGCTCTACCGTATTGGGCAATCTAGCGGATACCTTTGCTTTCTTTGCGACTGCATTTTATAACAGCCCAGATCCTTTTATGGCCGAACATTGGGTAGAAATAGCCATGGTTGACTACGCCATTAAGCTAGGCATTAGCTTATTATTCTTCCTGCCTTTATATGGCCTGTTGTTAGCGTGGTTAACGCGTCGGCTGGTCGTGTGGACAGGGCAAGCTGATGCATCCCCCCAAACCGCATAACGGTTAAGCTTAACGATCCAGCATAACAACCAAGCGTAACGACTGAGGAGCCCGCATGACTGATGGTACCCGTGTTGATCTTTATGTTATCGATTTGCCCGACGAATCAGGTCGCGATGATCAACTCCCTATTGTGGTGATCCATGGTTTGTTGGGTAGCGCCGATAACTGGCGTTCGCATTTAAAGGTTTGGCAGCGCAGTAGGCGGGTTATTGCTGTGGATCTTCGTAACCACGGTCGTTCACCTCATGCAGAAGGTATGAGCTATAGCGCTATGAGCCAAGATGTATTGGCGGCGCTCGATAAGCTTGGTGTTGAACGCGCACATGTATTGGGTCACTCAATGGGCGGCAAGGTGGCTATGACGCTGGCGCGTATGAACCCTGAACGCTGCGCGTCACTGATGGTGGCAGATATTGCTCCGGTGGCTTATCAGCACGGTCACGACGATGTGTTTGCTGCGCTTGAGCGGGTAAAAGCGGCTAAACCCACTAACCGTCGTGAGGCCGATGCCTTATTGGCTGAGCATGTTGACTCCCGTCCAACTCGGCTGTTTCTTGCCACCAATTTAGTGCGTAATGAGCAGGGCGAGATGGAAGTGCGCGTTGGGTTGGCTGAAATTCAACGTGGTTATGAAGCGATTATCGGCAAACCTGATGGTGACCGCGCTTTCGAAGGGCCAACCCTAGTGCTTAAAGGTGCTGATTCGCACTACGTCGCAGATGACATGCTACCAGCGCTGCGCGAAGTACTGCCACGGGCAAGAGTCGTGACACTTAAAAACGCTGGGCATTGGCTTCATGCCGATCAACCAGCAGCATTCCAGCAAGCTGTTGATGCATTTGTGGCCGCCCACTCCTAGCCTGAAGGCTAATTTCTAAGCAGAGCTAAAAAGAGCTAGAGCGGTTGCACCGTAAGGTTATGCCGCTCGGGCTCACCTAAAAAACGGTTTAAGATGCGATAGGTATCCACATCAAATTTGGCAGCGACTCCCTTCAGTCCCAAGGCACGCTGTTTAGTCGTGGCGCTACCTAAATAGCACCAATGATCGACCACGTGATGGCTAGTTAGGCCATTTTTACGGTTTTTCTCGCGAATAATAATTCGCCCGGGCCAAGGCCATGTTTTTACTTGAAAAGAGGCGAGTGCCTCTTGGGCGCGCTGCGTGTGGCTTTCAAGTGGCTCCTGTCCACAGCAGGCGCCTCGACACTTGCCTAACTGATTAGCAAAACACCGTCCTGTTCCTTTATCTATTCCGAGCACTTGCGGACAAAGCTGATGTGTTTCGGCAATATTGCGCAGCGCATCTTTCGCTTCTTTGGCACTGCGAAACAGCCCAAAGAGCTTTCCCGGCTGAGGCTGGCTGATGGCTTTGCCGCTGACCAGCGTTGGGCAAGGTTGATCGGTTGGCCAATACCACGTTTTTAAATGCCCCTGACGGCGTAACTGTCGGTTCATAATCGGCATCAGCTCTTTGACTAGTTGAGCCTCTCTTAGCTGGGCGCTTAAATCGCCAGCGGTTTCTTCCCACTCAATGTGCTGTATTTGCTGGGCAAGGCGCATTTCTTTGTCGTCCTGGTGGTCGCGCTGGAAATGGCCCAGCACGCGGCTGCGTAAATTAATGCTTTTGCCAACGTACAAGGGAAGGCGGTTGTGACCATAAAACAAATAAACCCCTGGCGAAGCAGGAAGCCCGGTTAGTTGCTCACTGGGCAAGTGTGCGGGCAGGCTACGGTGGCGCTGCTCATCGGCAAGAGCGGCTTGCCAGCTGTCAGCGTCATACTGCTGCTGCCAGGTTTCCCACAATTGCCAAAGCGCAGTGGCATCATCCTCTGCCCGATGCTGGCGGACTTGTGGAATGTTGAAATGTGTCAATAAGGCGCGGAGATTGTGCTTGGGCAGTTCAGGCATTAGGCGGCGGGAAATGCGCAGTGTGCAGAGGAGGTGCGGCTGATAGGTAATGTCGGCACGCTTGAACTCGTTGCGCAGAAAGCTGGCATCAAAGCGTGCATTGTGGGCGACAAGACAGTCTTCACCGAGCCAGTCGCGCAAGCTGCGCGCAATGGCCTGAAAAGAGGGCGCATCAATCAGCATATCATCATCAATGCCGGTGAGCTGGCTGATGTGAGAAGGCACGCTGGTGCCGGGATTAATCAGGCTGACCCAGCGATCCGTTATATGATCATTGACTACCTTTAATGCCGCAATTTCGGTAATGCGGTCACGCGTCGCGCGGGTGCCTGTTGTCTCAACATCAATAAATATCAGTGGCGTGTTACTCATGATGCTTGCGTTATTACCACCCTATTTCAGCGTACAGCGATCAACGTATGAGGATTGACGGCTAAGCGGGAAACCGGCAATGCTGTTTCGATAATGCCGGCTTGCTCAAGATAGCGTTCAAATGATGCGTAGCGTCGGGTATCAAGAGCCGCTGGACTAATAGCGATACGGCGCAATAGATCGTCCCAGGCGGCTTCGTTAATCGCATTATCCAGTGCAGGGTAGCTACTAATCAGCAACGACCATGCTGCATCCGGGTTTTCAATAATCCAATTACTCGCCTCTTCCAAGGCAATAAGAACACGTGACCAGGTAGCTGCTTGTTTTGTGACGGTGTCGCTATGTGCCAGCAGGATCAAACCATCATGACGCGGCACGTCAACATCGTTGTAACGCACGGTATGAGTGACAATACCATCTGACGCCAGCTGCTGTGGCAGCGTGTGATAAAAGCCATCGGCGATGGCATCAACACGGCCTTCTCGCAGGGCACCGGCAGCATCAAAGTGGACGCTTTCCGGCGGGGCGAAATCGTCGATTTGGCGAAATGAGGTAGGCACTAGTTGATCTGCCAGTACATCACGCCCTTCGCGGGTGGAAAAGCCATAGTGCAAGCCGGCAAGCTGATCGGAAGTTTCGTCTGTTGGAGCGTCTCCCGCCACGATGACTGCATTAAGTGGCGTCTCAATCAGCGTACCAATCCGGGTAATGGTGGCGCCATCGTGAGCGTGTAAATGCAACAACGGCTGACGCGTTAACGCCAGATCGACTTCTCCCGCCGTCAATAGTTTGATCGCGATAGATGGGTCTGCGGGGGTTAACAGTTCAAGCGCAAGTCCTTGGGCAGCAAACAGACCCCGTTGCTTCGCCACAATTAAGGCGGCGTGTTGAGGGCTGACATACCAATCTAGCATTAGACGAAGCTGCTTTAAGGGGGGCGGCTCTAGCGGCGGTGGTGGTGTAAGCGCCATGCTGGGCGCTTCTTGTGGCCCGTCTTCTGCTGTGCCATTGCCTATAGTGGGCCATAGCCCAATGGGCAATGAGACCTCGCTCTCAAGCGTCAGCGGCTCACTGGTACTATCTTTTTCGCTGTCTTCATTTGCGTAAGTGGCTGAAATTGAAAATAATAAAAAAATGCTCAATGTGCAGAATACAAGTGAACCGACACGCCAAAAAGCGTTCAACATAACCTTAACTCCCGATGGTATGACGCCGGAGTTTAGCTGTGAGGTGAAGGATCTGGCTAGTCCCTGTAAGCGACAAGCCTAACAAGCTCAGTAAATTGTACGGTGGCATGTAATAATAGAACGGCATTGATGGTGAGACGGAGAGACATGGACGCAATTTACACGTTCTTCTTAGTTGGCGGTTCCCTGATGGCGCTCAGCATTTTAGCGAGCCGTCTTTCTTCAATGATGGGAGTGCCGCTGCTACTGATTTTCCTAGGACTTGGCATGCTGGCAGGCGAGGATGGCCTGCTAGGGGTTGAGTTCGATGATTACACCATGGCGTTTACGATTGGCCATCTAGCGCTGGCAATGATCCTGCTGGATGGTGGTCTTCGCACGCGATTAAAAACGTTCCGTGTCGGCTTTAAGCCAGCGCTCTCGTTAGCCACCTTTGGCGTCTTTATCACCAGCGCTATTGTTGGTGTTATTTCCATGTGGGTGTTTGATCTTTCCCTAGTTCAAGGGTTGCTTGTTGGGGCAATTGTTGGCTCCACCGATGCTGCAGCCGTTTTCTCGATGCTAAGCGGCCGTGGGGTTAACCTCAACGAGCGGGTAGGGGCCACGCTGGAAATTGAATCGGGTACCAACGACCCGATGGCCATTTTCCTCACACTGATGCTGGTCGAACTGCTGGTTGGCGATATTGGCGGCATTGGCGAAACACTGCTGTTCTTCATTTCTCAGTTTGGTATTGGCTTAATTGTGGGTATTGGTGGTGGCTGGCTAAGCGCCAAGCTACTGCGTTGGTTAGATCTAGCCCCGGGCCTTTATGCCATGCTAGCGCTGGCGCTTGGGTTTAGTGTGTTTGGGTTAACCAGTGTGCTCGGTGGCAGCGGCTTTCTGGCCATTTATTTAGCAGGGTTGATGATTGGTAATCAGCCTGGGCGGCACCTTAACTTTATTCTTCCGGTACACGATGGGTTGGCTTGGTTGAGCCAGATCGGTTTGTTCCTGGTGCTAGGCTTACTCGTTACGCCAAGCCAGCTCTGGGATGTGGCATTGCCAGCAGGGCTGGTTGCGCTAGCACTGATTTTCGTTGCACGGCCCCTGGCGGTGTTGATCACCATTAAGCCATTTTTCAAATTCCGCTGGCGAGAAACCTTCTTTATTGCCTGGGTTGGCCTGCGGGGCGCAGTACCTATCGTGCTGGCTATTTTCCCGTTAATCGGCGGGGTGGAAAACGCCTCGCTGTACTTTAACGTAGCATTTGCGGTGGTACTGATGTCGCTGCTTATTCAGGGCGGTTCGCTAACACTTATGGCGCGATGGCTGAAAGTAGAAGTGCCAGTAGGTACCACGCCAAACCGCCGAGGGCCGCTAGGCATAATGCCGGATAATGATTTTGAGATGTTTGTTTACGTAGTCGAAAACGAAGACTTAGAAGATGTTCCTATCCGGCTACTCCGTTTCCCTTCGGGGGCATTGATTTCGGCGCTATTTCGCAACCACGTGATGCTTCACCCTAAAGGGAGTACGCGGTTAAAGCTTGATGATGTTATTTGTGTCATTGGGCGTACCGAAGATCTCGTCGCGCTCAATCGCCTCTTCAACGGCGATGCAAAGCTCAAACAAGAGCGGGCGTTCTTTGGTACCTTTACCTTGGATGGCGAAGCGCAAATGCAGGATATTGCCCAAGCCTACGGGTTAACCTTAAGCCCCGGTGAGCAGGACATGACACTTGCGGAGTTTATCTCGCTACGCGTCGGCGGCCACCCAGTAGTCGGCGACGATGTCGACTGGCATGGCATTCACTGGGTGGTTAGTGAAATGGAAGGCGGGAACATTACCCGTGTTGGCTTAAGGCTCTACTAATTAATCGGAAAGGCGTTGACTTCCAAGGGAAAGCTGTTATTATACGCACCCATAAGCCGGAGGGATGGCAGAGCGGTTGAATGCACCGGTCTTGAAAACCGGCATAGGTTAATAGCCTATCCAGGGTTCGAATCCCTGTCCCTCCGCCACTTATCTCGAAAAGCCCCTGATTCATCAGGGGCTTTTTTCGTTGTGCGCCAGGCATGGCGCGCAGCGCCTTGACTGGCGCTATTCCTGAGGGTGGTGCCTCACAGGACGACTTGGGGGTGAAAGTCCCCTACGGACCCTGATAGCGGGAACCGTTAGCTGAACAGCAAGGGTGTCTGCCGCAAGGCAGAATCTGAAGGAAGCTGAAGGCAAACTCCCGGCCCGACGAACAGAAAT
>Ga0208300_100148_pt1 | contig 74514 bp, 66 predicted proteins | sample 23_taG_FD_184096 | JGI IMG/M metagenome (GOLD analysis project Ga0208300, IMG submission 184096) | Marine viral communities from Cariaco Basin, Caribbean Sea - 23_WHOI_OMZ (SPAdes) (version 2) | ecosystem: Environmental > Aquatic > Marine > Oceanic | place: Caribbean Sea: Cariaco Basin...
CACCACCCGCTCGGTCAAGCAAGGTTTGGGTTTAGGGTTATCGATTTCCAAGCAGATTGTAGAGTCTCTCGGTGGCAGCTTGTCTGGCCATAACCGGCCAGACGGCCCGGGTGCCGAGTTTGTTCTGAAACTGAAACAGCGTAGGGCAGAAGAATGACCGCACCGGTAGTGATCTTTGTGGATGACGACCCCGATATCCGGATGGTGATGGAGCAGACATTGGCGCTGGAAGATATGCCGGTGGCTTGTTTTTCGGATGGTGAGTCAGCGCTCAAACGCGTGGGGCCGGAATACGAAGGCATTGTGCTGAGTGACTACAACATGCCGGGCATGAACGGTCTGGAGTTGTTACAGGCGGTGCGAACCATCGATGAGGACATCCCCGTTATCCTGCTGACGGGGCAGGGCGATATCAGTACGGCGGTGTCGGCCATGCAGCAGGGTGCCTATGATTTCATCGAGAAACCGTTTGATCACGAGGAACTGATCGAGCTTCTCAAGCACGCGCTGGAAAAACGCCATCTGGCGATGGAAAACCGCCGTTTGAAAGCGCAGTTGCGGCAACTGGCCAAGCCGGGGCCCAGAATTTTAGGTGACTCCCCAACCATGCAGCGGGTGATGGCAACGGTTGAGCCGATTCTTGATATTTCGGCTAACGTTTTGCTGCACGGCGAAACGGGGTCGGGTAAAGATGCGCTGGCGCGTTACATTCACGAGAGCAGCCCCCGCAGCGCCCACAACTTTGTTGCGATCAACTGCGGCGCGGTGCCCGAAAACCTGATCGAGAGTGAATTGTTCGGTCACGAAGTGGGGGCTTTTACCGGGGCGGATAAGCGCCGTATCGGCAAGGTGGAGTATGCGCATCAAGGCACGCTGTTTCTGGATGAAGTCGAAAGCATGCCCATGCCGCTTCAGGTCAAGCTGCTGCGCGTATTGGAAGAACAGAAGGTTGAGCGCCTGGGCAGCAACCAGGTGCTGGATGTGGATGTTCGCATCATCGCGGCCACCAAAGCCGATCTGAAAAAACTGTGCGATGCTGGTGAGTTTCGGCCCGACCTGTATTACCGCCTGAACGTGGTGAAAGTGGATATTCCGCCGCTGCGGGAGCGAAAAGACGACATACCCGTATTGTTCCACCATTTTGCATTGATTGCCGCCGCCCGTTACGACCGGGAGAGTGTGCCGCTGGACGCGCGACAGGCTGCGCGCTTGATGCAGCATTCCTGGCCCGGCAACGTTCGGGAACTACGAAATCTGGCAGAGCGTTACGTGCTGTTAGGGCCTGCGGCCTTAGAGGATAGCGACAGTGCCGACACCCGGCATTTAGCGGGTAGGCAAACGCTGTCTGAAATGATGGACGGATTCGAGCGGGCGGCTATCGTGAGTGCGCTCAATGCGTGTCAGGGCAGTATTAAAGACACCATGGTGGCGCTTGGTATTGCCCGTAAGACACTGTACGACAAGATGAAAAAACACGGTCTGGATAAGGCTGAGTTCAAAGACTGAGCCAGTGCGGGAATGTCACCCGCACCGACTCCATTGCCGTGACGGTTTAAGGCGCGATTTTCTTTTTGAGCGCCTTGGTCACTGGCCGTGGCAAGCTTGGCAGCGAGCGCAGCAGCCACGGTAATACCTTCCGTTTAACGCCGTTCAGAGACTCCGGCACAATCGCTTCGATCAGGTGCGGGCCGGGGTTGTTCTGGGCGTATTCCATGGCTTTCAACAGCTCTTCGGTGGTGTGTACCCGAATGCCGTGAACGCCCATGCTTTGGGCCAGCTGGGCAAAGTGCGTCACCGGGCCGCTGATATCCAGCTGAGACTTGGCCTTGTCACCCGCCTCTTCGGCACCCACCCGTTCCAGTTCCACGTTCAGAATCGAATACGAGGCGTTGTTGAAGATGATCGATGTAACGTTGAGTTGCTCGCGCGCCATGGTCCACAAAGCTTGAATGGTGTACATGGCGGTACCGTCGCCGATCAGCGCGTACACCGGGCGGTCCGGGCAGGCGATGGCCGCGCCGGTTGCACTTGGCAAGCCCTGGCCGATGGCCCCACCGGTCAGGGTGATGATGTCGTGCCGGGGCGCGCCGGCGGTCATGGCATTGAGCATCAAACCAGAGGTAATAGCTTCGTCTACGATGATGCTGTTTTCCGGCATCATGTGGCCTAGTGCCTTACAGACTTTCTCGGCGGTCAGCTTGCCGCGCGGCCGGGAGGGGCGGGCGGGCTGCTGCAGTTCCGGTTCTGCGTTGCTGGCCCCCAGCGCTTCCGCCAGTTTGTTCAGGCTGGTGAGTGCGTCTTGTTCGGGTGTGGATAAGGTAAAGAGCGTGCAGTGTTCCGGCACCAGATCACTGGCTTTTCCGGGGTAGGCGAAGAACGACACCGGTGGTTTGGCATCGACCACAATCAGATTGTCGTATTCGGACAGTTGCAGTGTGGCCAATTCTGCCAGATAGGCGATCCGTTCAACCGGCGGCAGGCCTACGCCCCGTTCAATGCGCGTCGGGAAGGTTTCCGCGAACAGCTTTACGCCATTGTGGGCGGCAATCTTTGCCGCAGTCATCAGGCTGGGTTCACGAAGTGCCCGACCGCCCAGCAGCAGCGCGGTTTTTTTGTCGCTGCCTATCGCGTCGGCAACGGTTTGAACCGTGGCATCGTCGGCGCCAATGAGTTCCGGCTCCGGTAAGGGGGAGCAGGGTACGCCACCTTCGCCCCAGGAAACGTCTGCAGGCAGAATCAGTGTCGCAACCTGGCCGGGCAGGCCTTTGGCGGCGGCAACGGCTTCGGCGGCATCCTGGCACAGTTGTTCAGTGGTTTGCGAAGTGCGCACGAATCCGGGTGAGACGTTGCGGGCGACGGTTTCGATGTCTGATTGCAGTTGCGCGTTGTACTTCACATGATAGGTTGCGTGGTCGCCGACAATGTTAACCACGGGCACTTTGCCTTTACGGGCGTTGTGAAGGTTGGCCAGGCCGTTGCCCAAACCGCAGCCCAAGTGCAGCAGGGTGGCGGCCGGTTTGTCGGCCATGCGGGCATAGCCATCGGCGGCTCCGGTGGCGACACCCTCAAACAGGGCCAGTACCGCACGCATTTTTGGCTCGTTATCCAGAGCGGCAACAAAATGCATTTCGCTGGTGCCCGGGTTGCTGAAACAAACCTCAATTCCGGCATCTACCAGTGTTTTCATCAAAGCCTGAGCGCCGTTAGGCATGGATCTTCTCCTGATCAGTATTCTTATTGGTGTTGCTTCTTACAGTCTGAATCAATCCGCCGCCAAAATGGAGCGGGCCGCCGCGCGGGCTGTCATGATGCAGCCGGGCAAAAAGGTGCCTTCGAGTGACCGTTTGCCGTTGGCTCCGCCGCCGCCAAAGCCCGCGGCTTCGCCGACGCAGTAAAGGCCGGGGATTGGCTGGTCGGCACTATCCAGAACCCGGCTTTGTAAATCGGTACGCAGACCGCCGAGGCTTTTGCGCGTGGTCAGCTGCATGTGAATGGCGATGAACGGCCCCGCACCGGGTTTCTGCAGGGGCGCGGGTTTGCAGGTGCGAAGTCGGTCTGGCCCCCACTGCCGCGCGTGTTGGATCAGCCGGATTTGTGGGTCGTTGTTGAGCTGGTTGCCTTTGTGGAAGTTGGCATCGAAGGCGTCGGCGGTGGCCTTGAGTGTGGCGGGATCGATGTCTACCGAGCAGGTCAGCCGGTTCATCTTGTCGGCCAGCGCTTCAAGGGTATCGGCCACCAGAAAGTGTGGGCTTTCGTGTTCCATTTGGGTAACCAGTGGCTTATTGCCGAGCAGCAGTTCTTTGAGGAACAGCGGGAATTGCTTCTCGCGAATGCGGGCGTTGTGTTCGGCGCCGGAGATGGCAAATTCTTTCAGCGCAATGCGCCGGTTCAACAGATGCCAGGTCCAAGGTTTTTCCTGCGCGGCCACCTGCTGGCACAGCCAGTGAGTATCGAAGCCCGTAACCAGGGGTTCCGGGCCGATGCGCTCACCGCGATGGTTCAGCCACAGTGCCGATTTGCAGGGAATGGTGGACAACCCATGGCCTTCAAAGTGCGGATAAGGATGGGGAAAGCCCGCCGCATAGTTCCACATCTCGCCGGCGTGGGTAATTTTTGCCCCTAAGTTGTCCTCGGCCCAGTGGTGCAGTTTGCCATCGGCAAACGGGTGGGCGCCATTGAGCATCTGGCTGGGTTGCGGACGATCTGAAGGCCAGTTGGCGCGGCATTCTGAATGGCTGCCGTTGATGCCGCCCATGGCGAGAACCACCGCGGGCGCGCTGAAATGCACTTCTTCACCGGTCTGTTCATTGATGGCGACGGCACCGGAGACCTTGCCGCCTTGGTGAACCAGGCCGGTAATTCGGTGTTGGTGCAGCAAGGTCAAACGACCACCGGTATTGGCCCGGTGCATGGCCTCAATCATTTTTCGTGTAAGTTCGCGAGAGGTGCCCCAAACGATGTGGTAACGCGGTACTGTGTTGCCGTCTGCTAGCCGGCCACGTTCAACCCAGTTGACGGCAGGCATGAACTTTAAGCCTTCGCTCAGCAGCCAGTCGTACACTTCTGTGCGGGAGTTTTCCACGTAGTAGCGAGCCCACTTCATGGGCCATTCATCGTTCGGGTCCAGTTCGCCGAACCGTATCCAGTCGTTCAGAGCGGTTTCGGGGGAGTCCGGGATTTTCAGCCGCTTCTGCAGTGGCGTATCGATTAATGCCATGCCGCCGAAGGCCCACAGGGCAAGCCCGCCCAGGCGCTCAGGTGTGTCTCGGTCAAGCAAGGTAACGGTTTTTCCGGCCCGCAGGGCTTCAAGGGTAGTGACAATGCCTGCCAGGCCGCCACCGGCGACCAGCACATCGGATGAAAGGGTTTTGGCCATGGAGTGTCCTGTTGGCTCTGATTGTAATAGTTATAGGTGGATGCTGCCCCGTGCGGGAAGCCAGGTCAAGACATGACGGATTGTCAGGGAGGGCCGAAACACAGGGCGTGATAACTCGCCCTGTGTTTGAACGGGTAGATTAGAGATTAGCTTCCGCAAATTCCGCCAGAACCGAACGCGGCACGCCCTGCAGGTGGATGTGACCGCCGTGTTTAAAACCTTTGAAGCGTTCGGTCATGTAAGTCAGACCGGAGCTGAGTGGGCTTAAATACGGGGTGTCGATTTGCGCCAGGTTGCCCAGACAGATCACCTTTGACCCGTTGCCGGCCCGGGTGATGATGGTTTTGATCTGATGCGGAGTCAGGTTCTGGGATTCATCAATGATGATCAGACTGTGCTGGAAACTGCGGCCCCGGATGTAGTTCATGGATTTGAAGTGCAGCGGCACTTTGCTGAGGATGTAATCGACACTGGCCGACATGTTTTCGTCGTCTTCGTGCAGTGCTTCCAGGTTATCGACAATTGCGCCCAGCCATGGCTCCATCTTCTCGGCTTCGGTGCCGGGCAGGAAACCAATGTCTTCGTCCAGCCCTTGGGTGGAGCGGGTGGCGATGATGCGTTTGTAGAGTTTGCTGGCGACGGTCATTTCGATACAGGCCGCCAGCGCCAGAATGGTCTTGCCCGAGCCGGCAGACCCGGTCAGGTTCACCAGATGGATTTCCGGGTCCAGCAGCAGGTGCAGGGCCATGGCCTGATAAATGTCGCGGGGAATCAAGCCCCAGACTTCTTCGTTCATCAGGTCGTCGTGGAGCAGGTCTTTGATCACCAGTTGGTCGTCGGAGATATCCACAACCTGTCCGATAAATCCTCGCTCATCGATAACAAATTCGTTGATGTTGAGTTTGGCCAGATCGCCTTCGCGTTTGAGCAGGTGTTCGGTAACGCCGGCGCGCTGAACGGTTTCCACCTTGGCGATGTTGTCCCAGAAGGAGCCGGGGAACTCTTGGTAGCCTTTTGGCAGTAAATCGATGTCGTCCAGCAACTGGTCGTTGTGGTAGTCCTGAGCTTCAACCCCGAAGCCCCGCGCTTTCAGGCGCATATTGATGTCTTTACTGACCAGTATGATGTCGTGGGACGTATGCCGCTCTTGCAGGGCCGCCAGAGTGTTGATGATCTTGTTGTCATTCAGGTGCTCGGGCAACGAATGGTTGCCGTTGCGTTCGGTGCTCATGATGATGGCAAGCGTGCCCAGTGGGTCGGCTTTTTTGCCGCGCAGAATGGGTACACCTTTCTCGATGTCTTTCGGATTGGCATCACCGAGCAGCTTGTCGATATTGCGAATTGCCTGGCGACAGTCGGCCGCAACCGTTTGTTTGCCGGATTTCAGACTGTCGAGTTCCTCTAGAACGGTCATCGGAATGATGACAGCGTGTTCTTCAAAATTCAGGAGGGCATTGGGGTCGTGGATAAGAACGTTGGTATCGAGGACGTACATTTTTTTGCGAGCTTGCGGTGCTCTTGGCATAGATGCGTTACCTCTGTTGTGTCAGTCGCACTCGGCGCAGCGCTGGGACAGCTCTTTGTCTGAAATCAGTTTGAGCATGTCGTAAGTGGTAATAATGCCGGTGATTTTTGAATCCCGGGTGACAAAAATTCGATGCAGGTGCTCGCCCATCATGACATTCGCAATGTCGCGGACCGGGGTGTTTTCATCGACCGAAAACACCAGCGGGGTCATGATGTCCCGGACTTCTACGGGTACTTTGCCCATTTCTTCGAAGATCACCATGCGCAGCCGCCGGGCTTCGTCTTGCTCTTCTTCGGTCAGCTTGGGCTGATCGTTTGAGCGAGACGCGTTCCAGCGAAACTCGGTGATGTCTTTGAGCGTGGCGATGCCGATGATTTCACCGTTGTCGTCGGTGACAGGGCTGCCGGTGATTTCGTTGTCGGTAAGAAACCGGGCCAGGCGATCCATCGTCCAGTTTTGAGGGACCGCTTTGATGGTGGGGGTCATGATCTCGTGGGCGAGAATAGGCATCAGATATCAGCTCTTCCAATCGCAGTGTTTCAGATGCAGCTTAGCCGTTCCTTGGCGTGTCGTCACCCCCGTTTGATCAAGCGCTTAGGGGGTGTCGGGCACCACGGCCTCAATATTGCCGTCGGTTGCCCACTCGATTCGGTAGCCCTGATATTTATCTTTCCGGGCGACGGCTTCCAGCGCCTTCAAGGATTTTACGGGGATATCAATTACCAGCTGGTTGACCAGCCATTCCGGCAGGGCGCCGTTCGGCTCGGTGTGCTGCAGCCACACCATCTGTGTGCCTTGTTCGGTGGGGGTGAAGCGATAAAGCGTGTTGGAAACGTCAACACGAACACGGCTGTTTGTTTCGGCCCGCATCCCCGGCGTGGCATTCAGGTCCATGACGATTTCACCGGTTTCGGCGTTGCCACGGGTTTGAATCCTCAGCACATAGTCCCGGTCGGAAACGGGCCAGGGCATGTCGTTGACCGAGTAGGCGTAACGGTTGTGGAAGTTACCGTTACCAAACGCGAAAGACTCGGTGCAGTTGTGTACCCATTCTTTGCAGGATTCGGGATTGATCATGACCGCCATCAGGTTGTTGATGGGCACGTTGAGGTCGGCAACGGCTTTGAACGCCCTGAAACCGGAGCCGGGCTGATCCATGGCATAGATGCGAATGTTGTCCACTTGCTTTTGCAGCGCCCAGTGTTCGGAGTTCTCCGGAGGCAGGGCCGGGTGGTCGGTTGCAGACGCTGGAGCGGTTAACAACAGGGCGGCGAACCCAAACAGGATGCCCATAATGCCACGGACACGAGTGATGGTCATAAGCTACACTTTGCGGTTATTGGTTGGGAAAAGTCTACCATGCTGTGCGACGACCTCTTGCTGCTGCAACGGGAGTTTGTGAACCAGGTAGCCTACCGATATTGCTCAACTTCGAATTGGCCTGATTTGACGGAAACTATGACCCAGAAAAAACTGATCGACCCGAAAGGGCGGATTGCCCCGGGGCTGATGTCCGAGCCTGTGGATGTCATCAATTACATGGATTACGACTTGCGCACAGTGATGGACAAGCCGCGCTCCCGGTTAGCCCGTCAGTGGCGTTTTAATCAGTTTCAGTTTGTCAGCGCGATGTCGCCGGGCTGGGTGTTCGGTATGGCCATTGTCGATTTGAAGCTGGTCGGGTCGGGCTTTTTCTATCTGTTCGATTTTGAAACCGGCCAGATGTTCGAGCAATCGTTCCTTCAGCCTTTAGCGCGCAACACCGAAATTGAGCCCTATCCGGAACGTGGTCATGCGCATTTCCGAAAAGGGAGTGTGGCCTTGTCGATCACGCCATCGGTCGGAGGCCGGAATGTGCGGGTAAGCGCGCCGGGTAACATTGAGGTCGATCTGGCGTTGACCGACGACAACGATCCTCATCGGTTGGTATGCCCGGCGGGGTACACGGGTTGGGTGTTCACCCGTAAGTCTGCGGGCTTGCCGGTAGAAGGCGAAGTGCGTTGGGGGCAACAGATTTGGCGAACGGATAAGCAAAGCCGGGGCTCGATCGACTGGAGTTGTGGTTTCATGCGCCGGGAAACCGCGTGGAATTGGGCTTGCCTGGCGGGTCAGACTGACGAGGGCGTGGCTGTAGGCCTGAATCTGGCGGCGGGTGTTAACGAAACGGGTATGACGGAAAACGCGCTCTGGTTGAATGGACAGCGCTTTGTGCTCGGAGCGGCCCGGTTTGAATTCAACCGGTATCAGCAGGACACTAAGTGGCGTGTGACGACGGAGGACGGAAAAATTGAGCTGTCGTTTGTTCCTTCCGGTGTGCGCAAAGAAAAGCTGAACGCCGGCATACTGGCGTCGAACTTCCGCCAATTTGTGGGCACCTTTGAGGGTACGGTGGAAGATGCATCGGGCAAAAAAATCCCCGTAGCGGGACTACGGGGATTGATGGAGGACCACTTTGCCCGCTGGTAAGGCGGGCGCAAGTGTTATTGCTCCGGCAGGGTGACGTTCAGCTCCAAGACCGAACAACTGTCGTTCCGGTCCACTTCGACCTGCACCATGTCATCGCTGATTTGCACGTATTTACGAATAACTGCGAGCAGCTCTTGCTGCATCTGGGGCAGGTAATCCGGCTGCCCCCGTTGGCCGCGTTCGTGCGCCACGATGATTTGCAAACGTTCTTTGGCCACGTTGGCCGAGTTTTTACTCTTACTGTTTCTGAAATAATCCAGGAAACTCATCCCTTAGCCCCCCTTGAACATCCGTGAGAAGAAACCTTTCTTCTGTGCGGTCATGAAGCGGTGCTCGCGCTCCTCGCCCAGAAGCCGTGCTACGGCATCGTCGTAGGCTTGCCCGGCGTCGCTTTCTTCTTCAAGAATGACGGGAAGACCTTGGTTGGATGCGTTCAGGACAATCTGGCTTTCCGGAATAACACCGAGTAGCGGGATGGCCAGAATCTCCTCAACGTCCTGCACCGAGAGCATTTCACCACGATCCACGCGGTCAGGGTTGTAGCGAGTCAGCAGCAGGTGCTCTTTGAGCGGGTCCTGACCCATCTCGGCGCGGCGGGACTTGCTCTGCATGATGCCGAGGATTCGGTCGGAATCGCGAACCGAGGAAACTTCCGGATTGGTGACGACAATGGCTTCATCGGCGTAGTACAGCGCCATCAGGGCGCCATGCTCGATACCGGCCGGGGAGTCGCAGATGATGTAATCGAAGGTTTCGGAAAGTTCGTTGATAACTTTTTCAACGCCTTCTTTCGTCAGAGCTTCTTTTTCCCGGGTTTGTGAGGCTGGCAGAATGTACAGCGTATCAACCCGCTTGTCTTTGATCAGAGCCTGGTTCAGCGTGGCTTCGCCCTGAATCACGTTGACAAAATCGTACACCACCCGGCGTTCGCAGTTCATGATCAGGTCCAGATTACGCAGACCTACGTCGAAGTCGATCACAACTGTTTTGAAGCCCCGTTTGGCAAGCCCGGTGCTGATTGAAGCGCTGGTGGTGGTTTTGCCAACGCCGCCTTTTCCTGAGGTAACGACAATGATTCTAGCCAAGATTCAATTCCTGTTTCGCGGTGGATTCGTCATGTCTTCAACGTCTGTTTGTTATTGCTCTACTAGCCTTTCTCCAGTGGCGATACCACCAGCACGTCATCCTTGAGCTGGATCTGCACAGCGCTTTTCCAGCCATTATTCTGAAGATCTTCCGGAATTTTATATTGTCCGGCTACAGACACAAGCTCTGCTTCCAGAGACTGGCAAAAAATTCTTGCAGACTCTGCGCCGTGAATGCCTGCCAGGGCCCGGCCGCGCAACGCGCCGTACACGTGAATATTACCCGCCGCCAGGACTTCGGCCCCGGCCTGGACCGGAGCGAGGATGATCAGGTCTCCTTCAGGCGCGTGGACTTGCTGTCCGGACCGGACGGTTTGGGTGACAATTTTCGTGGCTACCGGTTCTGGTGCGGCTACCCGGGTTTCTGTTACCGGTTCAGCAGTTTCTGCTACGGGCTCGGGTGCGGCTGGCCTTTCACGAACAGATCCTCCGGGCATCAGCGCCAGAGACGCACCTTTGGCGAGTCGCCGCTGGTTCTCGTTGGCTGCGCGAACACCGATCACCTGAATATTATGGCGGCGACAGGTGCCGATGATCTTGAAGAAGTCGATCTCGCCGTCCGGACCTTCGTATTTTTCGAGACTGATCACCAGAGGGATGTCTTTGAAAAAACCGGGGGCCTGGCTGATTTTATCCCGCAGGTTTGCTTCGAATTCATGTTCATCGAAGTAATAAAGTTCCAGCGCGGTCAGCGAGATGTTCGCGCTTTTAAGTTGGAAGCTTTGTTTTACTTCGGGGTTAGCAGTATCGCTCATGAAGGCTCGTTTCCCTGATGGGTTACTGGGTGGATTCGGCTCGGGCCCGCAGTGGTTGGCTGTCAAAACGAATGCCGGACCATCCGGTGCTGATGAATTGCCGGATATTACCATGGCTTGAGCCTGTCGGGTCGCCCAGAACCTGCTGGTAATGTTGCGCGAACAGGGCAAGCGTATCTTTCTCGCTCAGATTGCAGTACTGGCCCAGGGCGAACACCCGGCACGAACCGCTGTTTTCACCGGCTTCGTTCCGGAGCGGGCCATTGTCAAAACCGGTAGGCTGGAACTCGAAGTGCTGGTCGATCAGAGCAAGCGTGTCATCGAAATCGGCATGGCCGCCTTGGAGCGAGGCCAGATGTATGCGGACGGCTTCTGTGACGTTCATTATTTGTGATCCTGCTTGGGGCCGGTCTGGTATTTCTCTTTCCACTCTTCGTAAGGCATGCCGTAGATTTCTTCACGGGCCGCAGGGTCGGATAGCTCGAAGCCACGTTCTTGCGCTTCAGCCCGGTACCATTTCGACAGACAGTTTCGGCAGAACCCGGCCAGGTTCATCAGATCAATGTTTTGAACGTCGGTGTTTTGACGCAGGTGCTCAACCAGTCTTCTGAACGCAGCGGCTTCGATTTCGGTGCGCTCGGACTCGGGAATAGGGTTGCTCATGGTGCCTCGCAATAGGTTACCGAAGTAAATTGGGGGTTCCTGACATTCTCGGCATGTTACCGTAAGATACAAGGCTGTATAAACGTACAGATTGTTAACCTGAGCCCCGGATTATGTCCCAGCGCAAGATCATCCACGTGGATTGCGATTGTTTTTACGCCGCGGTCGAAATGCGGGACGACCCGTCGCTGCGGGATGTTCCCTTGGCGGTCGGTGGTGATGGTGGTCGAGGGGTGGTCACTACCTGTAATTATAAAGCGCGTGCTTTCGGGGTGCGCTCGGCCATGCCCGGCAGTGAAGCACGGCGCTTGTGCCCGGGCCTGGTGACGGTGCCCACCAACATGAGTAAGTACCGAGCGGTGTCGCAGCAAGTAATGAGCATACTGCGGGATATGACTGATCTGGTTGAACCCTTGTCCCTGGACGAGGCCTTTTTGGATGTGTCTGAAATCACTGACCACAAAGGCAGTGCCACCCTGATGGCCCGGCACCTGCGCGAGCGGGTTCGGCGGGAAACCGGCATCACCATTTCCGCGGGGGTGGCCCCGAATAAATTTCTCGCGAAGATTGCCAGTGATTGGCGTAAGCCGGATGGTTTGTTCGTGATCACACCGGATGAAGTGGATGCGTTTGTGCAGGCGTTGCCGGTAGAGAAACTGTCCGGAGTTGGTCAGGTGACCGCAGGAAAACTGCACGCTCTGGGGGTAACCACCTGTAGTGACATGCAAGCTCTCGGTGTTGAGGTATTAATCGACAAACTCGGCAAGCAAGGGTATCGCTTGTTTGAAATGGCTCATGGCCGGGACGACCGGCCTGTGGTGGTGTCCCGGGTGGTCAAGTCGGTCAGCGTGGAGCGGACATTTTCGCAGGATCTTGCCGGCAAAGCGGCGTGTGAGTCGGTGATGCCTTCGCTGGTGGCCGATTTGAATCTGCGCCTTGCCCGCAAGAGCCGCGACAAGCCCATTCATAAGTTGTTCGTCAAAATACGCTACAGCGATTTCTCTACCCACACACTGGAGCGGGTGCGAGAACAGATTTCCGAGCCCGAGGCGGCGGACTACCAGCCGCTGTTGGATGAGCTGGTGACCCGCGAAGACAGACCGGTCCGCCTGATGGGCGTTGGTGTGCGTTTCCGTAATGACGAAGCGCCGGTGACCCAGCTGCGGTTGTTCGATTAATCAAACGGCCAGCTCTGCGAAAAGCTGCACAGATACCCACCCCATCAGCCCGCCGATCAGTGCGCCAGCGGCAACATCGCTGGGATAATGCAGACCCAGAATCACTCGGGATGCCGCCACCGACAGAGTAAACGGCAGTGTTACCCATCCTGCGGCCGGCAACAGAGCAAACAGCATGGCCTGAAAGCAGGCTGCGTGCATGGTGTGCCCCGAGGGAAAACTGTAGCGGTCCAAAGGCGGCGTGGCGCAGTTAATGGCGGGAAACGAGATAAACGGGCGCTCCCGGATGAGCCAGTGCTTCAGTGCTTTGTAGGTGAGGGTGCAGGACAAACCCGTCAGCGCCATCAGTATGGCGATGTGTGGGCCGTGAGCGGGCGCGGTAAGCGGAATCGCCAGAATAACGGCATACCAAAGCCAGCCGTCGCCCAGCCAGCTGACGAGGCGGAAGTAGCTTTTGACCGACCGGTATTTTATGGCCCGGTTGATCGACTGGCACAGAGCGAACTCGCGCTGGTCCGCCCGTTCAAAGAATCGGGAAGCTTTGCTTGTTGTAGACATGGTCGGGGGCCTGTGTGCTTGGGTTAAGCGCTAAATGTTCGAACCGTTCTATTTGCCGGTTCCAGCTGAGCTCGAGCGCGTCTAGCCTGGCTTTGGTGCGTACCCTTCTGAGCAGAGATGGCTGGTCGGCCAGTTTCAGAGCGTGATGAACAAAGTTATCGTCGTTATTCAGGGGCGCTTTCATACCATTGTCGTTGTGGCGAATATGTTCAGAGGCAGCGGCATCATTAAATGCCGTGACCCCCAAGCCACTGGCCATCGCCTCCAGTACAACGTTGCCAAAGGTGTCTGTTTTACTCGGGAACAAGAACAGGTCGCCAGAGGCATAGTGCCGGGCTAAGGCTTCGCCCCGTTGCACGCCACAAAAGACGAAGTCCGGATGCCGGGCTTCCAAATGGGCTCTCATGGGGCCGTCGCCCACCAGTACAAAACGCGCAGTCGGATAGAGCTTCCGGATACGATCAAAGCAGACGACTGCCAGCGACAGATTTTTCTCCGGAGCCAGGCGACCGACATACAGGACAGCATGTTCGTTCTCTTTCAGGCCCCAATGGTGCCGGAGGGAGTGGCTGCGTTTTTCGGGTGAGAAGTGCTCGCAGTCCACGCCCCGGCTCCACAGCGCGGCATTGGTAATGCCCATGGTTTGAGCGGCCGTGATGGTTTTTCGGGTGGGCGCGAGGGTCTTTTCGGTTCGATTATGAAACCACCGGCCATAGGCGCTGAGTAAGCGTTCCAGCGCGCCCAGTCCGTAATAGCGGGAATAGCTGTGAAAGTTGGTGTGAAAGCCGGAAAGTACCCGGATGTTAAGTTGTTTCGCAGCCGCTACTGCCGCCACACCAAGAGGGCCTTGAGTGGCAATATAGATGCAACCGGGGCGACGGTGTTGCCAGAGAGCCACTAGGGTCTTGGGGCGGGCGACACCAAACCGGAATTCCTTATAGCCCGGGATTGGAAAACCGCCGGCGACAAACTCATGTGAAAACAGCGGGCTGTCGGTGTTAGGGTGGAACCCGGTTGCTTCACCGGGCTGGGCTGGCCGTACCACGGTCACTTGGTGGCCATGCTCCATCAGTCCTCGGCAAAGGTATCGAAGCGTGTTGGACACGCCGTTGATTTCCGGCGGAAAGGTTTCGGAAACGATGGTAATCTGTTGCCTGTGCCAGACTGATCGCTTGATTTGAGTCACGGTGCATCCCGCAAGTTTTTTGTCATGGGGCTAGTATGCAAGCAACCCATGACAACTCTGCGACAACCCCGTTACATTCCCTTTACGCTTGTTTCATCTTCTTTCTGGAAGCCGCTAAGGAGCTTTTATGCAAATGCGAAAACTTGGACAGACGGACATCGATGTCAGTCTGATTTGCCTCGGCACCATGACCTGGGGGGAACAGAACACTGAGCAGGAAGCATTTGAACAGCTTGATTATGCGGTAGACGCCGGCATTAACTTTATCGATACGGCTGAAATGTATCCGGTGCCTCCCAAGGCCGAGACACAGGGACTGACAGAGCAGTATTTGGGCAATTGGCTTGCTCGCAGAGGCCGCCGGGATGATCTGGTGATCGCCTCTAAGGTGGTCGGCCCCGGCCCAAGTCTTGGTTATATGCGCGGTGGTCCACGAATGACTCGGGCGCAAATCCGCGAGGCGTGTGAGGGCAGTCTGAAACGATTGCAAACCGATTACATAGACTTGTATCAGGTGCATTGGCCAGATCGCAACGCGAACTTCTTTGGCAAGCTCGGATACCAGCACGACCCGAACGAGGAGATGACGTCTATCGAGGAGACACTGGGGGCGCTGAATGAGTTGGTGCAAGAGGGCAAAGTGCGCCACGTCGGGCTGTCAAACGAGACGCCTTGGGGCGTGATGGAATACCTGAGATACGCGCGTGAGAACGACTGGCCCCGTGCGGTTTCCATTCAGAACCCGTATAGCTTGTTGAATCGTTCTTTTGAAGCGGGGCTTGCCGAGTTTGCCCACCGGGAAGGCACCGGATTACTGGCCTATTCGCCCTTGGCTTTTGGCATGCTTACCGGAAAGTATCTCGGGGGCAAGTGGCCGGAAAAGGCGCGCCTGACCCTATACGACCGTTTTTCCCGATATACCGGCGAGCACGCAGCTGATGCAACCCGCGCTTATGCCGAATTGGCGCATCAGCATGGTTTGTCGCCTGCCCAAATGGCGCTCGCTTGGGTAAACAGTCGTGATTTTGTCACGAGCAACATTATTGGCGCGACGAAAATGGATCAGCTGAAAGAAAACATCGGGTCGGCCGAAATCAACCTGAGCGCAGATATTGTTTCAGCCATTGAAGAGATACACAGCGAATTCACTTACCCTTGCCCGTAAATAGCAATTACCTCAGTAGGTTAATGTTGGTGAGGCTCCCCGGTTTCGGTTGACGAGAAGCCGGGGTGTTACAAACCGTAAAATAAACCGCCCATTTGTTGACAAAAAAATGACCAATTTGGGTCGGCATGCTGACGCATTTGTGTGCAATTTCACACTATTATCAAGTAGAATGTTTAGACTTTAGTGCATAGGCAACTGCATTTATTTTGAAGTTCTGAGGCACACCATTCGTCATGATCATTCGTATCTTCCTTGTCCTGTTGGCTTTGAATTGCGCAGCGTTCGTCGCTCGCGCTGAGGCCGCAGAACCGTCCCGGTCTGAGCCATTGTTTTCGGACCGCATGCTGGCGGAGCGAGAAGAAGCCATGTCCGCTGAAGACATCTATGAACTTCAGGAGTGGATGTCCGGCGATGAGCAGGACGATCACGACGACGCGTTGGCCGCGATTGGCTCAAGATTATTGAGCTGGAGTTTTAACCGTGACCAAACCTCCCGAAAAACCTACGCGTCTGACCCGGCCCGACCGGATCACGGTATCGCTTTGCTAAACGAAGGGGCCTGCCTTAATCTTCGCTGGATGTTCTGACACCCACCCCGCATTGCTGTAAATCCGAACCCCTCTTTCGAAAACCTTGATGCCCTAATCTTGCCACGACTCGTGATCTGCCTCATTGTCAGGTTCAGGCTAGCGTGTGATTATCAAAGTCACGGCTCATTCCGGAATGATGAGGGTTACGATGACAGGGCAGAATACAGTCTATTTAAAGGATGCAGAGGCCTGCGTTGACCAAGTAATAGCGCGGGTTGGAAAAGATATCACTTTGGGCTTGCCGCTGGGGTTGGGCAAGCCGATACGGTTTGCCAACGCTTTGTATCAGCGGGCGAAAGAAGACCCGGAAATCCGCCTGCACATTGTTACCGCACTCTCATTGTTGGCTCCCAAAGGCAGCTCGTCGCTGGAGCGGCGCTTTATGGAGCCGTTTGCCAAGCGTCTCTATGGTTCGGTGCCGGAACTGGCCTACGCCCGGGATGTGGTAAACAACCAATTACCCGATAACGTGAAGGTTTCGGAGTTCTTTTTTAAAGCGGGCAGCTACCTGAAGAATGCCAGCCAGCAGCGGAACTATATCTGCACCAATTATACTCATGCGGTGCGGGATCTGATGGCTCAGGGTGTCAACGTGGTTGGTCAGCTGATGGCACCGGGAGAGCCTCATGGGCAGCCCGGCAAAATGAGTTTTAGCTGCAATCCGGATCTTTCCCTCGATATTTTACCTTTGTTGCGTCAGCGTGAAGCTGAAGGTGTGCCGGTCGCCTTGGTGGCGGAGCAAAACCCGCAGTTGCCCTGGTTTGGTCGTGATTCCGTTGTTGAGGACCGTCAGTTCGATGTCATCCTTTCGGCCGCCGACACCAATTATCCGTTGTTTTCTGCTCCGCAGATGGCGGTTGGTCCTGCCGATCACATGATCGGTTTTTACGCCAGCTGCCTGCTCAAGGATGGCGGCACACTGCAAGTGGGCATTGGTTCGCTGGGTGTGGCTTTGGTTCACAGTGCCATCGCCCGGCATAAACACAACGATGTCTGGAAATCCGTTTACCGGCACGCCCGCGTGGATGAGCGTTTTCCGGTTGTCCGTGAATTTGGCGGCACCGAGCCGTTTGAGGTGGGCTTGTACGGCTGTAGTGAAATGATGGTCGATGGGTTTTTGTACCTGCTCCAGGAAGGGATTCTTAAGCGCGAAGTGTTTCACCACGGGGGGCTTCAGCGTCTCATTAACGAGGCTAAAATTTCAGAGGAACCTACCCTTGAAATGCTGGATGTATTGCGTGCCGAAGGCTTGATTGATTCGCCCTTACGAAACCGGGATCTGAAGTGGTTGATCGATCATGGCATCGTCAGGAGTTCCGTGGAGCTGAAGGGCGGGCGTTTACGGCTGGATAACGACACATCGGTTGCTGCGGATTTGGATAACCCGGAAACCCGGGATCGATTGCAGGCCCTTGGGCTGGGAGTGAAGCTCACGGGTGGTGTCGTGATGCACGGGGGCTTCTTCGTGGGGCCGGAAAAGTTTTATCAGGAACTGAGAAACTTGCCGGACGAGCAGCGTGAAAAGATTTGCATGACCAGCGTGAATTTTATCAACCACTTATACGATCACGCCTACGGTGATCAGAAAATGAAGGCGGCACAGCGTGTCTATGGCCGGTTTATCAATACCGCGATGATGTATACCTTGAACGGCGCGGCGGTGTCAGACGGGTTGGCCGATGGCCGGGTGGTCAGTGGGGTTGGTGGTCAGTACAATTTTGTCTCCATGGCCCACGAGCTGCCCGGTGCTCGCTCCATCATTGCGCTTCGGGCTTCTCGGGTTTCAGGAGGGGAGACGGTTTCGAACATTGTTTTCAACTACCCACACTGCACCATCCCACGACACCTTCGGGACATCGTGATCACAGAATACGGCATAGCCGATATACGTGGAAAATCCGATGAGGACGTGTTCCTGAGCTTGATCCGGATCGCAGATTCCCGCTTTCAGGATTCCCTGCTGAAACAAGCCAAGAAAGCCGGCAAAGTACCGGCGGCGTTTAAGTTGCCAAAGGAGTGGGCCAACAATACTCCGCAGCAAGTGCGCGACACACTGGCTGCGGCAGGGGAGGGGGACTGGTTCCCCGCGTTCCCGTTTGGGCGGGATTTCACCGATGAAGAATTGACGTTGGGGAAAGCCCTTAAGTCGCTTAAGGCCGCAACAGCAACGCCCCGTGGTAAACTCAGCACCCTTTGGCAGGCTGTACGCGTTGATGACGATGGTCGTTACGCTTCGATGATTGACCGTATGGGGTTATCCAATCCGCAAAGCTTTCGTGAAAAGCTCGACCGAAAGCTGGTCATTCACGGCCTCCAGCAACTTGAATCTCCGAACCAAACAGGAAGTGTAAAAAGCTAATGCAAGCAGATTCGCAGCAAACCAGACCGGAAGTTTACACGGTTCATTACATTCTGAAGAACCGAATTGGCGAGTTGGTGGATACCTCTGAAGGCAGTGAGCCGCTGCACTTTTTAATGGGCAGTCCGGATGTGATCGAAGGCATTCAGGCTGCTGTAAAAGGCCGTTCGCCCGGCGATTGTCTGGAAGTGACCGTGCCGCCGGAAATGGCCTACGGAGAGCATCGTGAAGATCTTATTCGAACGGTACCACGGTCACTGTTCGAAGGTGTCGAAAAGCTCGATGTCGGGATGAAGTTTCAGACCAATTCCGGGGATCAGGCACAGATTGTCCAGGTCGTCAGTATTGACGGGAATCTGGTGAAAGTAGATGCCAACCACCCGTTGGCTGGATTTACGCTATATTTTGATTTGGAAATTGTTGGTCGTCGAGAAGCGACCGAGGATGAAATTACACAAGGACGTCCGTTGTTCTGACGATCGTCGCGCGGGTAACCCGCAGTCTGTGACATTCAGAATTGGATCTTTGTCACAGGCTGTAATGATTTGTTGTGGCCTGTACCCTAATGGGTGCTGTGTATAATTGCTGTAACAGTTGGTTGCCTGTATTGTTGGGCGTATAACCTTAAAATCAAAGATAATAATCAGAGATGGACGGCGTGGAACATACAAACGAGAGTTGGCGAATCCTGATTGTAGAAGACGATGAACGGCTGGCGGATCTTACCCGCGAGTATCTGGAGAGCAATGGACTGACCGTCTCTTTGGAAACTCATGGCGGCGCGGCGGTTGAGCGGATTCGCAAAGAGCAGCCGGATCTGGTGGTGCTTGATCTCATGTTGCCAGGCGAAGACGGCTTGTCGATTTGTCGGCGGGTTCGCCCCGACTATTCCGGGCCGATCATTATGCTGACTGCGCGAACCGATGATCTGGATCAGGTGCTGGGTCTGGAAATGGGGGCGGATGACTATATTGGCAAGCCGGTTCAGCCTCGTGTGTTGCTTGCGCGGATTCGTGCCATGCTGCGCCGGGCCGAAACAAATCCGGCCGCAAGCCAGGAAGCCGTTGAAGAAGAGCCGATACGCCTTCAGTTTAACGACCTGATTGTTGATCGCTCCATGCGTGAAGCCTGGTTGAACGACGACAGCATTGATCTGACCAGTGCCGAGTTTGACCTGCTTTGGCTGCTTGCCAGCAACGCGGGGCGGGTTCTGAGCCGCGAAGAGATCTTTACCGCGCTTCGAGGCATAGAATACGACGGCCAAGACCGTTCAATCGATGTACGGGTTTCGCGCATTCGGCCTAAGATTGGCGATGATCCTATTCATCCGAGACGTATTAAAACCGTTCGGAGCAAAGGATACCTCTTCGTAAAAGAAGCCTGACCGTCCTTTTGGCGTGATGCTGGCTAGGCATCGCGCCGATCACCGGGTTGCGCCCATGTCGCTGAAATTCCTCCTCAAAGCCTACGCACAGGTTGTTGCTGTTGCTGCCCTGGTGGCATTGGTGTGCGTTGTCCTGTTTAACGGTTTGAACAATGTACGTGCTCATGCGTGGCATGAGCGCTCCCTGCAGCCTCTGATGGAATGGCTGGCGTCTGTTCCGTCCCCTTCTGAACAGTACCACTGGATGCCCACCTTGTTTGGCCTGAAGGTAGGCGATCAACGAACGTTTCAGTTGCCCCCGGTTGTCCGTGAACGCTTGAGTTATGGACAGGTGGTGGCGGAGCCTTCCGGTGAAGGTTTTGTGTTTTATGTGGCCTCAGAGTCAGGCGGTTTGATCCGTTTGAATCTGGAACAGCCGTATCGGGACCTTGCCCGTGCAACAGCGCTGATCGTACGCTGGCACCTGGACGCAGCACCGTTAGAGGCCCGGGCGGAAACCTCGGATTTCCTGGCGCAAACGCTGGGCGTGCAGATTAACCCACTGCAGAAGCAAGCGGATTTACCGGAGCAAACCGTGCTGGATCGTTTGAGTTCGTCAGGGTTGGCCCTGTTGCGCAGGGATGATGGCGGTTTGGCGGGCGTGGTTCGCCTGTCAGAAGGTGACTTGGTCGCGGTGAATATGCCGGACGCGTTCAATCCTTGGGGGTGGCCGATTGTTACCCTGCTGCTCCTGTTGGTGGGAGCCGTGCTGGCGCTGGGCTTGTTTCTGGCGCTGCGGTTCGTGGATCGACACCTGCGCAAAGTGGAGTCGGTGGCGCTCCGCATCGCCCGTGGTGAGATGGGGGCCCGGGTGGAGTCACAAGACGGCACTCTGGTGGCCCGGCTCGGCTCGGCGTTCAACGGCATGGCGGAGCACATTCAGCGCTTGGTTCAGGTGCAGCGGGAGATGATCCATGCTGTGTCGCACGAGCTTCGAACGCCAGTGGCCCGGATTCGTTTTGGTGTCCAGATGATTGAATCGGCCAGTTCGCCGGAAGCACTGCAGAAGCAGATGGACGGGATCGATGGCGACATTCAAGAGTTGGATGAATTGATTGATGAAATACTCACCTATGCCCGACTAGAGCAGGGTGGCCCGGTGTTTACCTTGCGAGATGACTCGGTAACCGACATTGTGGAGCAGGTTGTAACCGAGCAACGCATGATTCGTGAGGGTGTCGAAATCGAATGTCGTATTGAAGACGGAGACGGTCGCTGGTCCCGGTCTGACGTTGAACCCCGGTATATTCATCGCGCGGTGCAGAATCTGGTCGGGAATGCGGCCCGTTATGCCGAAGGGCGGGTGCTGGTGGTGTGTCACCTGGACGACGAGAACGGCCGTATCGACGTCGAGGATGATGGTCAGGGCATTCCGGAGTCTGACTGGGAAAAGGTGTTTACGGCGTTTGCCCGGCTGGACGACAGCCGAACAAGAACGTCAGGCGGTTACGGATTGGGTCTGTCGATTGTGCGGCGTATTTTGTATTGGCACGGCGGGCAGGCTTTTGTTGGCAGAAGCGAGCAGCTTGGTGGTGCTAAATTCAGCTTGGTATGGCCGAGGCGGAAGCTGGAATCGTCTGTTTTGTGACGTGCTTCTCGCGCCCTCACGGGATGTAACAAACCACTACAGAACCGCTACTGAACGTGGCCACGGATTGATTGATACTTCGTTGCGTAAGGGATGACTTTAGAGGTTGTAGTTCTTACGAACTTTCCTTGTTTCATTCGTCATTTTGGGGCTGGTTTTTACCAGCCCTTTTTTTTGCCTGCAATAAAGTGCGCCCGTGTGCCTTAGGTTGTTCGCTCAAACGCGATCAGGTGGTCAGCCTCAACACGCACCGGAACCTGCTCGCCCAAGTTGAAGTCCAGATGGCTTCTGAACAAGGCTTCAAACTCGGTGTCCTCAGAGCAGCGAAAGCGGTAAAGCGTTGAGGTGCCCGCGAAGGTCTTCTCTACCACCTTGGGTCTGAGGTCGGAGTTCTCATCGTGCACGATGTCGTCTGGACGAATCAGGATGTCCACCAGTGTGCCTTCTTTCCAGTTATAGGCCCGGTTGCCGTGGATGACACCAAGTTCGGATTCGATGGTGTCCGGGCCGAGCACTTTGCCCGGAATAAATCCACCCTGGCCAACAAAGCTGGCTACGAAGCGATTTGCGGGCTCATGGTACAGGTTGAAGGGCACATCCCATTGCTGAATGTGGCCGTCACGGAGAACCGCCACCTGGTCGCACATGGCAAAGGCTTCTTGCTGGTCGTGAGTGACGAGAATCGCGCTGATGCCGAGCGTTTTCAGAATCTCGCGCACGTCGAGGCTCAGCCGCCGGCGAAGATCCGTGTCGAGGTTGGAGAAAGGTTCGTCCAGCAGGATCAGCGTGGGTTCGGGTGCCAGTGCACGGGCCAGTGCAACACGCTGTTGCTGGCCTCCGGATAGCTCGTGGGGGAAATTGTCGGCGAGATCCTGCAGGTGCACCAGTTTGAGCAGTTCGGCAACTTTTTGCTGGCGCTCATTTTTGCTCAAGGATTTCAGACCAAAGCCAACGTTGTCGGCGATGCTAAGGTGAGGGAACAGGGCGTAGTCCTGAAACACCATGCCGATTTTGCGCTTTTCCGGTGGTACCGACCGGCCAGGTTGGCTGATGGCTTGGGATTGCAGGCTGATTTCACCCTGACTGATGGGCAGAAAACCCGCGAGCGCACGCAGTATGGTGCTTTTACCGCAGCCGCTGGGGCCAAGAAGGCAGCCGATATCACCGTGACTTAACGCAAAGTTGATGTCTTTGACGACGGCTTCGCCGCCATACCCGACAGACAGGTTGTTGACGTTCAGAAGCCAGTCATTTGGCTGCACCTTGGGTTCTGCCATGGATCAATCCAAGCGGTTGAGGATAAGAAATTCAAGCAGGGCTTTCTGAGCGTGCAGGCGGTTTTCCGCTTCGTGCCAAACCACCGAGCTTGAATGCTCCATCATGTCGGCGGAAATTTCTTCGCCGCGGTGTGCTGGCAAGCAATGCATGAATAATGCGTCCTTGTCGGCCAGCGACATCAGCCCGGGGTTGATCTGATAGCTCCGGAACGCTTCCTCACGGGCTTTTTGCTCGTCTTCCTGGCCCATGGATGCCCAAACATCGGTGACCAGCAGATTGGAGCCGCGAGCGGCTTCTTGTGGATCCCGGAAGATAGTTACACGGTCTTTGTGGGCATCAAGAAGTGCCTGGTCGGGCTCGTAGCCGTCCGGGCACGCCACGTTCAAATGGAAATTGAATTTTTCGGCTGCATTGATATACGAGTGGCACATGTTGTTGCCGTCGCCAACCCAGGTAACGGTGGCGCCCTGAATGCTGCCTCGATGCTCACGGTAGGTCTGCATATCGGCCAGCAGCTGACAGGGGTGGAAGTCGTCGGTCAGTGCATTGATCACCGGCTTGCTCGAAGCCGATGCAAAGGTTTGTACGGTTTGGTGCGCAAAGGTGCGGATCATCACCGCATCAACCATGCTGGAAATGACAATGGCAGAATCTTCGATGGGTTCGCCGCGCCCGAGCTGGGTGTCTCGGGGGGAAAGGAACATGGCAGTGCCGCCCAGTTGGGTCATGCCTGCTTCGAAGGAGACTCTCGTGCGGGTTGATGACTTTTCGAAAATCATGGCCAGCACGCGGTTCTTCAGGGAGTCCCTGACTTTGCCTTCACGCCATTCCTTGCGGAGCCGTGAAGCATGGTCCAGCAATTGTTCCAGCTCGCTGGTTGTCATGTCGTTGAGTGTCAGAAAATGTCTTACTGCCATGAATGGCCCCTGTTTCAAGGAAACTGCGCTAAGGTTTGCGTTTTGAAAAGGGAATCAAGTCTAGCCCTTCATTCCCGTTAAAACAACGCTCGTGAACACGGGTTTGTTCTGCGTCAAAGCCAGCGGTTTGGTGCGGCCTTGGTCGGCGGTGTACAATGCTAAAATATGCCGGCAGACGGCAATCAAGATTTCAACCAGAGGTATGCGTTCATGGATATCAATGAAACCATCAAAAGCCAGTTAGAAGAGAATCCGGTTATTTTGTACATGAAGGGCACACCGCAAGCCCCTCAGTGTGGCTTTTCTGCCCGCACGGTTCAGGCGTTGATGGCGTGTGGCGAGCGTTTCGCTTTCGTGAACATCCTCGATAACCAGGAGCTTCGCGAAGCGCTGAAGGTTTACTCCAGCTGGCCGACTTATCCTCAGCTGTATATCGGCGGTGAATTGGTTGGCGGTTGTGACATCGTGCTGGAAATGTCAGAGAACGGCGAGCTTGCGACTGCCGTTAAAGAAGCTGTGAAGTCTGCAGAAGCCTGATTCATTGTGACTGGCGCTTTGGCGTGAACACCAGTTTCACGTCAAAGCGGTCGGATTTCTCACCCTCTGGTTTCGGGTATGGGCTGGCGGACAAAGCCGCTCGATAGGCCGCCCGGTCAATCGCACCGACACCCGTTGATTCTTTTACTCGCGCTCGAGTGAGTGCGCCATTTGCCAAGATTCTCAGCTCAAGCGTCATCTCTTTGGGTGTGTCCAGTTGCGACACCGCCGGCACCTTCAGTTTTTCCAGTTCCTTCGCCAAGTGCACAGCGAGCGTGATCAGATAGGGGTCGTGTTCCGCTGGTGATTTGGTGATCCTCCGAATCGCCTCCTCACTGTCTGGTTGCAGGGTGTGCGTTGCCGCAGATTGCCCGGCAGCCAGTTCTGTTTGCGCGGTGGTGGGCTGCTGGCGTGTTTCTTGGTGCTGAGGCGAGCGGGTTGGTTCGGGGGCTTGGACGGTTTCCGGAATTTTGGTTGTGTTTGTGCTTGTCGCGGGGCGTTGAGGCTCAACACTGAATTCCGAATGCCGGAGAGCTTCTTGTGAGGCGGGGGCAGGGGCGGATTGTTTGCTAGGCTGAGAGCCTGACGTATTTAGGGTGAATACAAGCCGGTGACGGAGTTCGGGAGCATCTCGCAGCGGGGATGGTATCCCGGCAAACAGCAGGATGTGTGACATTAACGCGAGCGATAGTGCCAAGCCGATCCGGTAAGAGGCCGGAACGGACTTGGCTAGGCCAGAATCAGGCTGCAGCATAGGGCGTTAGGCGGATTTTGCGCGCAAGCTACCCACAACAGCGTTAAGAGCCCGGTCGATCAAAGCGCCTTGCTCCAACATGGTCAGGCGGCCGCGGCGCAGTTCGTGCGCCAGCTCAACCCGTGTTTTTTCGATAACTTTCAGGCCCATGCGGTTCACAAACACGAAACAATCGGCTTCTTCGATAATGGCAGAGAGTTTGCAGCGGAAGCTTGCGCCATTGACCAGGCGAAACTCGACCCAATTTCCGATTTCCAGCTGATCGATTTTGGTGATGAACTCGGAAACCGCCGCGTCTTCGAGCTCTTGCTGTCTCTGGATAGCGGTTTGGGTTTCGGGCGACGCAGAATCTTCCTCTGGGGAAGGCTCGTCTTTGCGGGCTTCAATGGTTGCGTTGGTTCGAAACGCTTCGGCCAGCTGATGTTTTAGCTGAGCCATCATATCGTCGAGTTTGGTGGCGTTGTATGAGACTTCTTCCAGGCCGCTTCTGAGGGTTCTCAGTAGTCTGGGTACCACACGAACCCATTGGTCACGTTCTTCGTCTTCCTCGTGCGGATGCAGGCACCAGATCAGGTCGTCAACGACCTTTACGGTTTCCTGCCAGCGATGTTCGGCGTCGTCACGAAGGTAGGCCAGGAACATGACCCGGCTCCAGCCATTGGTGAGTATCTCGTGAATGGACTCTGGCAGCTTATAGCGTGACAGTTTTTCTTTGAGAAGCTTATCAACGGCTTCCTGGGCTTTCTGTGATTTGATACGACCGCGTTCCGATTCGCGGGTGCGCTGTTCTACCAGATTGGATTTACGGTTCTCCCGCTCCAGGAATTGTTCAAAATCGGTGTTCAGAGTTTCAAACAGCGTTACGTCTCCGTCGAATTCATTCAGGATTTGCTGAACCACGTTGTGAATCTGCCCATAAAGTTTGTCTCGGGCCTTTTCGTCACTGCTGCTCCAGCCAATACCCGCTTTCGCCAGCGAGTTCAAAAGCTTGCGTGCCGGATGATTGGATTTGCTGAAGAAGTTCTTATCTTTAATCACAACTTTCAGGATCGGGATCTGAAGCCGGCTGATCAGAACCTGCACCGGTGCAGACAGGTTGTAATCGTCGAGAATAAATTCAAACAGCATCGACACCAGGTTGATCAGGTCTTCGTCGACTTCGTTCAGTGCCGGTTTGCGGCCGTCGGGAGCTTGAGTCTGGGCGAGCAGTTGTTGAACCACCTCTCGCAAATCAACCGTCACCGGCTCTCCGGAGCTCAGATCACCGAAATCTTGCTCGGCAGGGCGGCTCGGGATTGAGCTGAGAAGGTTGGCCAGTTCGCGGCCTCCGATAACATGCAGTGCCGGATCGGAACTGCGCGGCATGGTGCCCGAGCTGTGCCGTTGTTGGCTGAGCATCTGGCGGATTTGCTCGAACATCGCGCTGTCTTCGCGATCAACTTCGGCACCGCCGGCCGTTGCTGCTGTATCAGTTTGCGCGGGATCTCCGCTGACTGGCTTCGCTTTTGACCCGCGACTTTTGCCTTGATAGCGGAAGTTGGGAATGATCCCCGCCTGGATCAGGATTCGATTGGCCTCATCCAGCAACATACCGAGATTCGATACCACGTATCGGTCGAATTGCTTCAAAAGAATCAGGCGCTCGCGAATCTGGATATCTAAGGCCTGAATGGCTTCGGTAAAGGCGCTGCACAGATGCTCCGGGGCCATGGGGTTGACCGGATGATCATCGCTGCCTGATGGGTACACCTGTGTAAAACGAGCCTGCAGCTGAAGCAGTGCCCCTTGGAAGTGGGTTTTCGCTTTGCTGATCATGGCGTTCAGTGCGACCTGTTCTTCCAGGTCGTCATTGCCCAAGAGAGTCAGGTTGGAGGTATCTGATGGCGCCTGGGTGTCTTGGTCTTGTTGCGCGCCGGCATGGGGTGGTGTGGTAAAAAGCTGAGACACCGCGCTTTGAAAATGACGCTCTACACCTTTGCGCTTTATACGGATTTCCCGCATCGCTTCGAAGTAACGGTTTTGTTCGTTGTTGCTTCTGGCGTTGTTGGCGAGCTCAAAAAGAGAGTCGTCCACGGCATCAAACGCCCCTTGCAGCAGATCTCCCAATCCGGCAACAACGGTATTGCGTATGCGAGTCACCTCAGACGGCACAGAATCGCTGCTGGCAGCCTCTCTGTGCTCGCGAAGGTAATGTATACCGGACTGCTTGTTCATGGCCAACTCCTGTCTACGCCTTAACCGGATACATGACCGAGCTATTTCCACGTTATCGTTTTTTGTTAAATTTAGCGCACTTTTTGCACAAAGAACACAAATAAACCGAAAGCTGGGATCTGGATCAATATTCTGGATCAGGTACTTGCTGTTTCGCTTTTACTCGATTTGTTGCGCGGGTCGCGCCCGGGGCCGCTTGCCGGCTCGTTTCGGGTGCACAATCGCCGCTTTGACAACATTGTCTTTAATTTGGAGTACTTCTACCCGGTGCCCTTCGATCTTGAGGCACACGTTGGTGTCGGGAATGTTTTCCAGCCGTTCGGTAATAAGCCCGTTGAGCGTTTTGGGCCCGTCTGTTGAAAGCTCCCAGTCCAGAGTTTTGTTGATGGTTCTCACCGAGGTGCCGCCATCAATAATATAGGTGCCATCGTCCTGCGGGATGATGTCGGGCGAGGTTGATGCGTAGTCTGTGGTGAACTCACCGACGATTTCTTCGAGTATGTCCTCAAGCGTGGCTAACCCGAGCACTTCTCCGTATTCGTCAACCACCATCCCGAATCGACGTTTGACGCTCTGGAAGTTGAGTAACTGAGTGTTAAGTGGCGTGCTTTCGGGAATAAAATAGGGTTCCTGACAGAGCTGCCGTACCATGTCTTTAGTGATGTCGTGTTCGTGCAGCAGTTTGGCAACGCTGCGTAGGTGCAAGATGCCCTGAATGTTGTTGATGTCGCCTTCGTACACTGGCAGCCGTGTGTGCTGGCTATTGCGCAAGTGTCGGATGATGTCGTCTGTATCGTCTTCCAGGTCGATGCCGACGACATCGTTGCGCGGAACCATGATGTCGGTAACGGTTACTTTCTCCAGGTCAAGGATGCCCACCAGCATGTCTTTGTGTTTGGCGGGAATCAGTGCTCCGGCTTCGTTAACTACAGTGCGCAATTCTTCCCGGCTGAGGTGGTCTTCGTTCGCTTGCGCTGACGAAATGCCGATCAGGCGCAATATGCCGGTGGTGAACAGGTTGACCGACCATACCAGTGGGTAGAGAAGTTTTAACAACGGTGCCAATACATGGCTGGCCGGAAACGCGATTTTCTCCGGAAATAAAGCTGCGAGCGTCTTTGGTGTCACTTCCGCAAAAATAAGAATGACCACGGTCAGCAAAATAGTGGCAATGGCAATGCCGGCATCGCCCCATATGCGAATGGCGATAACGGTGGCGATAGACGAGGCGAGGATGTTGACGAAATTGTTGCCAATCAGAATAACGCCGATCAGCTGGTCGGTCCGGTTCAGCAGTCTCTGGGCACGTTTGGCGCCTTTGTGGCCGGTATTCGCCATATGTTTAAGGCGATAACGGTTCAGTGACATCATCCCGGTTTCGGAGCTTGAGAAGAAGGCAGAGAGGATGATTAGGCCGACAAGGAGGATAAACAGCGCGGTCAGCGATGTCTCGTTCAAGAGGGAAACCCTTCTATGGATGACAAGTTTCGAAAATAAGGTGTCAAAGCCTGTACTGTCAAGCGTAGCCGCAGAGAGCAGCTAAGCCTTAGCGGAACAGGAGTTCGAGTACGAATTTACTGCCGTAAAAGGCGATCATGAGAAGCGCGCAGCCGGCCAGCGTCCACCGGCTTGCGGTAAGTCCGCGCCAGCCTTTGGTGTAGCGGCCAACCAGCAGGCTGGCAAACACCAAAAGTGACAGGAGGGAGAAAACGGTTTTGTGGGCCAGATCTTGGGCAAACAGGTCTTCAATGAAAACCGCCCCGGTGATGATCGCCAGAACCAGCAACACTACGCCCGCCCAGACCATCTCGAAGAGCAGGGACTCCATTGTCTGTAGTGGCGGAAGGTTGCGAATCAGTCGGCTGTTGTAATTGTGTTTTAGTTGCCGGTTTTGCACGTAAAGCAGCACGGCCTGGATGGCTGCCAGTGTAAACAGGCTATAGGCCGTGACCGATAAGGCAATGTGCGAAAGCATTCCGTAGCTTTGTTCTGACACGAGCCGGGATTCTGTGTGGACAATAAGTGCCATGACAATGGTGCCGGCGGCTATGGGGTAAGCGCCGAGAAACAGGCTGCCGACCGGTTTGGTCAGATTCAAGCCCAGTAGCAGAAATACGATGAGCCAGGAGATCAAGACTGAGCTTTTGAAAAAGCTCAGGTCGAAGCCGCCATCCAGGTACACGGTTTGGGCGATGAGTAAGCCATGCCCGGTCAGGGCGAGGATGCCGATGAGCGTTGTAATGGCAAGGCTGGTTTCGACTTTGCCCCTGAAGTGGAGTGCTTGCAGGGCAGTTCCAACGCTGTACAAGAAAAGTGCGGTAACCGCGATAATCAGCGTTCCCATGACGTCCTTTATATGCTGGTCTAAGGGTTAAAGCGGCCTCGGAGTTGTTCTGAGGCTCCCAAGTCTGGGTATAATGTCGCGATTATGCAACAGGAATCAAGCGGCCCGGGCCGGCTTCTTGATTTGTGTGGACAATTTCTCCGGGGTACGGAAGAGCAACATGTTTGAGAATCTCCAGGACCGGCTATCCGGCAGCTTGCGCAAGATCTCTGGTCAGGCGCGCCTCACCGACGACAACATTAAGGATACGCTGCGCGAAGTGCGCATGGCGCTGCTCGAGGCCGATGTGGCGTTGCCGGTGGTCAAAGACTTTGTCGAGGGTGTGCGCAAGCGCGCGATCGGCCAGGAAGTGCAGCGAAGCCTGACTCCGGGCCAGGTGTTCGTTAAAGTTGTTCAGCAAGAACTCGAGCGGGTCATGGGTGAGGGGAGTGAATCCCTCAATCTGTCCACGCGTCCGCCTGCGGTCATTATGATGGCTGGTCTTCAGGGCGCGGGTAAAACCACCACTGTGGCGAAGTTGTCGCGCTTCCTTAAAGAGCGCGAGAAAAAATCGGTGATGGTTGTCAGTGCGGACGTGTATCGTCCTGCGGCTATCCAGCAGCTGGAAACGCTTGCCAGCGAAGTCGGCGTTGAATTCTTCCCGAGTAGTGCAGACCAGGATCCGGTCGAGATTGCGAACGGTGCAATTGATGCGGCGCGCCGTAAGCACGTGGATGTGGTCATTCTTGATACCGCCGGTCGTTTGCATATCGATGAGCAGATGATGGGCGAGATTGGTCGCCTGCACGCGGCCGTCGAGCCTATCGAAACGCTGTTCGTGGTTGACTCGATGACCGGCCAGGATGCGGCCAATACCGCGAAAGCGTTCAACGATGCTTTGCCGTTGACGGGTGTCGTGCTTACCAAAACCGACGGTGATGCCCGCGGTGGTGCGGCGCTTTCGGTTCGCCATATTACCGGCAAGCCGATCAAGTTCCTGGGCGTTGGCGAGAAAACCGATGCTCTTGAACCGTTCCATCCGGAGCGGGTTGCTTCGCGAATTCTCGGCATGGGTGACGTGTTGTCGCTTATTGAAGAGGCCGAACGCAAGCTGGATAAGAAGAAAGCCGAAAAGCTGACCAAGAAGATCAAAAAAGGTAAGGGTTTTGATCTGGAAGATTTCCGTGATCAGCTTCAGCAAATGAAGAACATGGGTGGAATCGGTGGCTTGCTCGACAAACTGCCGGGCATGGGTCAAATGGCTCAGATGGCCCAGCAGCAGGTTAACGATAAGTCGGTAGGGCAGATGGAGGCGATCATTTGCTCGATGACCCCTAAGGAGCGTCGTTATCCGGATGTCATCAATAACTCCCGTAAGCGCCGCATTGCTGCGGGCTCCGGCACCCAGATTCAGGATGTAAACCGTCTGCTTAAACAGCACAAGCAGATGGCGAAGATGATGAAAAAGTTTGGCAAGAAAGGCGGAATGGCCAACATGATGCGCGGTCTAGGTGGTATGATGCCACCTGGCGGCGGTGGTGGCGGAATGCCTCCGTTCGGTCGTATGTAAAAAGCCTTACATATAAAATGGGGAAACCGAGCGTTTCCCTATTTTCATTGGCGCTTTTTTCGCATAGAATAGCGCCCCTTTCGAGTATGGGTCTTCTCGTCGGCTGCTAGCAGTCGGTTGAGAATCGTACAAAGTTCGTAAAACAGAACAGGATATTGGTCGAAATGGTAACAATCCGTTTGGCTCGTGGCGGCTCTAAGAAGCGCCCGTTCTACCATCTGACAGTCACTGACAGCCGCAAATCTCGTGACGGCCGTTTCATTGAGCGTGTTGGTTTCTTTAACCCGGTTGCCCGCGGTCAGGAAGAGCGTCTGCGTGTAAACCGTGAGCGCGTTGATTACTGGGTGGGCCAAGGCGCTCAGACCAGCGATCGCGTGGCACAGCTGCTGAAGACTGCAGAGTAATTGCAGTTTAATATCGAGGTTTGACAGGCATGACACAGACTTCGCAGGAAACTGTGATCGGCCGGGTAACCTCGGTGTTTGGGGTCAAGGGTTGGCTTAAGGTCTTCTCTGATACCGATCCCAAAGAGGGAATACTGAACTACCGTGACTGGACCTTGGTCCTTGACGGTAAGCGTATCCCGGCAAAGCTTGAGGATGGTCGCCGCCAAGGGCCGGGGATCGTCGTCAAGCTGAAAGGACTTGATGATCGTGAAGTGGCCCGCACCTATGCGGGGGCCGAGATCAGAGTTCCGACTGAGCAATTGCCAGCGCTTCCTGACGGGGAGTACTACTGGTTTCAGTTGGAAGGTCTTGATGTCTTCACGGTTGAGGATGAGTGCCTGGGTAAGGTGCATCATCTGCTGGAAACAGGCGCCAACGATGTGTTGGTTGTGCGTGCGACAGCCGGATCCATTGACCAGCGCGAGCGACTTATCCCGTATCTGCCGGATCAGGTAGTTATGAATGTGGATCTGAATGATTCGCGTATGGTAGTCGATTGGGATCCGGAGTTCTGACGAGTGTGGATTGGCGCAGTCAGTCTGTTTCCTGACATGTTTTCGTCGGTGACGGATTACGGAATTACCGGTAGGGCCGTTCGGGAAGGTCTTTTGACGTTCAAGAGCTGGAACCCCCGGGACTTCACGCATGATCGTCACCGTACTGTTGATGACCGGCCCTATGGCGGTGGCCCGGGAATGCTGATGAAAATTCAGCCGCTCCGGGACGCTATTCATGAGGCACGGGCATCGGCACCCGGCAAGGCCTGTGTGGTCTATCTTTCTCCGCAGGGTGAAAGGCTGGATCAGTCGGTAGTCGAGTCTCTCGCTGCCGAACAACAGCTGATTCTCGTTGCCGGTCGTTACGAGGGCGTTGATGAACGTCTGATATCGGCGGAAGTCGACCGGGAAGTGTCACTGGGTGACTTTGTGCTCTCAGGTGGTGAACTGGCGGCGATGGCTGTGATTGATGCGGTAACACGCCTCATCCCCGGAGCGCTGGGTCATGCGCAGTCGGCAGAGCAAGATTCCTTTGCTGATGGTTTGCTGGATTGTCCGCACTACACCCGGCCCGAGGTTTACGAAGGTCAGGCGGTGCCGGAAGTTCTTTTGGGCGGTCACCATGAACAGATCCGGCGTTGGCGGTTGAAAGAATCGTTGAGGCGAACACGGGAGCGGCGCCCCGACCTGCTTGAAGAGCGGGTGTTTACGGAAGAAGAGCGTCAGCTACTGGGTGAAATTTTGAACGAACCGGGTGCCTCTGAGTCATCAGGGCATTGAAAGATTGGGTATCAGGAGCATTACGATGAGCGGCAAGAACAACATCATCAGTCAACTTGAAGCAGAACAGATGACCAAGGAACTCCCAGCGTTTGCGCCGGGCGATACCGTGGTTGTTCAGGTTCGCGTTAAAGAAGGTAGCCGTGAGCGTCTTCAGGCGTTCGAAGGTGTGGTTATCGGTAAGCGCAACCGTGGCATGAACTCTTCCTTCACTGTTCGTAAGATCTCTTACGGCGTGGGTGTAGAGCGTACTTTCCAGACTTATTCTTCTTTGGTAGACAGCGTATCTGTGAAGCGTCGCGGTGACGTGCGCCAGGCTAAGCTTTACTACCTGCGCGATCTGTCTGGTAAGGCGGCTCGTATCAAGGAAAAGCTGGGCTGATATCGGTTTAACCGATCAGTACAGAGAAAAAGCAGCCCCAGCGGCTGCTTTTTTTGTGCTTGAATATTGGCCGTACGTTAGCTTTGGGGGTTGCGCTTGCTTAGAGCTGAAGATGAATCGCTGATTGCCAGATTTTCCGATGCTATCTGGCTTGAGGATGGCTTGGGTGAAAAGACCCGGGCGGCCTACGCCAGTGATTTGTCGCGGCTGTCGCTGTGGTTGCAGCAGCAGCCCGGGGCTCCCGGTTTACAATCTGCAGCCCGCACTGACCTGTTGGCTTGGATGTCTCGCGGGATGGCCGACGGTTTGAAGGCGAGTACTGCAGCGCGTCGTCTTTCTGGCATTCGGCGTTTTTATCGCTATTTGTTACGAGAAGGTCTGATCGCTGAAGATCCGACCTTGCGGATAGACAGTCCGCGCCTGCCCCGGCGGTTGCCCGATACCTTGACCGAGGGTGATGTCGAGAGGTTGTTGGCAGAGCCTGATCCCGAGCTGCCGCTGGAGTTACGTGACCGGGCCATGCTGGAAATTCTGTACGGTTGCGGTTTGCGTGTAACGGAGTTGACGGGCCTGACGGTTGATCAGGTAAATCTTCGCCAGGGTGTCGTTCGTGTCAGTGGTAAGGGCGATAAAGAGCGGTTGGTTCCGCTGGGTGAAGAGGCTGTTGATTGGTTGGTTCGCTATATGCGAGAGGCGCGGGGCGAGCTTTTGAGGGGCAAAAGCAGTGACGCTCTTTTTCCCGGAAGCCGCGCCAGTGCAATGACCCGGCAGACATTTTGGCACCGTATCAAGTTATACGCCTCGCGCTCGGGTATACAGAAACATTTGTCGCCCCATACCCTTCGCCATGCCTTCGCAACCCACTTGCTTAATCACGGTGCCGATTTAAGGGTGGTGCAGATGCTGCTTGGCCATTCAGACCTTTCAACCACGCAGATTTATACACATGTTGCCCGTCAGCGATTGCAGGATCTGCATCAGGCACACCATCCCAGAGGGTGATCTGGTATGGTGTGGGATTGAACTTTTGATGTCGATCTGTGTCGCACTCTCCCATGAAGGCGGTCTTATAATATCAATCTGCCGGAAAGTGGGGCTCGCGTCCTGAATTCCTTAAACCACAAGGTAAGTGCAAACTTATGAAGCTAAGAACTTTGGCCGCTATGGCGGGCTTGATGGTGTCGTTAGTAACTTTACCCGCGGTGCATGCCGGTGAGATTGAAGATACCATCACGGAGCGTTTGACGAAGGCCGTGCCAGGCTTGCGAATTGTGTCTGTGAGCCAGTCAGAGGCCCCGGGCCTTTATGAGGTGCAAAGCAGTAATGGTGACACCATTTACACCACGGAAGATGGCGTTTATCTGTTGACCGGCGACATGCTGAAGATAACCGACAACGGCATTGCCAATGTGACTGAAGAGGCGCGGGCTCAGGTGCGCCAGAAACAGATGGCAGAATTTGGTGACGACGGAGTGATCTCTTACCCGGCGAAAGGTAAGCAGAAAGCTGTTATCGATGTGTTTACCGATATCGACTGCCCTTACTGCCGGAAATTGCACGACGAAGTCCCGCAGCTAAACGGTTACGGTATTACGGTTAACTATTATGCCTTCCCTCGCTCGGGCCCCAATACTCCATCATTCCGGAAGTACGAATCGGTGTGGTGTGCCGATGACCAGCAAAGCGCGATGGACACAGCTAAGGCCGGTAAATCCGTACCGAGCAAAACCTGTGAGAACCCGGTTGCGGAGCAGTATCAGTTGGGTGGCAAAGTCGGTGTAACCGGAACCCCAGCGATTGTTCTGGAAGACGGCAACATGATTCGTGGTTATGTTCCGGCCCGCAATCTGGCAGAAGGTCTTGGTCTGCTCTGAGTTTAAGCGGTGCTCGTTTAAGGGCCGTTTCCCACTGTTTGAAAGGTAACCGATTCAGGGCTTATTCACGCGCGCCTGAATCGGTATACTATGCCCCCAATTGCAATCCATCAGCACCCCGAGCGGGATCAGAGGTGAGAGCTTGAAAGACGTTAATGTCGGAATATGCGGATTAGGAACCGTAGGCGGCGGTACATTCAATGTCCTGACTCGCAATGCGGCGATTATTTCGGGCCGTATCGGCTGTAATATTCGAATTGCCCGCGTGGCTAGCCGAAAGCGTCGGGACGATCTTGAGTTGGGTGATATTCCGTTCAGCACCGACATTTTCGATGTGGTGAATGACGCAAACGTTGACGTTGTCGTTGAGCTGATTGGTGGCTACGATGTTGCCCGTGAATTGGTGTTGACGGCCATTGCCAACGGGAAGCACGTGGTAACTGCGAACAAGGCCCTGATTGCTGTTCACGGCAACGAAATCTTTGAAGCCGCTGAAAAAGCGGGCGTTGTCGTTGCATACGAAGCGGGAGTGGCTGGTGGTATCCCAGTGATCAAAGCGGTCCGTGAAGGTCTGGCAGCAAATCGCATCGACACCATCGCCGGAATCATCAACGGCACCGGTAACTTTATTTTGACCGAGATGCGTGCTGGCCGTCCGTTTGATGAAGTGCTGAAAGAGGCGCAGGCGCTGGGTTACGCAGAAGCCGACCCCACATTCGACGTTGAAGGCATCGATGCAGCCCACAAGCTTACGATCCTGGCCTCGTCTGGCATTGGCGTTCCGCTGCAGTTCGAAAAGGCGTATACCGAGGGTATTTCGTCGTTGACCCCAAGTGACATCGCTCACGCTGAAATGCTCGGATACCGGGTTAAGCATTTGGGTATCGCCCGTCGTCGTGACGACGGTATCGAGCTGCGAGTTCACCCTACACTGGTGCCGAAAACTCACCTGATTGCTCAAGTTGATGGCGTGCTCAATGCTGTCATGGTGGATGGTGATGCGGTTGGCCAAACTATGTATTACGGCCCTGGCGCGGGCGATGAGGCCACAGCTTCGGCCGTGATTGCCGACATCGTTGACGTAGCTCGCTCAGTGGCGAGTGACAGCCAGCAGAAAGTACCGTATCTGGGCTTCACGCCAGATGCTTTGGAAGATTTGCCCGTGTTGCCGATGGAAGAAATTCAGTCGGCGTATTACCTGCGCATTCAGGCGTTTGACCGCCCGGGTGTTTTGGCCAAAATTGCATCGATTCTGAGTGAGCACGGCATCAATATTGAATCGATCATGCAGAAAGAATCCGAGTTCGCGGACGGCCGGATTCCGGTCATCATCCTGACTCATACGGTTCAGGAGCGTCAGATGAATCTGGCGATTGAAGAAATGGAATCGCTGGTCGATGTAGACGGTTCTGTTGTTCGCATCCGCGCAGAAAATTTTAACTAACAGGTACGCACGTGAGATACATCAGCACACGGGGCGAAGCACCCGCTTTAGGCTTTGAAGACGTTCTTCTGACTGGGTTGGCAACCGACGGTGGCCTATATGTTCCCGAGTCATTGCCGCACTTCAGCCTGGAAGAAATCCGCAGCTGGCGGGGCCTGCCCTACGCGGAGTTGGCCTTTAACGTTATGTACCCGTTTGTGGAAGATGCCATTCCGGCCGACGATTTCCGTAAGATGCTGGACGAAACCTACAGCGGCTTTGCCCACCAGTCGGTGGCACCATTGGTTCAGCTCGACAGCAACGAATGGGTAATGGAACTGTTCCGTGGCCCTACGCTGGCTTTCAAGGATTTCGCGCTGCAATTGCTTGGCCGTTTGCTCGACTACGTGCTTGAAAAGCGTAAGCAGCACGTGGTGATCATGGGCGCGACCTCGGGCGACACCGGTTCGGCAGCTATCGAAGGCTGCCGCCGCTGCGAGCACGTGGATATCTTCATCCTGCACCCGTACCAGCGCGTCTCTGAAGTGCAGCGTCGCCAGATGACGACGGTGCAGGGCGACAATATTCACAACATTGCTGTGAAGGGTAACTTTGACGATTGCCAGCGCATGGTCAAAGAAAGCTTTGGTGATCAGTCCTTCCTGGGCGGCAAAACCCAGTTGGCGGCGGTGAACTCGATCAACTGGGCGCGGATCATGGCCCAGATCGTTTACTACTTTCAGGCCTCGCTGGCGTTGGGTGGCCCTGACCGCAGTATGGCGTTCTCGGTGCCTACCGGAAACTTTGGTGACATCTTTGCCGGTTACCTGGCGAAGAAAATGGGTTTGCCGATCAGCCAGTTGGTGATCGCCACCAACCGTAACGACATTCTGCACCGTTTCATGAGCGGCAACCGCTACGAGAAACAGCAGCTGGAGCACACGTTGTCGCCGAGCATGGATATCATGGTGTCCAGTAACTTCGAGCGTCTGTTGTTTGACTTGCACGGTCGTGACGGCGCAGCGGTGAAGGATCTGCTGGAAAATGCCGCCAAAGGTCCGGTCAGCATCGAGGATTACCGTTGGAAGTCGGCCCGCAAGCTTTTCGACAGTGATGCGGTAGACGATAAAGCCACCTGTGACACCATTCGTGAGATCTATGAGCAGAACGAATACCTGCTCGATCCGCATACCGCCATCGGCGTGCGTGCGGCTCGCAACTGCCGTCGCGATGCAACGGTTCCAATGATTACCTTGGGCACAGCGCACCCGGCCAAGTTCCCGGATGCGATTGTTGAGTCCGGCCTGTCGGTGAAGCCGCAGTTGCCGCCTCACATGGCGGATCTGTTCGAGCGGGAAGAGCGATACACCGTTCTTGAAAACGACTTGGCTAAAGTGCAGGGCTTTTTGTCCAAGCACTGGAAAAATGCCTGATCCGGCATGACTCCTAAAAAGATCCTGCGCCGCCCCCAGTCGGCCGACACGCCGAACTGGGGGCAAAGCCTGCCGCCCATCCTGCGCCGGTTGTACGCCGCCCGTGGCGTTCATTCCGACGAACAGCTCCAGTACACCCTGAAGTATCTGGCGTCTCCAATGCAATTGCGAGGCATTGGCCGGGCGGTGGAGTTGCTGGCCGATGCGGTGGTTCAGAAACAGCGTGTAATGATTCTGGGTGATTTCGATGCAGACGGGGCCACCAGTACGGCGGTCGCGATGCTTGGCTTGTCGATGTTGGGCGTGCCATCGGTCGACTTCCGCGTGCCAAGCCGTTTCTCGGATGGTTACGGGCTGACACCGGGGATCATTCACCGATTGCAGGAAGAAGGTGAGTTGCCCGACTTGCTGGTGACGGTGGATAACGGTATCTCCGCCATTGAAGGCGTGCGAGCGGCTCGGGATCTTGGAATAAAAGTGGTTGTTACCGACCACCATCTGGCCGGCGAAGAGCTGCCGGACGCGGATGCCATCGTTAATCCCAATCAGCCCGGCTGCCCGTTCTTGAGCAAGAACGCTGCGGGTGTGGGTGTGATGTTTTACGTGCTGACCGCGCTGCGAAAACACTTGCGCGATCGCAACCTGCTGCCGAACCCTGAGCCTAATCTTGGCGCCTTGCTGGACTTGGTGGCACTGGGCACGGTGGCTGACGTTGTGCCACTGGACCATAACAACCGAATTTTTGTAGAGCAGGGCATAAGGCGCATCCGTAAAGGCGAAGCGCGCCCCGGCATACTGGCGCTGTTAAAAGTGGCCGGCCGGGATCACAGCGAAATCAGTTCCACCGATCTGGGTTTTGTTGTAGGCCCCCGCCTGAATGCCGCCGGCCGCTTGGATGATATGAGCATCGGCATTGCCTGCTTGCTCGCGGATAATCCGGATGAAGCTTTGCGCCTTGCGCAGGAGCTGGACACGTTTAATCGCGAACGCCGCACTATTGAGAAAGATATGAAGCAGCAAGCGCAAGAATTGCTGGCTTCCATGTCGTTGGATATCGACGGTCTGCCCTGGGGCTTGGCGCTGTTTGACCCGGACTGGCACCAAGGTGTGATCGGTATTCTTGCCGCCAGAATTCGCGAACAGACCCACCGCCCGACGATTGCGTTTGCACCGGATGATGATGGCCTTAGCTTGAAAGGCTCTGCCCGCTCAATTCCCGGTCTGCACATCCGCGATGCTCTGGCAGTTGTGGATGCCAAATTTCCGGGCTTGATGAAGAAGTATGGCGGTCATGCCATGGCAGCGGGCATGACCATTGCTCATGATGATCTCGAGGCTTTCAGCAAAGCTTTCGATGAGGCAGTGAGAGATACCCTGAAGCCAGAAGATCTGGAAGCGGCGATCGTCACCGATGGCCCGCTAGCAGCTGCCGAACTGAATCTCGATACCGCCTACCTGCTCAAACGCAGCGGGCCTTGGGGGCAACATTTCCCGGAGCCATTGTTTGACGGCGAGTTCAACGTGGTCAGCCAGCGCATTGTCGGCGAAAACCACCTGAAACTGGTGCTGCAGCCTGCAGACGGTGGGAGTATTATTGATGCCATTGCCTTCAACACCGGCCCGGAAGTACCAGACTACACCCGCTCGGGTGCCCGGGTAGTCTACAAACCGGATGCCAACACCTTCCGTGGGCGGACCAATTTGCAGCTGATGGTGGATTATCTCGAGCCGTTGAACACGGGCAGGGGCTGACCTGCTTGCACCAAGCTTCGATGACTCCGTATATTCCGCCTGCTGATTTAGCCCACAAATTCCGGTAGAATTCGCCCTCAGTTTTTATCGCACCATTTTCCAAAGCGAGACAAGTTTTCATGGAAATTAATCCCATAGTGACGAAGATCAAAGAGCTTCGCGAGCGCACCGAAGCGCTGAGGGGGTATCTTTAACTACGATCAGCGAAGCGAACGTCTGGTCGAAGTAGAACGCGAACTTGAACTCCCCACCGTGTGGGACGATCCGGAGCGCGCCCAGTCACTGGGTAAAGAGCGTTCTGACCTCGAGCTGATCGTCAGAACCATTGATAACCTCACCTCCGGTCTGGCAGATGCTGAAAGCCTGCTTGAAATGGCCGTAGAAGAAGACGACGAAGGCACCGTTCAAGAAATCGAAGCCGATCTGGAAGGCCTGGATAAAGAGCTCGAGAAGCTCGAATTCCGCCGCATGTTCTCCGGTGAGATGGACGCCAACAACGCCTACCTGGAAATACAAGCCGGCTCTGGCGGCACCGAAGCGCAAGACTGGGGCAACATGCTGCTGCGCATGTACCTGCGCTGGGCCGAGCGCCGGGGCTTCAAAGCTGAAATCGTTGAGCTGCAGGAAGGTGAAGTCGCGGGCATCAAAAGCGCAACCATCCACATACAGGGTGACTACGCATACGGCTGGCTGCGAACTGAAACCGGTGTCCATCGCTTGGTGCGTAAATCGCCGTTTGATTCCGGCAACCGCCGGCACACCTCCTTCTCTTCCGTGTTCATTTCGCCGGAAGTGGATGACAGCTTTGAAATCGACATCAATCCGGCTGACCTGCGCGTTGACGTATACCGCGCCTCCGGTGCCGGTGGTCAGCACGTAAACCGAACTGAATCGGCCGTGCGACTGACTCACAACCCCACCGGAATCGTGGTGGCGTGTCAGGCTGGCCGGAGCCAGCACCAGAACAAAGACCAGGCGATGAAGCAGCTGAAAGCCAAGCTGTTCGAGCGCGAAATGCAATTGCGCAACGCCGAAAAACAGAAGCAGGAAGACTCTAAGTCTGACATCGGCTGGGGTAGCCAGATCCGTTCTTACGTGCTGGATGACAGCCGTATCAAAGATCTTCGCACCAAGGTGGAAACCAGTAACACCCAGTCGGTGCTCGATGGTGACATCGACAAGTTTATCGAAGCCAGTCTGAAAATGGCGCTGTAAACAGCGCCATTCAACCCGAACCGGACACCCCCGACTTCTTAGTGAGCTAACATGACTGAACAGAACCAGAACGCGACCCAGCCCGAGGACAACAAGCTGATTGCGGAGCGCCGAGCCAAACTGGCCACCCTGCGAGAGCAGGGCAATGCGTTCCCGAACGATTTCCGCCGTGATGCCACCGCTGCTGAACTGCAGGAAAAATACGGGGACAAGTCCAAGGAAGAGCTGGAAGCCATGGGCATCCAGGTGGCTATTGCTGGCCGCATGATGCTCGACCGCAAGGCGTTCAAAGTGGTTCAGGACATGACGGGCCGCATCCAGATCTATGCGACTAAAGATGTCCAGAAAGACACCAAACACTGGGATCTTGGCGATATCGTGGGTGTTCGCGGCGTGCTGTGCAAGTCGGGTAAAGGCGATCTTTATGTGGCAATGGACGAGTACACCTTGCTCACCAAATCACTGCGCCCGCTGCCTGAAAAGCACAAAGGTCTGACCGACACCGAAGCCCGTTACCGTCATCGTTACGTCGACCTGATGATGAACGAAGACAGCCGTCGGGTGTTTCATGCGCGTTCGAAAATCATCAACGTGATGCGCCAGTACTTCACCGAGCGTGACTTTATGGAAGTTGAGACGCCCATGCTGCAGGTGATTCCCGGTGGTGCTACTGCACGCCCGTTCGTGACTCATCACAACGCTCTGGGTATTGATATGTACCTGCGCATTGCGCCGGAGCTGTATCTCAAGCGTTTGGTTGTAGGTGGTTTCGAGCGAGTGTTCGAGATCAACCGTAACTTCCGGAACGAAGGGTTATCAACCCGTCACAACCCGGAATTCACCATGGTTGAGTTCTATCAGGCCTACGCGGATTACAACGACCTGATGGACCTGACCGAAGACATGCTGCGCACCATCGCTCAAAAAGTGCTGGGCACGACCACGGTCACCAACACTCGTGTGTTGAAAGACGGTACCGAAGAAACCGTTGAATATGATTTTGGTAAGCCGTTTGAGCGCTTGACCGTTGTGGATGCAATCTTGCGCTATAACCCGGAGTTCACCCGCGAGCAGCTGGCTGACGAAGCTCAGGCACGCGAGCTGGCCAAAGGCCTGGGCATCAAGGTTAAAGACATCTGGGGCTTGGGTAAGGTACAGATCGAGATCTTCGAAGAAACCGCCGAGCACCGTTTGATGCAGCCGACCTTCATTACCGAATACCCGAAAGAAGTGTCGCCGCTGGCCCGTTGCAAAGACAGTGATCCGTTTGTTACTGAGCGGTTCGAGTTCTTTGTCGGTGGCCGTGAAATTGCCAACGGCTTCTCGGAGCTGAACGATGCCGAAGATCAGGCCGAGCGCTTCAAGGCGCAGGTGGCCGAGAAGGACGCCGGCGATGATGAAGCCATGTTCTACGACGACGACTACGTGATGGCGCTGGAATACGGCTTGCCCCCGACAGCGGGTGAAGGTATCGGCATCGACCGTTTGGCGATGATGCTGACCGATTCTCCGTCCATTCGCGACGTGATTCTGTTCCCGGCCATGCGCCCGGAGCATAAAGCAGAGCAGAATTCCGGAGACGAATAAGGCATGCACCCGGTCGAGGCGCTGGCTCAGGAATTAAAGCCCGGGCACGGCTGGAATCAGTGGTTGGCGGACGAGTTCCGCCAACCTTATATGCATCGTCTGGCGGAGTTTTTGGCAGCGGAAGAGCGCGCCGGAAAAACGCTTTTCCCACCAAGACCACAGCTGTTCACTGCCTTGAACAGCACTCCGCTTGATCAGGTCAAAGTCGTTATTTTGGGGCAAGACCCCTACCATGGTCCCGGTCAGGCCCACGGCCTGAGCTTTTCGGTGTCTCATGGTGTGCCGATACCACCTTCCCTGAAAAACATTTTCAAAGAAATCCAGCAGGATTTGGGCATTGCTCCACCCGGGCACGGTTGCTTGCAGTCGTGGGCCGATCAGGGTGTTTTGTTGTTGAATGCCGTATTAACGGTTGAGCAGGGAAAGGCGGGCGCACATCAAGGCAAGGGCTGGGAAATCTTTACCGATCGGGTGATCGAGCTGGTGAACCAGCAACGCGAAGGCGTGGTGTTTTTGCTCTGGGGTGGTTACGCCAGGCAGAAAGGCCAGATCATTGACCGTGATCGCCACCTGGTACTGGAAGGGCCGCATCCGTCACCGCTCAGTGCCTACCGCGGGTTCTTCGGGTGCCAGCATTTCTCCCGCGTTAACCAGTGGTTGCTGGAGCATCACCAGAGCCCGATACAGTGGGCTCTGGATTCAGCTTCACAACAGGAACTGCTCGACCTTTAAAGTTGCGGGATTATCCAAGCAGGGCCATGGCGGCTTCCATTTGGGCGCTCAGATCTTCTTCCTCTGCCATGTTCATTTCCGGGTCCAGGCCTAATCGCCCAAACGCCGAAATGGTGGAGAAATCCATCTGGTTCCAGCGGTGGTTGGTGCCCGCGATCAGCTGTAGGTTGGCAATCATCACCAGGTCGGCATGGTCGGCTTTCGGGACTTCACGTTGGAAGTTGGCGTAGTCCATGGGCACGTTTTGCAGTGCTTCCGGGAATTGCCACTTTTTCAGGATCAGGCTGCCGATGCGGGGGTGCAACTCTTCGATCACCGCATCCAATACGATGCCGCTCAACTCCAGATTGTTATCTTCAACGTAGCGCAGAATCGGCAGTGCGCCGATCAGGTGTACCAATCCGGCCAGCGTGGCTTGGTCGGGTCTGAGTTTGGTGTAGTGTTGAGCCAGCACGTGGCAGATACCAGCGACCTCGGTGCTGGTTTGCCAGGTGGCACGTAGCCGCTTATCGACCGTGTCGGAGGTGGCCTGGAACATTTGCTCCATGGCCAGCCCCATGGCCAGGTTGCTGGTGTAAGCCATGCCAAGACGGCTAACAGCCATGTTCAGATTCTCAATGGCCCGGGTGCCGCGGAACAGCGGGCTGTTGCACACGCGAATGATGCGAGCAGACAGTGCCGTGTCGTTGCTGATCACCGTCACCAGATCCGCAATCGAGGTGTCTTCCGATTCGGCGATTTCTCTGACTTGAAGGGCGGCTTCGGGAAGCGTTGGCAAGATGAGCTTGTCGTTCTCGATGGCGCTGGTCAGGTCCGCTTTAATGGTTTCGATAATGTCGGCCATAGTCAGTCTGTTTCCGCTTGAATGGGGCCCTCAAACAGGGCTCAGTTTATGGCTGCCTTTATAGCAAATAACAGCGACCTTTCCTGTCAACTTATGTATCAGAAGGTTGTTGTTCAGGCACAGCGTAGGGGAGTGGTTGAAGGCTGACGGTCACCTCGTCCATTCCATCCAAAGAAAGAGCTTTGGAGCTGGCATCGTGGCGAATGACGGCTAGCATTTCGCCGCTTTGATCGCCGGTCATTAAGGCATTGACCACTTCGCCGACCGCTTTGCCCTCGGCCAGCAGTTTGGTGCCGACCGCAGGCGCTTGAGGAGCGTTGTTGAAAGATAGCCTGTGCAGGCTTTTTTTCAACTGACCGAGGAAGTGCATGCGGGCGATGACTTCTTGCCCGGTGTAGCAACCTTTTTTGAAATGCACACCTTGCAGGTGCTGTAAATTCAGCATTTGCGGGACGTAGGTTTCTTGAGATGCCTCTGTCAGCCAGGGCACGCCTGCAGAAATGCTGGACGCGAGCCACTGCTCCGGTGTGATTTCGGGGATGTCCTCCGGAACCGCTTGTTCGTCAGTTGTTTGCCACCATTCGTAGCGAGGGGTGTGGTCACTGGTGTTTTCAATACGAATCAGATGGCTATCACCGACCCTTAGGACTTGACCGGGTTCGTTCAGAGAGGCGGCCTTTTCGCCCGCCACCGAGACGGCTGCGGCTTCGCCAATCAGGCCGATAATCCGGGCAGAGGGTAGTGTTTCCAGTGTCGTGCCCCGAAAGAGCATCAGATATTTGTTCAAATGGGCAGTCGTGGCGTCGGCCTGTTTGACATCAAAATCCATGAGCAGATCTTCGCCATCGCGAACCAGTCGTGTCAGGCAGTAGGCACGGCCTTTATGGGTGCACGCGGCGGCTCTGAGAGATTGTTCGTTGGTGACTTCGTCCACGTGTTGGGTGAACTGGCCCTGCACAAACTTGTCGGTTCCCGGGCCGCTGATGCGGGCCATGAGGCGGTCGCTTAACAGAGCATGGCCAATGGTATGTGTGGGTTGCTGAGAATCCTGTCTACTCAAAATAGTCTCCAGAATTAATGCGAAGGAGGGTTGTGTTCGGGTTCGGGCGTGCCGGCGCGAAGTAACATTCGCAGGCGCCGGAAAGCAGCCGAGTCGTTAACGTTTGATCTTAGTCCACCTTTGGTGCCGGTGATGATCGCGAGTATTGGGCCTGATCTTGGCGACCTCGGTTTAAAGTGTAACAGCAGCAGCTCAGAGCTGAGAAAGCTGGCATTGCTAACCGTTGCCGGGACATGGCAGCCGTTGGCCAGCTCGCAGGTTAGCCCCGCCTGATTGTGGAAGATGCCAACGACCGAATTGGGTTTGTTTAATAAGCCAAAGCGCCGAAACGATGCCCATCCCAAAGCAGATGTGGGTAATACCAGCAGTAATAACAGATAGGAGGTTTCCAGCGCCGCTGCAACCGTGAACAGCGCTAGCCCAAGCCAGGGAATAGTGGCTAACAGGCCAGCGAAAACCGAGGGTAGCAGGGTTAATTCAATCCGGCTGGACACGGTTCAGAATCATTTCGACGATGCGACGAAGATCCGGGTCTTCGGGTTTGCTGCGCTGCATGAACCATTCGAACATATCCGCATCTTCGCAGTTCAGCAGCTTGCGATAACGGGCCTGGTCTTCCGGCTCGAGATCTCGGTACGCTTCTTCCAGAAACGGGAGAAGCAAAACATCCAGCTCCAGCATGCCGCGTCGGCTGTGCCACCAAAGGCGGTGGAATTCAGTATGCGCGTTTGTTTCTTGGGTGTCGGACATAACGGGTTCCGTGGTTAAGCGTTTGTTGGAAGCTCTGACTCAAGGAGCCAGAGTTCGATAAGTTGTGGGCACCAACACAGTATCACGCGCCTCGCTCTGGGCTTGCGGATAGTCCAGCGTGTAATGCAGGCCGCGGCTTTCTTTGCGCTGCAGAGCCGAGCATATGATCAGGTCTGATATGGTGACCAAGTTACGTAATTCAATGAGGTCGTTGGTAACCCGGTAGTTGCTGTAGAACTCGTTGATCTCGCCCTGCAGCAGATCCACCCGGTGTTTGGCGCGATGCAGGCGCTTGGTGGTGCGCACAATGCCGACATAATCCCACATGAAGTGGCGCAACTCGTCCCAGTTGTGGGAAATGATAACGTCTTCATCGGAATCCCGAACCTGGCTTTCATCCCACGCAGGTACTGAGGGCACCTTGGGAATGTCGGCTTCCCGGCGGGCAATGTCCTGAGCCGCTGCACGGCCATAAACCAGACATTCCAGCAGAGAGTTGCTGGCCATGCGATTGGCGCCATGAAGGCCGGTAAAGGCGGCTTCTCCGACGACATAAAGTTGATTAATGTCGGTTCTGGCGCGCTCGTCGCTGATGATGCCGCCGCAGGTGTAGTGGGCGGCCGGCACGACCGGAATGGGGTCTTGGGTAATGTCGATGCCGAAACTGAGGCATTTTTCGTAAATCGTCGGAAAGTGGTGCTTAATAAAATCGGCCGGTTTGTGGCTGATGTCCAAGTATAGATGATCTGCCCCCAAACGCTTCATTTCGTGGTCGATGGCCCGCGCGACCACATCACGGGGAGCCAGCTCGGCACGGTCGTCGAACTTGTCCATGAACCGGCTACCATCGGGCAGCTTCAGCACGCCGCCTTCACCGCGAACCGCTTCGGTAACCAGAAAGGATTTGGCGTGGGGGTGGTACAGGCAAGTCGGGTGGAATTGGTTGAATTCCATGTTGGCGACCCGGCACCCGGCCCGCCAAGCCATCGCAATACCGTCACCGGACGCGCCGTCGGGGTTGGTGGTGTAGCGGTACGCTTTGGATGCGCCACCGGTTGCGACAACGGTGAAACGGGCGCGATAAAGCTCTACGTGATTGTCTTCCAGATTGAGAATGTAGGCGCCAACGCATCGGTTACCCGGTAGCGACAGATTGCGATTGGTGATCAGATCAACCGCGACCCGGCCGGATTTGAGTTCAATGTTTCGCTTGGCGGCTGCCTGGCTGGCGAGTGTCGTAGAAACCGCTTGCCCCGTCGCGTCGGCGGCGTGAATAATGCGGCGATGGCTGTGGCCGCCTTCACGGGTCAGGTGGTATTGGTCGTCGTTTTCTTTACGAGTAAAGGTCACGCCGGACTCGATGAGCCAGTCAATGCTTTCTTTGCCGTGTTCTACAGTAAAGCGCACGGCATCTTCGTGGCACAAACCACCCCCGGCGTTCAGGGTGTCCTGAATATGGTTTTCCACCGAGTCGGTGGCATCGAGAACCGCAGCAATACCACCTTGCGCCCAAAGTGTCGCTCCGGAACTGATGTCTGCTTTACTGATGACGCAAACGTTCAGGTGCTCTGGCAGATTCAAAGCGACGGTCAGTCCGGCAGCGCCGCTGCCGATAATAAGAACATCGTATTCGTAGGATTGTGGCATTGGGTTGTTGTCGCAGGCCATAATGTGGAAGTGTATTGAACTAAACTTTGTGCTTGCTGTCTATTTGGCCCGATGGATATGCTTCGGGCCGGTTGCTGTCGGCAACCTGGGTTCATGTATGAACACCGGAATAACACAATGACACAAGCGAGCCGATTAAAAGCCACCCTGATGGCCAACCAAACGGGACACGCCGTAGCTTCGTCCATGATTTCCGATACAGATTCTACATCGAGTGAGCAGACTGAAAGCCAGACGGATTTGCAGTTGGTGCGAAAAGTTCGTCATGGGGACCGGGCTGCGTTCGACCTGCTTGTGGTGAAATACCAGTCCCGGGTGGCCTCGATTATCAGCCGGTACGTGTACGACAGTCACGAAGTGATGGATTTGGCGCAAGAAACCTTTATCAAGGCGTTTCGAGCCATCGACCGGTTCCGCGGTGACAGCGCATTTTACACCTGGCTGTACCGTATTGCCGTGAACACCGCAAAAAATCATCTTGAAGCCCGGGGGCGTCGGCCCCAAGGCTCTGCGGATTCTTCCGAGGCGGAAAACTATGACGACGGCCGCCGCCTAAGAGATGTGGCTTCACCAGAAAAACTATTGCAAAAAGACCAGCTGCAAAAGGCGTTGGCCGAGGCCATTGCCGCATTACCCGAGGAACTAAGATCTGCTTTCTTGCTCAGAGAATATGACGGTCTCAGTTATGAAGACATTGCCCGGATTCTGGAGTGCCCGATTGGAACCGTGCGTTCCCGGATTTTCAGAGCCCGGGATGCGGTGGATCGACACATTGGTCCACTCCTTAATCATTCAGTGACGTAAGTGAGGTTGCACCCGATGGATGAGCGTCTCAGAGAAACTCTGTCAGCAATGATGGACGATGAAGCGGACGAGCTTTCAGTGCGCAGATTGCTTTCGCACGACGATCAGAACGAAGTCAGAGAACAGTGGCAAAGGTGGCAGCAAGTGCGCGACCTGATGCACGAAGCGCCTGGCACCTCATACGGAGTGGATGTTGCGGGCGCTGTTCGAGCTGCGATTGATGACCAGGAAACCCCAGCGGTAAAAGCAGCAGCCACCAACGCCCGAGCTGGCGGATACTGGCATTGGCCGGTGGCGGCTATGGTCGCTTTGGCTCTGGTGGTTGGGTTTGGTGCCGGAGCCGGTTGGGGCACCTCGCCGGTTGAGGCCGGAAATGCGTTGGCGTTGAGTGAAGCTGACGAGGCTGCGTCACAGCTCGTGTTAAGTACCGAAGAAGTGGTTTTACAGAGGTTGGATGAGCAGCAGTTGCGCCAAGTGCGTCAATACTTGCTGGAACATGCTCAGCACAACAGCGTGGGGGCCGGTCGCGGCTCCATGGGGTACGCGAGAATGGTGAGTGCGAGCGGTGGATATTGAGCCTGAGGTGTCTGGATATGAACGTTTCGCTTAAGGGCGAACTCGCCACGGTTCGAACACTGGTGCTTGCGTTGTGGGTGTTATTTGCGCCGTCTATGGTAGCAACCGCTGAAGAGAATCAGGCTGCGGCACCTTCGGCAATGACCGCAATGGACTGGTTGGAGCGGCTGGGCCCGGCACTGAATATGACCTCCTATGAAGGTGTGTTCGTCTACGCCCGGGGAGATCAGGTGCATTCGATGCGCATCGCTCATCGATACCGGAACGGCCAAGTAGAAGAGCGCTTGGTGATGCAAGACGGTGGCTCGGGTGAGATCGTCCGAAAAGGCATGGACGTGGTTTGTGTGTTACCGGATCAGGGGCGCGTTCGGTTAGACGAGGTCATTCCGTCAGGGCCTTTTGCTGAGGCGTTTACCAGTCAGCTAATGCCGGTCAGTCAATGGTATCAGCCTGCGTTGGTGGGTGAAGATCGGGTGGCGGGGTACGATGTGGTGACGGTGGACCTGACCGCTAAGGATAACCATCGTTACAGCCATCGCCTTTGGATTGAAAAAGAAACCGGGCTATTGGTTAAAAGCCACGTTCGCGATGTGGACGATTCGGTTTTGGAACATTTCCAGTACACCAGTCTGGAAATTACAGACGATATTGCTGACGAGAAATTCGAGGTACAAACCGAGGGCCGCGAAATCACCCGCCATCTTGGCGCCCCCGAACCTCAGCAATCGTCGATGGGTCGAATGACCGGGTGGACGATGAATTGGCGTCCGGATGGCTACATGGCGGCCGCCACCCCCAGTTCCGGTAACGGCAAGGCGGTTGCGTTCTCGGACGGTTTGGCAACCTTCTCGGTATTCGTTGAGCCGGTCAAAGGGGTCAAAATGCCGACTGGCGCGTCTCGTGTGGGCGCGTCTACGGTTTACATCCATGAAGTATCTGTAGCGGAGCGGCCATTTTTGATTGTTGTCGTCGGAGAAATTCCGCCCGACACGGCTCGAAAAGTTGCCCGCTCGGTATCGATTGATGACGCGTTGGCTCAAGGGTGGGTGACCAGTGATCACTGAAACTGGAAAAGTCATTGCCCTTCAAGGCGCCCAGGCCTGGGTGCAAACGATCCAGACCAGCGCCTGTGAAAGTTGTTCGGCCCGAGCCGGGTGCGGACAGCGTGCGCTTGCCGCGGTGTCGGGGGGTAAAGCCAACCAGGTATTGGTGTCGAATACAGTTGATGCACAAGTTGGCGACGAAGTCGTCATCGGCGTGGATGAGCAATCTTTGTTGGCGGCCTCCTTGGCGGTCTACGGGGTGCCACTGCTGCTCATGGTTCTGACAAGCATCGGCGCGTTCCGGTTACTCGGCGAGACGGATCTGGTGGCAGTTGTCGGGGCGCTGGCGGGATTAGCTGCGGGGTTCGGGTTGGTGCGCCGCTGGCAATCAAAGGCGGGGGATCGGTTTCAGCCTCATATGATTCGCGTAAACCGGATAGCGTCGGTGACCTGTCTATAAAACCTACCGATTTTTAAGTTGAAAAGTGGCCGCGCAGCCATAAATTGTTACGGCAGACCAACGGCTAAAATAAGGGGGTTCTCATGCACAAAATAACTACGCCGGTTGCTCGTTATCCTGATGTGTTTCAATCGGGTTTTATTCCGGGCGTATGGCTGGTGTTCGCTGTATTGGTATCGGCTCTGTGGAGCCAGCAAGTGGCGGCGCGGAGTTTGCCGGATTTCACCGAACTGGTTGAAGAAAACTCCAGTGCCGTCGTCAACATCAGTACCACCAGTGAACCCACGGGTCGCAGATCACGGTTTCAGGGGCTGCCCTTCGATGAGGAGCAACTGGATCAGTTGCCGCCATTCTTGCAGGATTTCTTTCGCGGCCCGAATTCCCCGTTTGGTGGTGCGCCGGGTGGTAAACCGCAAACTCGCTCAATGGGCTCCGGGTTCATCGTTTCCAAAGACGGTTATGTCCTGACCAACAACCATGTCGTTGAAGGCGCGGATGAAGTGATGGTTCGGCTGAACGATCGCCGGGAGTTCGTTGCGACCATTGTGGGCACCGATCCCCGTTCCGATATGGCCGTTCTGAAAATTGAGAATGCCGACGATCTGCCCGTGGTTCAGGTGGGCAGTTCCGAAGAGCTCAAAGTGGGCGAGTGGGTGTTTGCCATCGGCTCACCGTTCGGGTTCGATTACACGGTAACCGCAGGTATCGTCAGTGCGCTCGGACGTTCTTTGCCCTCAGAAAACTACGTGCCGTTCATTCAAACCGATGTTGCGATCAACCCCGGTAATTCCGGTGGCCCGCTGTTCAATCTGGACGGTGAAGTGATTGGCATCAACTCTCAGATTTATACCCGTTCCGGCGGATTCATGGGCGTATCGTTTGCGATTCCGATTGATGATGCGATGAGCGTGTTCCGTCAGCTTCGTGATGAAGGTTCTGTCGCCCGTGGCTGGTTGGGCGTGTTGATTCAGGAAGTTAACCGGGATCTTGCCGAAACATTCGGGCTGAAAAGACCGCGCGGTGCCTTGATTGCTGAAGTGATGGTGAATTCGCCAGCGCAGGCGGGAGGCTTGCAGCCCGGTGATATCGTGCTGGAATACAACGGCGAAGAAATCGAACTGTCGTCGGATTTGCCGCCGAAAGTGGGCCGCACGCCTGTGGGTGAATCAGCCCGGTTGACCGTGCTCCGGGGCGGAGACGAGATCGAGCTTGATGTGGAAATCGGAGAGTTGCCGGAAGACGGTCGCACCAGCCGTTCCAAGCCGCGGGGCCAGATGGACGGAAATGCTGGTGCACTTGGTTTGACCGTAGAGCCGCTTACTCCGGAAAATGCCCGTGCTGCGGGTGTTGAAAGTGGTGTGCTGGTGACCAGCGTCGAGCGTGGCCCGGCCCTGAAAGCGGGCATCCGAACCCGTGACATCATCACCGAAATCAACCGCAAACCGGTGGGATCACTGAAGGCATTTCGGGCGGTCGTGGAAGGTCTGTCCGACGGTCAGGCGGTGTCCGTTCGTGTGGTGCGTCAGGGGCGGCCGATCTATCTGGTGATGAGGCCGTAAGCGAACGCTGTTTTTGGAAGTTGTGCGCTGGCTCCCGGGCGTGTCACGACATGCCCGGGAGCTTTTGCTATACTCGCCGGATCTCTTCGAACCCAAGGTCATGGGATGGACCCGGTGACAATATGAAAAACAAGGAATTATCCCTCCGCCAACTGCTCAAACTGCGCAATTCCTGGTTGGCTCTGCTCGTTTTTATCGTCTCTGTTTGCGTCACTATCTTGCTTTGGCAGGTTTCCATCCGTTTGGTGGAAGATCGGGCCGAGGCCAAATTTCGCGCTCAGTCCCTGCAATTGAAAACGGCCATTGAAGAGCGCCTGCTGAACTACGAACAGGTATTGGCCGGCAGTGCAGGCCTGTTTGCGGTGAAAGGCGAGGTCAGCCGTGATGAATGGCGTGAGTACGTCGAGAAAGTGGATATCAACCGTTATTACCCTGGAATAGAAGGGATCGGTTACGTACAGAGGATTGGCGTGCGCCAAATGGCGGACCACATTGCCTTTGTGCGGTCAGAAGGTGTGTATAAGTATTTGGTGAAGCCGCTTGGTAAGGGGCCTTATTACTACCCCATGGTGTATCTTGAGCCTGGCACCGAGCGAAATCTGAGCGCCCTTGGTTATAACGCCTTTAGTGATCCTATTCACCGGATAACCATGGAGAGGGCTCGCGATGACGCCAAGCCGATGGTAACCGGCAAGGTTGTCTTGGTTCAGGAGGCCCTGGCCGAGGATCAGGCAGGCTTTCTTATGTATTACCCCGTGTATCAGGGCGGCGCCATTCCGGATGTCAGAGCTGAGCGCCGAATGATGCTGGCGGGCTTTGTCTTCAGTGCCTTCCGTATGAATAACCTGCTTGATGGCATCGTGGGCCTCATTTCCCCGTTCCTTGATGTCCGTATCTACGATGCCGCCGTTGTTTCCCGGAATACGCTGATGTATGGCTCCAACCTGGGGTCGCTGGATAATGACTTCAGTTTCGAGCTCAGCCAAACGATTTCTCATGGGGGGCGTGAATGGCTCCTGGAAACGCGGTCTACCCCCGCGTTTGACTATCTGGCTTCGGACCCTCGCCCCCCGATTGTGCTGGGAGCGGGGTTGGCCATCAGTGTTCTGATGTATCTGTTCGTGCTTTCGCTGATTCGGTCCCGGCTTGGGGTTCAGATCAGTGCAGGGCGATATCGCGCAATTACGGAAGGTGCTGCAAACGTAACAATGGTCATGAATCGGGCGGGCAACCCGATGTATGCAAGTCCGTCCGCCCGGGATATTCTGGGTTTTGATCCGGACCGGATAGCCGATCTGAACTTTAAGTCTTTGGTCAATCCCGACGACTGGCCGAGGTTGCGGCAGGCCTTCAAGGACGCGGTGTCCTCTCCGGGTAAGCAGATGCCGGTAGTGCGGGCTCGCATCAATGATGCCGACGGACATTGTCGTGATATGGAAGGTACCTTCACGTCTATGTTGAGCGTGCCGGGAGTCGGTGGGGTCGTGTTGAGCTTGCGTGACCTGACACAGTTAAAAGCGGCGCAATCGGAATTGCATCGACTGGCTTTCTTCGACCCCTTGACCGGGCTGGCCAACCGGCAGCTGTTTCGTGACCGCCTGAACAGTGTGGTGCAACGATCCCGCCGCAGCGGTGAACCGGCTGCGCTGATGTATCTGGATTTAGACGGCTTCAAACGTATCAACGATACCCTTGGGCATGATGCCGGCGATGAGTTGCTGCGGCAGGTAGCTGTGTGGCTCCGAGGCTGTGTGCGCGAAGAGGATTCTGTGGCCCGTCTGGGGGGCGACGAATTCGTGGTTCTGCTTTCCAGGGTTAGCAGTACCGACGCGGCAGGTAAGGTCGCGGAAACCATTTTGCGGAGATTGTGCCAAAGAATCCGGCTGAGCGATCACGAAGTGGGAGTGACGGTCAGTATTGGTATCACCATGGTTCCTCACGACAGTGAAGACGTGGGTACGCTCATGAAATTTGCAGACCTGGCCATGTATCGGGCCAAGGAAATGGGCCGCAATAACTACCAGTTCTTCACTCCGGCGATGAACATTAAAGCCGCACGTCGTATGTTGCAGCAGGAAGAGCTGGCGACCGCGCTGCAAGAGGATCGTTTCGTTCTTCATTATCAGCCAAAGGTGGATTTAAACACCCAGAAAGTGATTGGTGTCGAAGCCTTCTTGCGTTGGCATCATCCTGAAAAGGGGGTGGTGCCGGCTCAGCAGTTTATTAACCTGGCGGATGAAACCGGTTTGATCATCCGCTTGGGTGAGCAGGCGTTCCGGCAGGCCTGTATTCAGGTTCAGGCGTTGGAACGTGCGGGCTTTGAATCTCTGAAAATGGCGATTAATTTCTCGGTTCGCCAAATCACCGATACCGGCTTTTTGGATTTGATCCGGCGCGTTATTACGGAAACCGGTGTCGCTGCGGACCGCATTGAGCTGGAGCTTCCGGCGGAATTGCTCAACGAAGATCCGCGAATGCTTCGTGAATTGCTGGTTGCCCTGAACGATCTCGGAGTGTGCCTGATTCTGGATGATTTCGGCAAAGGCTCCTGCTCTTTAGTTGCGCTGCAGCAGTTACCTCTGGATGTCATCAAAATCGATCATGGCTTCATTCGTGATATCCCCTACAACGTCAGTGCCACCGATGTTGCTTCGGCGGTCATTGCGTTGGCGCATAAATTACACCTGACGGTCGTGGCCGAAGGCGTTGAAACCGTACAACAACTCGCCTTTTTGAAGTCTGCCGGTTGCGCCCAGAGCCAAGGCAATTTGTTCAGCTATCCGCTGGATGAAGATGCCCTCATCGGGTTCCTTATTCGCCAATATGAGAAGCCGCTTATTTCCTGAACATGGCAATAGCGGCCGGATACCGGTAAAATCACGCCGTTCCCGGACCCGTAGCGGCTATACCGGGCTCAATCCCATGTCTTATATGAGTAATCATTGTCTGTGACTGAACTGAGCCGAATCCGTAACTTTTCCATCATTGCCCACATCGACCACGGTAAATCCACGCTGGCGGATCGTTTCATTCAAAGCTGTGGCGGTTTGACCGAGCGTGAAATGGCCGCTCAGGTGCTTGACTCCATGGATCTCGAGCGAGAGCGGGGCATTACCATCAAAGCCCAGAGTGTAACGCTCAACTACACCGCTCGAGATGGCGAAACTTATAAATTGAACTTCATCGACACACCGGGGCACGTCGACTTCTCGTACGAAGTTTCTCGCTCTCTGTATGCCTGTGAAGGTGCGCTACTGGTTGTGGATGCTGGCCAAGGCGTAGAGGCGCAGTCGGTGGCTAACTGCTATACCGCGCTGGAGCAAGGGCTGGAGGTTGTACCGGTACTGAACAAAATGGATCTTCCGCAGGCCGAGCCAGAACGCGTGGCAGCCGAGATTGAAGATATCATTGGCATTGAGGCGCAGGATGCGGTGCGCTGCAGTGCCAAGAGCGGCCTGGGTGTCGAGGATGTTCTTGAGGACCTGATTCAGAAGATCCCGCCTCCGAAAGGGGATCGCAGTGCGCCGTTGCAGGCCCTGATTATCGACTCCTGGTTCGATAATTATCTGGGCGTAGTGTCGCTGGTGCGCGTTATCGAAGGGGTTCTGCGCAAAGGCGACAAGATTGTTATCAAATCCACGAATAAAGCCTGGAGTGCTGACAAAGTCGGGATCTTTAACCCCAAACCGACCGATACCAACATTCTCGAAGCGGGCGACGTAGGTTTTGTGGTTGCTGGCATCAAGGATATTCACGGCGCGCCAGTGGGCGACACCATTGTTCATCAGAAACATGCGGAAGAAACCCCGATGTTGCCGGGGTTCCAGAAGGTTAAGCCGCAGGTGTATGCGGGCTTGTTCCCGGTCAGCGCCGATGACTATGACGATTTCCGGGACGCGTTGGAAAAGCTGACCCTGAACGATGCCTCGTTGTTCTTCGAGCCTGAAAATTCGGATGCCCTGGGTTTTGGTTTCCGTTGTGGTTTCCTGGGCATGCTGCACATGGAGATCATTCAGGAGCGTCTGGAACGCGAATACGACATCGATCTGATTACCACAGCACCGACGGTTATCTATGAAGTGGTGACCAAACAGGGTGAGACGGTGTCGGTAGATAACCCGTCCCGGCTGCCGGATATCGGCTCTATCGAAGAAATGCGCGAGCCGATTGTCGAAGCCAATATTCTTGTGCCCCAAGAGCACTTGGGCAACGTGATTGCCCTGTGTGAAGAAAAGCGGGGCGTTCAGAAGAACATGCACTTCATGTCGTCTCAGGTGCAGCTCAGCTACGAGTTGCCGATGGCCGAAGTGGTGATGGACTTCTTTGACCGCATTAAATCGGCAAGTCGGGGGTTTGCCTCGCTGGATTATCATTTCGTGCGCTTCCAGGACGCGAACCTGGTGCGTTTGGATGTGTTGATTAACGGTGAGCGTGTGGATGCACTCGCCATCATCGTGCACCGTGATCTGGCGCACCGTAAGGGGCGTCAGCTGATCGAAAAGATGAAAGAGCTGATCCCGCGGCAGATGTTCGATATTGCGATTCAGGCCGCTATTGGTACTCAGGTGGTCTCGCGGGTGACCGTCAAAGCGTTACGCAAAAACGTAACGGCTAAGTGTTACGGTGGTGATGTCAGCCGTAAGAAGAAACTGCTTCAGAAGCAGAAGGAAGGCAAAAAGCGCATGAAGCAGCTGGGTAATGTCGAGGTGCCTCAAGAAGCGTTTCTTGCTGTATTAAAAGTTGATAATTAATAACACTAAGGCACCCGATGGATATTGATTTCCCACTGGTATTGGTTGTTCTTACCTTTGTGACCGGTGTGGTTTGGCTGGCGGACAAATTGTTTTTGCGCAAGCGCCGGCTCGCCAACACGACCGAACAAACCGAAACGGACCGTTCGGAAGAGCCTAAAGAGCCTTGGCTGATCGACATCAGCCGCTCTTTTTTTCCGGTATTGGCCGTTGTGCTGGTATTGCGTTCGTTCCTGATTGAGCCGTTCCAGATTCCGTCGGGGTCTATGCTGCCAACATTGGAAGTGGGCGATTTCATTCTGGTCAACAAATACGCTTATGGCCTAAGGCTGCCAGTGGCCGGCACAAAGGTCGTTGAGATTGGCGACCCGGAGCGTGGCGATGTCATGGTGTTCCGCTTTCCGGAAGACGGCGTAACCAATTACATCAAGCGAGTAATCGGTTTGCCGGGCGATACCGTGCGCTACCGTAACAAGCAGCTTTTCATCAATGATGAACCTGTGCCCCGGGATTTTGTTGCACGTTTGCCGCCGATGGAGCGCTGGCGCGAAACCATGGGCAGCGTTGAACATGATATCTACCTCACCATGGGGCGCGTATCCGGCTCTGGAGAAGGTGAATGGACGGTTCCCGACGGGCATTACTTTGTAATGGGCGACAACCGGGACAACAGTAACGACAGTCGTTTCTGGGGCACGGTTCCGGATGAACTGGTGGTTGGTAAGGCCTTCGGTATCTGGATGCACTGGAAATCTTTCACAAGTCTGCCATCTTTTGACCGAGTGGGTGGCATCGAATGATTTTAAAGATTTCGGAGCGAACACGCATGAACAATGGATTTCCCAAGGGTATGAAGCATCAGCAGGGCAGCGGTTTGACGATGATGATCGTGGCCTTGTTTTTTGCCGGTTTGCTGACCTTTGCGCTTAAAGTTGGCCCAGCTTACCTTGATGACTTTACCATCCAGGAAGCCCTTGAAAACCTTGAAAACATCGAAGGTTTGTCCGATATGGGGCCGGCTCAGGTGCGAGGTGTGATAAACAAGCAGTTAAGTGTGAACAACGTGCGCGGTTTTGATGCCAAGAACATCACTGTTGATAAAGACGGAGATCGGGTGCTCATTAGCGTTGACTATGAGGTTCGCAACAACCTATTTGGCAGTGTCGATACCGTCGTTCACTTTCAACACGAGTATGAGTTTACAGGCAAGTGAGTTCAAAACCAGATCTTGATCAACTCCAGCGCCGCATCGGCTATCAGTTCAAAGACCCTGAACGGCTGTTGCTGGCGCTTACCCACCGAAGCTTCGGTAACCAGAACAATGAGCGTCTGGAATTCCTTGGCGATTCTATTGTCAATATGGTGATCGCTGAACACCTGTTCTTGAAGTTTGAAACCGCCCGGGAAGGACAGTTGAGCCGCCTCCGAGCCCGTATGGTCAAGGGCGTTACCCTTGCTGAAATCGGTCGCGAGTTCCAGTTGGGGCACTACTTGCGGTTGGGGTCGGGAGAACTGAAGAGTGGTGGTTTCCGCCGAGAGTCGATTCTGGCAGATGCCGTGGAATCCATCATTGGCGCTATCTACCTGGATAGTGACTTTTATACCTGCCGGGAGCAGGTGTTGCGCTGGTTTACCGAAAGGTTGGCCGGGCTGGACGTGCAGGATACCCAGAAAGATCCTAAAACCCGGCTGCAGGAGTACCTGCAATCGCGCCAGTTCCCGTTACCGCGATACGAAGTGATCTCGGTGGAAGGCGAGGCCCATAATCAGACGTTCCATGTTACGTGTGCGTTGTCGTCGCTGGACCGTAAAACCACTGGCACCGGCAGCAGTCGCCGAATTGCTGAGCAACAAGCCGCCCGCAGTGCCCTCAAGAAGCTGGGCGTGGAGAATTCCTGATGAACGATATAACCACCCCGGATAACCCGGACAGCCGCTGCGGATTTGTTGCAATCGTCGGGCGCCCCAACGTGGGCAAGTCGACACTACTGAACCACATCCTGGGGCAAAAGCTCAGTATTACTTCTCGCAAACCCCAAACCACTCGCCATCAGGTGCTAGGGATCAAAACCGAAGGGGATGTGCAGGCGATTTACGTTGATACGCCGGGCATGCATGAAGAAGAGCCAAGGGCGATTAACCGTTACATGAACAAGGCCGCGACCTCTGCGTTGGTGGATGTCGATGTGGTGGTTTTTGTGGTGGACCAGATGAATTGGACCACTGCTGACGAGATGGTTTTAGAGAAGCTTGAGCGCTTGAAGTGCCCGGTCATTCTGGCCATCAACAAGGTTGATAAGCTGGAGAAGCGAGAGTTGATGCTGCCCCATCTCGAAAGCCTGGCTGCAAAGCGGGATTTTGCCGAGATTATTCCGTTGTCAGCGCTGCGCGAAACCAACTTGGAGCCGTTGGAAGAGGCCGTTGGTCGTTTCCTGCCACAGAGTGTGCATTTTTATCCGGATGATCAGATTACCGATCGCAGCCAACGCTTCATGGCATCAGAAATGGTGCGAGAGAAAATTACGCGCCAACTGGGTGCGGAACTGCCCTATTCGGTCGCGGTGGAAATTGAAGAGTTCAAGCAGCAAGGTAAGACCCTTCACATTTCTGCGTTGATTCTGGTGGAGCGAGACGGCCAGCGAAAGATCATCATCGGCGACAAGGGTGCGCGGTTGCGTCAGATCGGCCAGGACGCTCGTATTGATATGGAGCGAATGTTCGATACGAAAGTCATGCTCAAACTATGGGTCAAGGTGAAGCGTGGTTGGGCAGACAGTGACCGGGCCCTGAAAAGTCTGGGCATGAACGACCTCTGAGGTTGATATGAGAGGAGCGGTGCAACAAGAGCCCGCTTACGTCATCCATCGGCGGCCATGGCGGGAAACCGCATTACAGGTGGATATCTTCACCTTGAACCATGGCCGTATGAGCGTGATTGCCCGCGGTGGCAATAGCGCGAAAAGCCCCCTGAAAGCTCAGCTACAACCGTTTCAACCTTTGTTAATCGACTGGGCGGGCAAAAGCGATCTTAAAACTCTGGTGCAACTGGAGTTGCGAGATGCGTCCCGCCTTAGCCAAACCCGCGCGTTGTACAGCGGGTTGTACATCAATGAACTTTTGCAGCGTGTTTTGCCGGCGGCAGACCCCCACCCGGAATTGTTTGCCAGCTACATCGAGAGTCTGCGGGCTTTAGCTGACGTAAAAGTGAACGGCGATGTCGAGCCGATATTACGGCGTTTCGAAAGAGCCTTCGCCGCTGCATTGGGCTACGATTTTTCATGGGATCAAACCACCGATACCGGAAGCCCGGTAGAGGTTGGCCAGTATTATGGTTATGATCCTACTCAAGGCATTGTTTCCGCCAATGGTGCGAACGTTCGCCTTGGGCGATTGCCAGGTGAAGCCTTGATTGCGCTGGCTGGTGATAACTACAGCGATGAGTCGGCGCGCCGAACAGCTAAGCGCGTGATGCGTGTGCTTGTCGATTTCCTGCTGCAGGGCAAGCCGCTCCATAGCCGAAGTTTATTCAGCCATTCCGTTTCTTCATCAGAGAGAACCTTATGAACCCCAGAGTATTGCTTGGTGTAAACATTGATCATGTGGCCACTTTGCGAGAGGCGCGGGGTACCCGCTATCCCGATCCGGTACAAGCCGCGTTGGTTGCCGAGGAGTCCGGGGCGGATGGCATCACCGTACATCCACGGGAAGACCGCCGGCACATTCAGGATCGTGACGTATTGCTGCTGAAGGAAGTGCTGCAGACCAAAATGAATCTGGAAATGGCGGTAACCGACGCCATGCTCACGTTTGCCGAACAGGTAAAGCCCGAGTGTGTTTGCCTGGTGCCGGAAAAGCGCGAAGAGCTGACAACAGAAGGCGGGCTTGATGTTGTCGGGCAGGAAGAGCGAGTCGCAAACGCCTGTAAACGCTTGGCAGACATCGGGGCAGAAGTGTCCTTGTTTATTGATCCGGACCGGGCCCAGATCGATGCTGCGGTTCGCTGCGGTGCGCCAGTGATCGAACTGCATACCGGCGAGTATGCCGAAGCAACAACGCCGGCGCAGGCCGAAGCGACGGTGAAAGTGCTGGAAGATGCAGTGGCCTACGCCCGTGAACAGGGTTTGATTGTTAACGCCGGTCACGGATTGCATTATCACAACACGGAAAGAGTGGCCGCCATTCCGGGGATTAATGAGCTAAATATCGGGCACGCTATTGTTGCCAGAGCGGTGTTCACAGGATTGAGAGACGCGGTGAAAGAGATGCGCGCGATTTTGGATCGCGCGCGGGCCTGAACGGCTTAGCTGGTTTCCGGCTGACGTTGCTGTTCACGAAACAGCGATTGCCAGTCGGTTTGTTCGCTCCAGTTCTGCAAGCGTTCGATGGCAGAGTTAAGCTGGTCTTTAAGGATCTCGCGGTCGGCCGCTTTGCATTTAAGCGCGGTTTCAAATCGATTGGCGGCGGCCCTCAGTTCGGGTACGCCGCAGTATCGGGTTGCTCCGTGCAGCTTGTGGATGCACTCCAATAATTCCTCATGATGATTGTCATCCCACAACGTCTGAATTCTGGGCGCGTCCGAATGCAGCTGCTCCAGCAACATACTGAACAACTCTTCGGCCAGATCTGCCTTACCCGCGGCCAGCTGGATGCTTTCGTTAATGCTCATGCAGTCTTGTTGTATGCGCCGGTTTGATGGACGAAGGGTGCGCCCGGTGTCCCGAATTTCGGAAATCTTGAACGAGCTGCCAGAGGCCTTGCAGTCATAGCCGGTGTACTCAAGGATCAGTTCATTGAGTTGGCGGCTGCTGATCGGTTTCGGCATATAGCCATCGAACCCTTGCTGTGACAACCGTTCCTGCTCATCAGCCAAAGCGTGGGCGGTAAGCGCGATGATCGGGGTGTAATGGGTGTCGGAATCCAGATCCCGAATACGTGCGGTGGCTTCAACGCCATCCATGCCCGGCATTTGTAAGTCCATGAAGACCAGGTCGAACGGCTTTTTACGAGCTTTTGTCAGGGCCTCAAAGCCACTGGAGGCTCCTTCCGCATTGATCTTGCAGTCTTGAAGCAAGGTCATGACCAGTTTCAGGTTCGCGTCGTTATCATCGACCGCCAGAATGCGGGGCGCTTTCACCTGATTGCGTTCCGGTATCGCCACCGGAGCATCTTCGCGATGGCCCGAACGGATGCCGTGTATCAGCGCCAGTAGCTCGTCGTAGAGCGAGTCCCGGCAAATCGGTTTGGTCAGATGGCCGCTGGACAACCCGGCAAGCGGCGTATCGAGAGTTTCCAGAGTGGGGGTTAGCAGCAGAGTACGGCAGTCTCTTTCAACTTCCAGCGTGCGAAGCAAATTGCCGTATTGGTTCGAGTTCAGCAAGTGGCGCGTGATGCCAACGATCGCGGCGGCGTAACCTTCCTGGTGCAGCTGCGCTTCCTCAACGTGCTCCTGCAGGGCGGCTGGTGATGACACCCGATCTACGACCATGCCCCAGTCCCGCAGCAGGTGCTCAACCGCAAGGCCGGTGGTTTTCTGCTGCTCAAGGTAAATCACACGTTCACCGCGCAAGGCTTCCTTGGGCGGTCTGTTGTTCGCCGGCGATGAAAGCTCCGGCGTGAGAGTGAACCAGAAGGTCGAGCCTTTGCCCAGCTCGCTCTTGAGTCCGATTTCGCCGCCCATTTCTTCCACCAGACGCTTGGAAATCGCCAGCCCCAGACCGGTGCCGCCGTACTGTCGTGCGGTTGACGCATCTGCCTGGCTGAAAGCATTGAACAGCGACTGCTGCTGAGCTCGTGATAACCCCACTCCGGAGTCAGTGATGCTCAAGCGCAAAGTAACACGGTTGTTCTCGGCATCTTCTTCTTCGAGGCTGGCACGCAACACCACTTCACCGGTCTGGGTAAACTTGATGGCGTTGTTGACCAGATTGGTAATAACCTGCTTCACCCGCAAGGGGTCACCGACAATGTGGTCGGGGACATCGTTGTAAACCAGTGGCACTAAATCGAGGTTCTTGGCGTGTGCAGCCGGTGCCAGCATGGTCATCACTTCTTCAACAATATCTCTCAGCGGGAAGGGTACTCTGTCGAGTAGCAACTTGCCGGCCTCGATTTTCGAGAAATCCAGAATATCGTTGATGATGGTAAGCAGAATTTCGGAGGATTTCCGAATGGTGTTGAGGTGGTCGCGCTGCTGGCGAGGCAGAGGGGTTTTCAGCAGCAGCTCGGTGAAGCCGATGATACCGTTTAGCGGTGTGCGAATTTCGTGGGACATATTGGCCAGAAACTCGGATTTGATCCGGCTGGCTTCCAGTGCTTCCTTGCGGGCAAAGTCCAATTCGATGTTCTGGATTTCAATGGTCTCCAGTGTTTCCCGCAGGTCTTCGGTAGCCTGATCAATGTTCTGCTGCATTTCGGCCTGGGCTTTGCCAAGTTCCGATGCCATGTCATTCAAGCCGGATTCCAGTTGTTCAAACTCCGGCCCTGCACCGGTATACACCCGGGTTTCCAGTTTGCCCTCTTTCAGCAAGGCCACCGCCTCGTTTAACTGGAACACCGGGTCGGTGAAGGCGCGGCTGAGGCGCATGGCGATGCCCATGCTCAGAAAAACACCGCCAATGATCATCAGTAACGAAATCAGCAGAGCTTTGTAGGTTTCTTTTTCAGTGCGGGTATGGGACATCTCAACCATCACCCAACCCAGTGGATTCTGGGCTCTCGAGGCGGTTAAGCGCGCTTCCGGGTCGATCATGGTTTCGATGCTCAGATCCTGTAAGTGAACAGGATTGATAAAGCGCGTGGTGTGGTTGAGGGTCAGTTTAACTTCTTGATCGGGCTTAAAGGCGCTTGTGGGGATCTCCTCGGAACTGCCGGGGCCGGTGTGTAAAAGCCGCTTGCCTTCCGGCGTGAAGAAAGAGATGGAGCGAACGTCCTGTTCTTCCAGAAACGCGTTCGAGAGGCTGCTGAGCAGGCTTCGGTTGGCGGTAAACAGGCCGTATTCCGAGCCCGCTGCCAGTTGGCGCGACAGGGATTCACCACGGTCATGAAGCAGGCTTTCGATGTTATTTATCCAGCTGTGGGTAAAAAACAGGCCCAGCAGCAGAGTTGTGACGAGGGTGGGAACAAGGGTTACCACCAAGACTTTTTTGCGAATGCCCCACCGCCGCATATCTTGTTCCTGTTATTCTGATGAGTCCCCGGCGATGCCGGAGAAGGCACGTTACTCATTTATAGCCAGTGGTCATGGATATAGCGACAAGCTGTATTGGGACATGGCGGCTATAGCGAGTATGATTCGAACCCGAAAGTGTATCACAGGGTTTCAATATGACTTTCCCCACTATTGAAGATTATGTCGGCCATACCCCATTAGTGCGTTTGCAGCGCTTGCCGGGTGATACCAGTAACGTTGTTCTGGCGAAACTGGAAGGCAACAATCCTGCGGGCTCGGTGAAAGACCGGCCGGCCATTAGCATGATTCAGGAAGCGGAACGCCGTGGCGACATCAGCCCCGGTGATACCTTGATCGAAGCAACCTCGGGCAACACCGGGATCGCCCTTGCGATGGCCGCCGCCATCAAAGGGTATCGCATGATTTTAATTATGCCGGATAACCTGAGTGAAGAGCGTCGGGCGTCTATGCGCGCTTACGGAGCCGAAGTGGTCAATGTTACCCGGGAAGAAGGCATGGAAGGTGCCCGGGATCTGGCGATCCGAATGGAAGCGGAAGGCAAAGGCAAGGTACTGGATCAATTCAGTAATCAGGACAACCCGTTGGCCCATTACCGCACCACCGGGCCGGAGATTTGGGAGCAGACCCAGGGCCGCGTCACGCACTTTGTCAGCTCTATGGGCACCACCGGCACCATTATGGGTGTGTCCCGTTACCTGAAAGAGCGTAATCCGGATGTGCAGATTGTTGGGTTGCAGCCGGAAGACGGCGCCTCAATTCCGGGCATTCGGCGCTGGCCCGAAGCCTATCTGCCAAAAATTTACGATGCTGCGAGAGTGGATTCCGTGCTGGACATTGGCCAGCAAGAGGCGGAAGACACCATGCGGGCTCTGGCTAAAGAAGAAGGGATTTTTTGCGGTGTTTCATCTGGTGGTGCCATTGCGGCTGCGCTCAAACTCTCCCGAGAGGTTGAAAACGCGGTAATCGTAGCCATTATTTGTGATCGCGGAGACCGATATTTATCCACCGGTGTGTTCCCGAGCGCCTAAGCCGGAAACTGACAAGAGACTGACTAATATGAGTAGACGCCGCCGTAAGGTTCTGCCGCAAGAACCCGTGCGTTGTGAGATTGAAAGCCTTGGCCACGATGGCCGGGGTATTGCCCGTGCCGACGGAAAGGTCCAGTTCGTTGACGGCGGCCTGCCGGGCGAAACGGTCATGGCAAAAGTGGTGGGAAGCCGTAGCAAATTTGATGAGCTGCGCACTTTGGAAGTGCTGGAGGCCGCTCCGGAGCGCCAGCAACCGCCGTGCAACTTTGCCGACTTGTGCGGCGGCTGTAGCTTGCAGCACATGAGTGCCGACGCCCAGATACGCTTCAAGGAAAACACCCTGCGCGAGCATTTCGCACATTTTGGTGGTATCGAGCCGGAAGAATGGGTTGAGCCAATGCGCTCACCGGAGTCGCTGGGTTACCGCCGTAAAGCGCGCCTGGGTGTGCGTTTCGTAAAAGCCCGCGAATCTGTGCTGGTTGGTTTCCGCGAGAAGCGAAACAGCTTCCTGACCGATATCGATGAGTGCGTCGTGCTGGACCCCCGTATTGGCGAGCGGATCATGCCGTTGCGTGAATTGTTGCACGGCATGGCAGCGTTTGATCGTATTGCACAAGTTGAGGTGGCGTGTGGCGATGATCATGCCGCCATGGTGTTCCGTAATATGGATGCGCTCGTGCCGGAAGATCAGGAGAAACTGATTGCCTTCGGTCAGGCCTATGACTTGCACATTTACCTACAGCCTAAAGGCCCGGAGACCGTTCACCGAATCTGGCCTGAGTCGTCCGGCCGTGATGATGAGCGTTTGAGTTACCGCATGGAAGAGTTCGACCTGACCATGCAGTTCCATCCGATGGACTTCACGCAAGTGAATGCCGGCATTAATGGCAAGATGGTGCACCGCGCCGTTGAGTGGTTGGATATTCAGCCCGGTGAGCGGGTGCTGGATCTGTTCTGCGGTCTGGGCAACTTCACCTTGCCGCTGGCTCGTAAGGGTGGCCAGGTGGTAGGCGTGGAAGGCGACGATGCCATGGTGGTTCGTGGCCGTGAAAACGCCAAGCTGAACGGTTTGGATAACGTGGAGTTTTTCGGGGCCGATTTGCACGGCGATTTCACCGATCAAAGCTGGGCCAAAGAGGGGTTTGATAAAATCCTGATTGATCCGCCCCGCTCCGGTGCCGAAGACATCTGCAAGTACCTGACGGCGTTCGGTGCTGATCAGATCGTGTATGTCTCGTGCAACCCGGCAACCTTGGCCAGAGATGCCGGTGTCATGGTGAACAATGGCTACCGCCTCGTGCGTGCGGGTGTGATGGACATGTTCCCGCACACGACTCACGTTGAGTCGATCGCCTTGTTCGAGCGCGACAAGCGTAAATAAGTTTGAAGTGTCCGGTTTTCCGAGATCAGGGTAGTTCCGGAAACACCGGGCCAGCATCAGGTAAGTCCTTGCTATGGTTAAAGTTAGGGAAGATTACGGAGTAACCGGCGACGGCCAGGTAGATATTGGCCGTTGGGTTCATCGCATTGCGGAACAGACCCATTTGGAGAATCCGGATCAGTTACGCTTGGCCTGTGAAAAGGCCGACCGGATCGCACTGGAAGCGTTCCGTGAAGACCGTTTGTGGGCGCCTGGTGCCAACAGTTTTCATACCGGCCTCGAGATGGCTCAGGTTCTGGCCGAGTTGCATCTTGATCAGGCCAGTCTGGTGGCTGCCGTTTTGTACCGCGCCGTTCGGGAAGAGCGGGTAGAGCTGGAAGAAATCCGCAAAGAATTCGGTGATGAAGTGGCCGGACTGATTAACGGTGTCCAGCAGATGGCCGCGATTTCCTCGATACACCATCCCCTCAAGGGGAACGTATTGGGGCAGAGCGAAGGGCAGCTGGATAACGTCCGCAAGATGCTGGTTACCATGATCGACGACGTTCGGGTCGCTCTGATCAAGCTGGCGGAGCGTACCTGTGCGATTCGGGCGATCAAGGACACCACCTCTGAAAAGCGCATGAAAGTGGCCCGGGAAGTGTTCGATATCTATGCGCCTCTGGCGCATCGGTTAGGCATCGGGCACATCAAATGGGAGCTGGAAGACCTGTCCTTCCGCTACCTGCATGCCACCGCTTACAAAAAGATAGCCCGGCTGCTGGACGAGAAGCGTCTGGATCGTGAGAGCTACATTCGCCGAGTACTCGAAACCCTGCAGACCGAACTGACAGCTTCTGGCATCAACGCCGAACTCAGTGGGCGTGCCAAACATATCTACAGTATTTGGCGAAAAATGCGCCGCAAGGGCATCGATTTCTCGCAGGTGTACGATGTTCGTGCGGTACGTATTCTGGTGCCGGAAGTGCGGGACTGCTACGCGGTGCTGGGTATTGTGCATTCGCTGTGGCGCCATATTCCGAACGAGTTTGACGACTACATCGCTAATCCCAAAGAGAACGGCTACCAATCTCTGCACACCGCGGTGGTGGGTGAAGAAGGGCGGGTGATGGAAGTTCAGATTCGCACCCATGCAATGCACGAAGAAGCCGAGCTGGGGGTTTGTGCCCATTGGTTGTACAAGGGTACGGATACCAACAACAAATCCAGCGGTTATGACGCCAAGATAAACTGGCTGCGTCAGGTTCTGGAATGGCAGGAAGAGCTGGGCGATTTGTCAGGTCTGGCTGACCATCTCAAGTCCGATTTCGTGCCCGACCGCATCTACGTGTTCACGCCGGAAGGCCATGTGGTGGACTTGCCGCAGGGCGCAACGGCGGTCGATTTCGCGTACCGCGTTCATACTGAAATCGGCCACTCCTGTCGTGGCGCGCGGGTTAACAGCCGGATAGTGCCACTGACCTATCCGCTGAAAACGGGTGATCAAGTCTTCATTCTGACCTCGAACAACCCCGCGCCCAGCCGCGACTGGTTGAACCCGAGTCTAGGATACATCCAAACCTCCCGTGCACGGGCGAAAGTCACGAGTTGGTTCAAGCAGCAAGACCGTGGCCGAAACATTGTCGATGGCCGAGCCATCCTTGAAGACGAATTCAAGCGATTATCGCTTTATGATCTGAATCTTACCGAGCTGGCCAAACGGGTTAATTATCATTCTTCGGATGATATGTTTGCTGCCATCGGTGCTGGTGATCTACGGCCGTCGCACGTTGCCAATGTCGCTCAGCAGATGTTGGAGCCGAAAACCGAACAGCTGGATCTGAAACTGAGCCCGGCCCGCAAAAGCGGTTACAGCGCAGACTCCGACATCCAGATCCGGGGCGTGGGCAATCTCAAAACACAAGTGGCCAATTGCTGCAAACCCTTGCCCGGCGATCCCATTGGCGGCTACATCACCGTTGGCCGCGGCGTAACCGTGCATCGGCAAGATTGTCTCACCTTCCTGAACCTTCAGGAAGTTGAGCCCAATCGCATCATCGAGGTTAACTGGGGCGGCGAGCCTGCGGCGGTGTATCCGGTTGAGATCGAGATCGAAGCCTACGACCGGTCGGGCTTGTTGCGCGACATCACTCAGGTGTTTTCGAACTCCAAGTGTGACGTGTTGTCGCTGCAAACGCAGACCAACCGCGACGAAAATACCGCCACCATGCGGGTGACCGTGGAGATTTCCAGCCTTGAACAGTTGGCTCGCTTGCTGGCGCAGGTTCGTAATTTGCCGAACATTATCGACGTAAGGCGCAAACGCTCATGAGCTATTCGATCGACGATTTGAAAACTCTCATGGCGCGCCTGCGGGAGCCGGAAACCGGATGCCCGTGGGATACCAAACAAACCTACAGCACGATCGTGCCCCATACCATCGAGGAAGCCTACGAGGTGGCCGATGCCATCGCGCGGGAGGATTTTCCGCATTTAAAAGATGAACTGGGTGATTTGCTGTTTCAGGTCATTTTCTACGGTCAGATTGGCAAAGAAGACGGCCATTTTGACTTCGATGCTATCGTCGATCACTTGGTCCGCAAGCTGATTCGACGCCACCCGCACGTGTTTCCGGAAGGTACTCTGGACAGCCGGATTGACCCGGACAATCGCCCGGACGAGGCCTGGATCAAGGCCAGTTGGGAGCGCATTAAAGCAGAAGAACGGGCGAGTATGCCGGCGACCGAAGAGCCGGTTAGCCGGCTTGATGGAATCGCCAGCACCTTGCCGGCCATTGCACGGGCCGAAAAATTGCAAAAGCGTGCGTCCAATCATGGCTTTGACTGGCCCGAGATAACGCCGGTGTTCGATAAACTGCACGAAGAAATTGACGAGTTGAAAGAAGCCTGGCAGGCGGCAGAAGCGGGCACGGGGGATCGCGATGCTGTCGAAGACGAACTCGGTGATCTGATGTTCGTGTGCGTAAATCTGGCCAGATTCATGAAAGTGAACCCCGAACAGGCGCTGGAGCGCACCAACCGGAAGTTTGATGCCCGGTTCCGGGCCATCGAGCGCATTCTGCACGAACAAGGGCGAGATCTGGACAGCGAAAGCCTGGAGACGCTTGATGCCATTTGGCAACAGGTAAAAGGCGTTGAAAAAGGCTAACCCTAAGGCTTGATAGCGTTTTTGGCGAATCCTTAGTATCGTAAGTTCAGATTGTTTCTGCTTATTTAAAAGGAACTCCACGTGACTGAACTGCATCCTGACTTGCGAGAAAACGTACGCTTACTGGGTGAATTGTTGGGCCAGAGCATCCAACGATTTCCCGGGCAAGACTGTTACGATCGAATAGAGGAACTTCGGGCTGCAGCGAAAGCCGACCGGCTTCAAGAAAGCGGTTCTGGCCAGCGCCTGGTGACCTTGCTCGGTCAGTTGAGTGATGATGAGCTCCTTCCTGTTACCCGCGCTTTCAATCAGTTTCTGAACCTCGCCAACCTGGCAGAGCAGTACCACGGGATTCGTCGTAAGCAGGGACATGCATCGGATCTGACCGTGGAATCGCTGACCGAAGTGTTCGAGCGCCTGAAGGCCGGTGGGGTCGATCCTGAAGAGTTGCATCAGAAAGTAGCGGATTTGCATATAGAATTTGTGCTGACCGCGCATCCAACCGAAGTGGCTCGCCGCACCTTGATCATGAAGTATGACGAGATGTCGGATTGCCTGGCAAAGTTGGATCACAGCGATTTGCTACCCGACGAGCGCGACGAGGTTGTGAGTCGTCTGTCTCAATTGATCACCGAGGCGTGGCACACGGACGAAATCCGTTACGAGCGGCCCACCGCGGTGGACGAGGCCAAGTGGGGCTTTGCCGTTATCGAAAACAGCCTGTGGGAGGCGTTGCCGCGATTTCTGCGTAATCTGGACACGTCCTTGCTTGACGCTTCGGGTAGCGGCCTGCCTATTGACGCCACGCCGGTTCGGGTGGCGTCCTGGATGGGCGGCGACCGCGACGGAAACCCGAATGTTACCCATGAAGTGACGCAGGAAGTCTTTCTGCTCGGTCGTTGGATGGCAGCGGACCTTTATCTAAGAGACATCAAGGCGTTACGTGCAGAACTGTCTATGTGGCAGGCCAGTGACGAATTGAAAGCTCAGGCCGGAGACTCGCGGGAGCCGTACCGGGTCGTCCTCGGCCAGTTACGGGACCGTTTGGTCAAAACCCGCGATTGGGCGGCCGCCCGGGCTAAAGGTGAAGCTGCTGACGACACCAACATACTGTTTGAAAACGAAGATCTGACGGCACCACTGGAGCTTTGTTATCGGTCACTGGTGGATTGTGGTTTGGAACACATTGCCCACGGTCCGCTGCTGGATACCATTCGCCGGGCCCATACGTTCGGGTTACCGCTGATTCGCCTGGATATCCGACAAGAAGCGGCGCGCCACGCGGAAGCGGTGGCCGAGATTGTCGATTATTTGAGAATGGGGGATTACGCCTCCTGGTCCGAGCCGGAGCGGCAGAAATTCCTATTGCGGGAGCTTCAGGGTCGCCGTCCTTTGGTGCCCCGTGGCTGGCAGCCGTCTGAATCGGTCAGAGAAGTGCTGGCTACCTGCGAGGTGGTTGCCCGGCAGACGCCAGAAGCCTTGGGCTCTTATGTGATTTCGATGGCTAGTCAGCCCTCGGATGTTCTGAGCGTCATTCTGTTGTTGCGCGAAGCGGGCATGACATTCCCCATGCGGGTAGTGCCCTTGTTCGAAACCCTGAGCGACCTGCAAGGCGCGCCGGATGCCATGGTGGCGTTGTATCAGGTGGATTGGTACCGAGAGTATTGCCGCGGCCGGCAGGAAGTGATGATCGGTTATTCGGATTCGTCTAAAGACGCGGGCCAGATGATGGCGGCTTGGGCTCAGTACCAAGCGCAGGAAAAGCTCACAGAGGTGGCCAGCCAGTACGGCGTGCATCTGACTTTGTTCCATGGCCGTGGTGGTACGGTTGGGCGGGGTGGTGGCCCCGCCAATCGGGCGATTCTGTCGCAACCTCCAGGTTCCGTGAACGGTAGTTTCAGGATTACCGAGCAAGGCGAGATGATTCGATTCAAGTTCGGCTTGCCCAAGCTGGCGGTGCAAAGTCTGACTCTCTATACCACCGCTGTGGTCGAGGCGACGTTGGCACCACCTCCGGTGCCGAAGGATAGCTGGCGAGAGGTAATGGACTGGCTGACCGACATCTCGCTCGAATCCTATCGCGATGTGGTGCGGGAGAATCCGAACTTTGTGCCTTATTTCCGTCAGGTAACCCCGGAAACAGCTCTAGGTAAGTTGGCCCTTGGCAGTCGGCCAGCCCGGCGCAAGCCTACCGGCGGTGTCGAGAGCTTGCGGGCAATTCCCTGGATTTTCGCCTGGACTCAGATGCGTTTGATGCTGCCGAGTTGGTTGGGCAGTGATGTCGCGCTCGAAGAAGCTGCTCGCCAAAATCGTTTGCCGGAGTTACGGGAGATGATGAAAGGCTGGCCGTTTTTTAAAACCTACGTGGATATGCTCGAAATGGTATTGGCCAAAGCGGACCTGCGAATTGCCACCTATTACGAGCAGACTCTTGTGCAGGACGACACTCTGAAAGCGCTTGGATCCGATTTGCGGGAGCGTTTGCAGGGGTGTGTTGAACGCTTGCTTGAGTTGAAAGAACAAGAAAGTCTGCTGGCAGATGAGCCGGTTTTTGCCCATTCAATGCGGGTGCGAAATCCCTATACCGATCCGTTGCATTACCTTCAGGCGGAATTGTTGCGCCGGGACCGGGAGAACGAGGGCAAAGCAAACGTACCCGAGCTCGTCGAACGGGCTCTTAAAGTGACGATGGCCGGCATATCGGCCGGCATGCGTAATACCGGTTAACCCCCAGCGAGGGTGTAGGGTTATGGCCTTACACCCGTTGTGACCATTAAAGGAGTATCGACTGTTGGCAGTGGTAGAAAAGCTGGCGCATTTTTTGAGCCGTAAAGGGATTGTCTATCGGCTCGTTGAAACCGAACCCGCCAACAGCCTGGATGCCTTGGTGCTTGCATCAGGGCGTTCCCAGCACGACTTTGTTCAGGGCACCGTGCTGATCGACATGACCGGTGTAGTGATGGCCGTGCATCGGTATGACAGTACCCTCGACCTGGACGCCGTGCAGCAGCTAACCGGACGACGTCTGAAGCCCTTGACTGCCCGCCAGGTAAGCCGTTTGTTCAGTGACTGCGCGCCGGGGTTTGTGCCGCCTTTGGGGGCGGCATGGGGGCTTTCGGTGCTGGTGGACGAAGATGTGATCTCTGCCGAAACGGTTGTTTTTACCGGCGGGGCGAACCATTCATTGGTAGAAATGGATGGCCGCTCATTGAGGCTTGCGCTGGCAGGTGCTAGAGAGGGGCGGCTGGTGATTCACGGTCAGGGTGTGGGCGGGCGTGAAGCCTTAACGCTCGAACAAGTCGCTGACAAGCTGCAGAAGCTTTACCGGTTGCCGCCGATGCCCGCCCTGGCATTGCGCATTCTCCGGCTGACGGGCAATCCGGAGGCCTCGGCCAAGGAGTTGTCGGAGCTGATCGAGTTTGATCCCAGTATGACCGCGCAAATTATGCGGTATGCCCGTTCCGCTTTGTTTGCTTATCCCGGTCAGATTAATACGGTGCAAGAGGCGGTTACCCGAGTATTGGGGTTTGATCGTGTGGCCCACATTGCGCTCGGGATTGCCTCGGTTCAGGCTTTCGATGTACCGCGCAAGGGGCCCTTAGGAATGGACAATTTCTGGCGACATTCGCTGTATTGTGCCTTCTTGTGCCAAGGGTTTGCTGCCCGAGCCGGGCTTGATAAAGGTTTGGCTTATCTCTGTGGGTTGTTGCACAACTTCGGTTTATTGCTGATCGGGCATCTGTTTCCGACCGAGTTCGAGGAACTGAACGCGCTCAGAGAGATTAACCCCGAAGCCAGTTTGCAAACACTGGAACAGGAAGTTCTGGGGCACAGTGAGCAGGAAGACATTCTTTCCGTGGGTCACGGTGCTATCGGTGGTATCCTGCATCGGCTTTGGCAACTGCCAGAGCCTGTGATCAAAGCGGCCGGTATGCACCAATATATTGGGTACACCGGCGATCACGAGGCGTACGTTGTGATGGTTCAGCTCGCCAATGCGGTACTGAAAGAGCAGGGCATCGGGGATGAGTTCAACGCCGATGATGTGCCGGCTCTGGCTGAGGTGTTAGGGCTGGATTTAGCCGATTTGGAACGGGTGAGACAAGACGTAGAGCAAGTCTCTTCCGACTTGGACGTGCTCGCATCCTCCCTGTCGTCTTGAGCCAATCGATCTCGCTCAAAGCCGCCACATACACTTTGCACCTATTTAAAATACGCGATGATACAGAGGTCGACTTTCTCTGCGGGGGCTGAGTTCGTATAATGCTGCCTCGATTTTCGTCTGGGCCTGATTAAACCGCCTTTCGATTCCGGAGAAGTTGTCGCAAAAACGCGGTTTTTTGCAACAGCTTTTCGCACGACAATTTAAGACAACGGGAGTACAACGTTATGAAAATCATCATGCTAGGCGCGCCAGGTGCGGGCAAGGGCACTCAGGCCCAATTTATCACCAGCCAGTTCGATATCCCTCAAATCTCGACCGGTGACATGCTGCGCGCTGCCGTTAAAGCGGAGTCAGAGCTGGGCAAGCAAGTGAAAGAGGTGATGGCTTCCGGTGGACTGGTGTCAGATGACATCATTATCGCGCTTATTGAAGAGCGCATTCAGCAGCCGGATTGCAAAAACGGCTACCTGCTGGACGGCTTCCCACGCACGATTCCCCAAGCTGAAGCGCTGAAAGATCAGGGCATTGATATCGATTATGTTGTCGAGATTGCGGTAGAGGACGAAGAAATCGTCAGCCGTCTGTCCGGCCGCCGTGTTCACGAAGGCAGTGGTCGTATTTATCACGTCAAATACGATCCCCCCAAGGTTGCTGGTAAAGACGACGAAACCGGCGAAGATCTGGTCCAGCGTGAAGACGACAAAGAAGAAACCGTGCGTAAGCGTTTGGGTATTTATCACGACCAGACTGCACCACTGATTGGTTTCTATCAGGGCTGGGCCAAGGAAGCTCCGGAAGACGCGCCCAAGTATGTTCGCGTTGAAGGCGTCGGCAGTCTGGATAGCATTCGTGACCAGATTCTGTCACAACTTAAGTAACTAAAACCGGGGTA
>Ga0208300_100149_pt1 | contig 73340 bp, 64 predicted proteins | sample 23_taG_FD_184096 | JGI IMG/M metagenome (GOLD analysis project Ga0208300, IMG submission 184096) | Marine viral communities from Cariaco Basin, Caribbean Sea - 23_WHOI_OMZ (SPAdes) (version 2) | ecosystem: Environmental > Aquatic > Marine > Oceanic | place: Caribbean Sea: Cariaco Basin...
CGCCTGGATATTCGGGTGTGGTCTACACCTGTCCCATGCACCCTCAGGTGCGCCAGACCAAGCCCGGCGCCTGTCCTATCTGTGGCATGGGGCTGGAAACGGAGTCTGCCGCCGTTGACGATGAGGGTCCTAACCCCGAGCTGGTGGACTTTTCCCACCGTTTCTGGGTTGCCCTGGTCTTTACGGTCCCCCTGCTGATTCTGACCATGACCCCCTATGTTGGCATCATGGCCGTTCGCGAATTCTTTGGTGAGCGGGCCTCGCTCTGGATTGAGCTCGTGATCGCCACGCCCGTGATTCTCTGGTCCGGCTGGCCCTTCTTTGTCCGGGGCTACAATTCGTTTCGCACAATGAACCTGAACATGTTCAGCCTTATTGGCATGGGGGTCGGGGCGGCCTACATCTTCAGCATCGTGGCGGTGCTCCTGCCAGGGATCTTCCCGGAAGGCTTCCGGGACTCCGAGGGTAACGTTGGCGTTTATTTTGAGGCGGCAGCCGTTATTGTCACGCTGGTCCTGCTGGGCCAGGTGATGGAGCTGAAGGCTCGTGAGGGCACCGGCAAAGCCATTCGGGCGCTGCTGGATATGGCCGCGAAAACGGCGCGCGTGATCCGGCCCGATGGCACCGAGGAAGAGGTCGCTCTGGAGGATGTGAAGGTCGGTGATCATCTGCGGGTACGCCCCGGTGACAAGGTGCCGGTGGATGGTGTGGTTGTTGAAGGCCGGTCTTCCATCGATGAATCAATGATTTCCGGGGAGCCGGTTCCGGTGGAGAAGGTCGACGGTGACAAGGTAACCGGGGCCACCATCAACGGCACCGGAAGTCTGGTGATGGAGGCGACCCGGGTGGGGGCGGATACCACGCTTAGCCAGATCGTCGAAATGGTCGCTAATGCCCAGCGCAGCCGTGCGCCTATCCAGAAGTTTGCCGATATGGTGGCTGGCAAGTTCGTACCGGCCGTGATTGCCGTGGCGGCCCTGGCCTTTGTGGCGTGGGCCATCTGGGGGCCGGCGCCGGCTCTGTCTTACGCGCTCGTGTCCGCCGTGGCGGTTCTCATCATTGCCTGTCCCTGCGCACTGGGGCTGGCCACACCCATGTCGATCATGACAGCAACGGGGCGAGGCGCCCAGGTGGGTGTGCTGATCAAGAACGCCGAAGCCCTGGAGCGTTTTGCCAAGGTGGACACCCTGATTGTCGATAAAACCGGCACCCTGACAGAAGGCAAGCCAAAGCTGGTGGCCGTGCTGCCGGAATCGGATCATGACGAGACCGAGGTCCTGAGGCTGGCGGCCACGCTGGAGAAGGGGTCGGAGCACCCGCTTGCCGAAGCCATTGTCTCTGGTGCCGAGGCGCGCAATGTGACACTCGGCAAGGCTGACGACTTTGAGGCGGTCACGGGCAAAGGGGTTAAAGGGGTTGTTGATGGCAAGCCGGTGGCACTGGGCAATGCCAGGCTGCTGGAGGAACTGGGGCTGGACGGCGGCCATCTGATGGAGGTTGCCAATGCCAGGCGCGACGAGGGTGAAACGGTTATGTTTGTGGTGCTTGACGGCGCCGTTGCGGGCCTTGTAAGCGTTGCCGATCCCGTCAAGGAAACAACGCCGGCCGCGCTGAGGGCGCTACATGCCGCGGGATTCCGCGTCATTATGGCAACGGGTGACAATGAGCGCACCGCGAAGGCAGTGGCGGGCAAACTCGGTATTGATGAGATTCGCGCCGATGTGCTGCCAGAAGATAAGGCCAGCATCATTCGCGAGCTTCAGAGCCAGGGACGCAAGGTGGCGATGGCAGGGGATGGGGTCAATGACGCGCCTGCCCTGGCCCAGGCCGATGTTGGTATTGCAATGGGAACCGGTGCGGATGTCGCCATTGAGAGCGCGGGCTTTACCCTGGTCAAGGGCAACCTCGACGGCATTGTCCGGGCCAGGCGGCTGTCCCGGGCGACGATGCGCAATATCAAACAGAACCTGTTTTTCGCGCTGATCTATAATGGTGCGGGCGTACCGATAGCGGCGGGCGTGCTCTATCCATTCTTTGGCATCCTGGTAGGGCCTATCTTTGCCGCCTTCGCAATGAGTGCGTCCTCTTTGTCAGTGGTGATGAACTCCCTGCGTTTGCGTCGCGAGAAAATCTAGGGGGGCTGAAAAGCCCCCCAACCTTATTCTCACTGGGTGAAGACTGACTGAGAGGTAATCTTCACACCTGAAAGACCGGTGCGAACCCACCTCCGGGCGTGCGGAAGTTGGTTGTCTGACCCTGATATATACGTGCAGCGGCAAGCAGACTTTTGCCAGCGTATGTGTACAGGCGAATGTCGACTTTTCTGGTGGCCACGGCATCGTCAATTCTCAGGGTTCGTTCTCCTGCGGGAACCAGGTCCTGTGCGATATAACCGCCATTCAGAATGTTTTCGAAAACGCGCCGGGTCACTTTGTCGCCCCGGTAGACGCCCTTGCTGCCATGGCCCGCAACCGGCTTGAAGAACAGTTGGCGCCTGGCACTCCACAACTCAGCCGCGTCATTCCTCGAAACCTGCCTGGTTCTCGGCACGGCCCTCTCCAGATAGTCTGCATCCGCCTCATTTAGCCCCCAGTCCCGTAGCGACTGGGGAGCGGATAGCAGGGTCAGGTTTCGCTTGTCAGCCAGCACGGCGTGCACATGGGGGTTGGGTGTTACCACCGCCGCGCCGTCCAGATACGCATGCCTGAGCGTCGCATGGGACGGGGCGTCCAGTGCGAAATCCACCAGCCGGTTGTACACCATGTCAATGGGCTTGCCACAGGCTGTCAACGTGCCGCTGGCATACTCAAGCTCCGAGGGATCGAGTATCAACGTCTCAATTCCTTTCGCCTGGAGAAGCTGTTGGGCCAACCGGAACTCGGGGAACATAAACTGGGTCTTCGGGGCATCATCCACAATGGCCAGGCGGCTGGGTACGGAATTGGCATGCTGTCTTTGCCACTCCCGGCTGAACATTGTGAACACCGCGTCCTCGAACCCATCGAGCGCCCGATGGGTTGCGGCGGTCGGTTGAGATGGGTCACAGCATCGGTGCTGGGCCCTCGCCAGCACAACGTTCAGAAACGCGCCGCCGGCATTGGTGTTGATCTCGATCAGCCGGGGGCCGTCGGGGCCCAGATGAAAGTCATAGCCCATGAACGCCCCTATGGGGCCGGGATCGAAGCGTGCGATTTCCGGTGCCCAGGACAGTACACGCTCACGGTACGGTGGAAGTTCGATGGCTGATTCGATCGCCTGAACGATCCGTTCCATCGTCGCTATGTCGGCCCGGGGGACGAAAACCGGTGTGTTTGAAAAAAGATGGTGGAGTTCGGAGGCCGTGGATGGTTCGTTTCCAGCGTCCGCCAACTGAGTCAGCAGGCTTTTGTCGAGGGCTTTGCGGTCGAGAGTGACGCAGTAGCACTGTTGGTTAAGTCGATCCGCGTGGGTATTGGCCGTCCGTTGGTAACCGTGGGTCGAGTCTTGCATCTGGAGCCCGTAGCTGAGGTGGGTTGTTCGGCGTGTGGAAGCGGGTGTCAGTTATCATAAACGGTCTGGACTATAGTGTCGGTATTAATCCTCGTCAAACAGATGTCAGGTAACGGTTTTCAGGTCTGTTTCAGCTTCGTGTGCTGGGGTAATTCGCTGACCTGTGCTCGTTGAACGGAGGTGCCGGAATTTGGAGGCGATGGTGAGCCAACCCCTGTCGATGCGCACGGTTGCCGGAATGATCCTGGTTGCGTTTCTCTGGGCAATCTGTTTTCCCTTTATCGTGGTTGGGCTCCCGGACGCGCCTCCGCTGCTTTTTGCCGCTTTGCGAGCGTTTTTAGCTGGCCTGGGTCTGATTCTGATCGCATTCAGGCAAGGTGGTCGCATCAGCTATTCGCCCCGGCAGTGGATGATTTTGACTGTGATTGGCTTAAGCTACACTGGCATGGGGCTGGGAGGTATGTTTCTCGGAGCTGGAAAGCTGGGGCCGGGCGTCGCGACGGTGTTGGCTAACGCTCAGCCCTTATTCGCGGCGGTGTTATCGATCTTTATCATTAAGGAGGTCGTAACCCGCCGCATGTTTGCGGGTCTGCTCATCGGTTTTGCCGGGGTGGTCGTGCTGGCAATGCCGGGACTGGACTTTGGAAACGCCCGTTTCATCGGTGCGGTCTACGTGCTCGGTGGAGCAATTGGAACGGCGATAGGGAACGTCTTGCTGAAATATCAGGCTGGCAAGGACGATGTTTTCTGGGCGATGGGCATTCAGCTCCTGATCGGTTCTGCTTTTCTGGTCATGGCTTCCATCGGTCTTGGTGAGGGCTTTGAGATCGACTGGACCTGGTCTTTTGCCACAGCCATATTTGTCCTTGCCATTCCGGCGACTGCCCTGATGGTAGTGCTTTGGTACGCCCTGCTGGCCAGCGCTCCCTTGAACCGTCTCAACCCCTTTACGTTCTTGGCGCCGGTCTTCGGCCTGCTCATCGGCGTGTTTGCGTTTGATGAGACGTTCAGTCTGACAGAAATTACGGGGATGGTGATCACGGTAGCGGGGTTGCTGGTCGTCATAAAGACACCCCCTGGGCCGAAGCGTATCGCTGAAGCTGAATACGTGGGTGCGATTGATTCCAAAAAAATAGAATGAACAATATCTATCCCGAATGTTTCATAAACCGTCCGAATAAGCACTCAATTCCGCAGTCGAAGCGCCCACGCGGGCCGGTTATGAGAACCGCTCTTATTAAGAGATTCAGATTCACCTCCGGGCCGACAAACCGTCCCCTTGAATCGCTTACTATTTGAGCAATTCTGATGCCCAGACGTGCGAAAGCCTCCCGAGGCCGGGATTGCGATGAGTGCCGACGGCCGCTCAGCTGGTGTTTGGCGAGGGCCGGGGTAGGCGGTATAACCGTTCGGTGATCGTGTGCAACAGGGCCTCGACCGGGCAGCTACTGGGCAGGTGGAGCTTGATGCGGTCTTTGTACTGCGCCACCCGCACGGCCAGCTTGAACAGCTTGATGATCACCGTTGAGGGCTGGGCCCGGGACAGCTCGGTGCCTTGCAACAGCTCGGTGCGCAAGGCCTGGTGCAGCACATAGGCGGCGCAGGAGAAAAACAGGCGCATGTGGTTAGCCGCAAAGCGGCAATCCGAGGTGCGGTCGCTGGCCAGATCGTTTTTCATCATCTTGATGAAATTCTCGTCCTGGCCCCGGGCGCAATACAGCTCGGTGTACAGCATCTCCGGGGCCGGATCTTTCAGGGAGGTGACAACGAAGCGGGGGTTATCGCCGAGTCCCATGACTTCGGCTTTCAGGACAGTGCGAAAGTTCTGCGGCCAGGAGCGGGCCTGATAGTCGATCTCGTGGAAGGTGCGCGAGCGTTGCGGCGGCTCCTGTTCGGCGAGGCGGGCGTTGTGGCAGCGGGTGTCGTGCAACCGGCGGGTACGCTCCAGGTGTGGCTCGGCCAGTTTTTTCAGGCGGCTGTTGCCGGTCAGGCCGAACAGAAAATCCGTGTACGGATCGTCGAGCGCCAACTGCATCAATTCCACGTTGGCAAAATGAGCGTCACCTCGCAGCAGGATGCGGGTCTCGGGCCAGTGCTGGCGCAGCCGCTTGAGCACCCGCTTGAGGATCATCGCGTTCTCTGCCCCCTTCGGGCGTTTGCCGGGGCGCAGGGCGGCGGTGATGAACTTGCCCGACAGGCCCTCGAACAGAAACAGTGGCAGGTAGCAGTGACTCTGGTAATGATGATTGTAAAACGCCAGCTCCTGTTGGCCATGTGTCTGGTCTTCGGAATGATCCATGTCGAGTACGATCATCTTTGGAGGTTTGGCGTAGCTGGCGACAAACTGTTCCACAAATGCCTGGGCCAGGCGGTAAAGGTCGCGATTGTTAGCGGCATTTTCCAGGCGCGAGAAGGTCGGAGCGCTGGCCAGATCCTGCTCAGTGTCAAGCGGCTTGCGCTCGGCGCCGAGCTTGAACATCGGGTCACGGCGCAGGGTGTTGGCGTCGTTGGCATCGGCATAGCCGCAAGCGATCTGGAAGATCCGTTGGGTCAGCAGAGCACCAAGCGAGTGGTCGATGTAGGACGCGTGACGGCGGTCGTCAATGGCCTGCCCTGGGCCAGTCGATGGATCAGGCCGATCTGCTGGTCAACGCCCCGCAGCAGCAGGGGGTCGAAATCGGATGACAGCGCCCCGCCCTCAAAATCAGCCCGTACGGTAAAGCCGGCAAAGGGAGGAAAACGCAGTTGAGTTGGGATAGAATTGGACATGGGTGAGCCTTGTTTAGCTTCTTCCGAAGCGTTATTGGTCTAACTCCCATTATATCAATGGGATAAACAAGGTTCGCCTTTTTTTATGAATAATTCGGGTTAAGTTGATGACGGTGCCTCACTTATGACCGGTTGATTCACGAGAACTGCGAACGTCGTCCCCACTTCGACACCAAGAACGGCGGCGCTGCCCGTCAACCATTACATTACCCGAGCTGCGGGTGGTTATTGGTTGGTAGAATCTTGTTGAATACGAAGACTCGACCGACCTGAACCATCGGGTTTGTCATTTAGCAGTAAAATGGCGACGCGGGCGTTATTAGGATCCTGCCTTACCGTAAAGTCGAGGATAAAGTTCCCCACGGCGGCAAATGGCTCTGTCATCCGCCCGGACCGAATATCGACTGCCACTATCCGATCCGTCCCTTCCGCTTTGGATCTAAACAGAGAGGTATTTCTGCCCCGCACCTGGGTATAAGCGATATCACCCTTGATTTGCACTCGCCGTGCCAGCGGGACCGCCCGCTCCAGGACGCGATCACTCTCAGCAAGCCCCAGTGGATACTCCGGCTGCTCCAGTTTCACGTAGACCACAGGAAATGTGATCTCTCCCAGCGAGTCTGAATAGGGTGCGCTCGTTACCTCCGTTTGCGGCTGTCCAAAACCGCTCCGATATAATAACCGGTCATTATCATCGAATGAGAACGCGGATGCGTCGTCAATGGGGGTGTCCCGATAAATATTATTTAACCCCAGGAATGCCGGTGTTTTGGCAATGCTGAATGCGCCGTCATTGCCTTCCAGTTGGTGCACCTTGCCCGCAAAAGCCTCATAAACCCCGCGCCGTTGCAGATAGGCGGTATTGTTGTTAATGCGCAGATAGGCCTGCAAATCATCGCTGACCGGCCTAAGAGCGCCGTCGTCCAGAGCCAATACCCAGGCATGCAGCCTGGTATCGATGCCATCAAAAGCAGCCAGATTATTCTTGCCCCATACTGCGACGATCTCCGGGTTGCCGTCCGCGTCAATATCGCCGGCATCCAGGTACAAAGCGTCCAGGTTCGTATCGGGCGGTCTGAATTCAGCGACCGGCTTTAAAACCTGTCCGTTATCAATGTCATAGACCGATAACCCCTTCGAATCTAACAGCGCCACCCGCAAAATATCGGGGTTAGGCTGATTTAATGAAACAATGCGCAGCGGCTGTTGATTCAGGTCAATACGACGGTCAGGGACAAAGTTGCCAACCGACGGTCGGCTAGCCGGCCGCACCGTCTTATTGGCGTAGTTCGTGGCCGTCGCCCCGGCAAGCTGCCGCTGTTCAGCGCCGATGGTCATGCCGTCCCGCGTACGGTTAAGCACCAGTGTCGCCATCCCGTTTGTCACGGTTAAGCGCAACTCCAGCGCACTGACCGGAGAGTCGGCATGTCGCCCCAGGGTTATCTGATAGCCGAGACTAACGAGCCGTCGCAGCAGTTCCAGTGACTCCAGGGCGAGCCTGCGGTCATCACCGGTCATGATGAAATCGATGGTTTTGTTACCGTCCCACGCGGCTAATGATTTCTCTGTCTGAGCCCATTGCGCATGGGCTGTTGGCAGCCAGGCGACAGACAGCAGCCAAATGAGCAGGACGGGGAGCCTGGAATTGATCTGAGCGATGCCGATCATATTGCCTCCAAAAAAAGGCAAACGATACAAAGGTATCGTTTGCCTTGCTACTTGATCGCTGTTCGTATGACCGGTTTAATACGCCCAGTTCATGCTCAGCGTATTAACGTAGGCACTATCATTGGAGTTGGTCTGATCTTGAATGCCGTCACCCGGAACGAACGTCGAGAGGATGTAATCCATCGAGAAGTTCTGGTTGAAGGCGTACTTCAGCTGCAGATCCACGGTAGTACCGGCATAATCATCAACCTTTTGGCCGGGGTTTTTGGCATTGACCAGGTTGCTGGTTTCATCAAACCAGATCATGAACAGCTGCGCCTTGTAAGACAGGTTCGGTGCCACACTGGCTAACGCGCCCTTGGTGCCGAACGCGAGGATCTGCGACCCCGGGTTGATACCCGATGCACCGTTACCGATGCCGCCGTAACCCTGTACGCCCGCGCCGCCAGTACGCTCCGGCGAGTAGGCATACAGTGTTGCGCCATAACCGGTGCTCAGGTTTTCGCCCAGGATGTTGCCGTCCATGCCCATCAGGCCACTGAAGCGGCCGATATCGGTGATACCGTTAAAGCCTTCGACCTTGTTGTCGGTTGCGTCACTGTCGCCCTGGGTATATCTGACCGCCACATAGGGACTGAAGCTGTCGTTGACAGGGAGTTCGATACCGGCGTAGGCAGCCGCGGAGCTCAGGTCACGCTCACCGACAGTGCCATCGGCGCCGATCACTTCAAACGACAGGTTGGCACCACCAATCTTGCCGAAGCCTTCCAGGCCGAAATAGGTCACATCGGCATTTCTATCGACGTTATCGCTATACGCCAGGATCGGGCTGAGCGTCCATTCCGCTACCTTCTGACTTACCTTGGCGCTGTAGACGCGCCAGTCTCCTGCTTCACTGGAGCCGGTATTTACCCTATTGTTGATCGGAATATAGAGCACTTCGTAGCTGGTATCGTTGTTCTTGCCCCGCAAGCCGACGAACGGGTGATCGTCACCGTACAGAAGGCCGCCGGACTGCAGATCGAGATAGCGTATGTCCCAGCCCGCCTGCAGCTGCACAGCCGGCGCAAGCGAGTAGAGGAACTCGGCGCGTTCGATACCGAATTCGCCACCCGCGTTGGGCAGGCCGTTCTTTTCTGCTGTAGTATAAAAACTCCGGTCAACGTTGTCTTTGGTCAGGGTCTGATCGGCCTCTGCGATCATCTTGACCGACCAGTCATCGCCGGCGGCTTTCCAGCCCAGACGCGTTTCGGAACGGGTATGAGCGCCGTTACCACTGACAAGGCCCCCTTCATTGAGCGTCGCGCCATCTTCTTTTTGGTCATCAAAGTCAAAATTGGAGTAATAGGTCGGTTTGATCTTGGCAGTACCAAAGAACTCGATCTCTGCAGCGTTACTCTGGGCCGCTCCGAGGCCGAGTGATGCCAATATCGCAGTGGCAAGGGTCAATTTCTTGAAAGACACGGGCTTAGTAGACTTAGACATAGGCGTACTCCTGTATTGCTTTTTATAGCATTTTGTTATTGGTCTGCTTAGCAAAGCATGCCGGTTTTAGCGTGTCAAATAATTATTGAACTTTAATAGTCCTTTGCTGTCTCCCCATTCTGGTCGACCGACGAAAACCGTCCGCACCGACCCGTTCTTCAAGTCGGCTATGGGCATCAAGCAATTGCCTTCCTCAGCCCGGATGTTCCGATACGGCACCCGGCCAAACGCCGCCGCTTGAGAGCGGTCATGCAGGAACTGATGTATATGGCCTGCCGCTTGATCCACAGCCAACGTCATTGAATTAGTGACTTTTATCGATAAATACCATACAATTATCGCTCACACACTCCTTATGAAACACCCACAAAAGCCAACGGTTGACACCCCCAGCCAGGTCCTGACCAAAAATTGTACATAAAATAACCAACCTGCTTGATGGTCCCGCCTTTATCGCCCAGCACCGTCAGCGCCCCCAGGATTTCACCCGCCACTGCCACCTGACCTTCAAGCATCTGGTGCTGTTCCTGCTCAACCAACCCCAGTCCGCCTTGCAGACCGAACTGAACGGCTTCTTCCAGCAGGTCACCGATGCTGCCCTGGAGTCCTGTCACGTGACCGCCTCTGCCTTCTGCAAGGCCCGCCAAAAGCTGGATCCGGCCGTGTTCGAGGCCCTGAACCAGGCCATTCAGGCTCAACTGGATGCGCAGGGACTGCGCCTGCTGGCCATCGATGGCTCCATGGTGCGGGTGGACCCGCATCCTGAGATTGCAGTGGTATGGGGGCAGGATCGGGACATCTCAGGCAAGGGGCAATACACGAAGATCTACTCACAACTTTTCGAGGTCTCCGGGGAGGAGCTACGGGAAGAAACCGGAAAAACAGAAAATGTTGCCATAAGGTTTATTAATAACCAGTTGCATGTCCAGCGATATGAATTGCTTGCCGGAGACATCGGGAAACTGATGGTTGCCTCTGTGAAGGGTTCAGGGATCGGAGCTGGCGAAGAGAGTTCGTCGCTTTCTGACAGAGAAATCTTTTCAGTTTTCCCCATCGACGACGCTACGAGGGTTAGTGTCGCGGAAAGCTATCGTGAACTGCAGTCTCCCGGTGGGAAGCCTTTCCCCAGGATTGAGTTGGGTAGAGTTTCTTTGCCAAGGGTCGCTATGCCATTAAAGGAGAGGAAAATCGTTACTACTCCCGATTACGCTTATTCTGTTAACGAACAATACCTTTCAGTCAGGGAGCTAGCCACATATACATATACAGTGTCCCGTCTGGCTAATTCGTCGACCCTTTAAAAGCGTCAGATAGAGGGTCAATTAGGAATCTCGACAGTCACTTGCAAGCCACCACCAGAAGCTGTTGAGAAGGTAACCTGCCCACCGTAACGCTCAACGATTTCTCTCGCTATGGCGAGCCCAAGGCCGTGCCCCGGTGTTTGTTCGTCCAGACGTAGCCCGCGCTGACCCAGGCTGGTCATTTCGTTTTCGTTGACTCCCGGGCCATCATCGGTCACGACCATGCGAGTTAACCCGTTGTCTTGTGATAAGGAAAGTTCAACGTAACCGTTCGACCATTTTCCCGCGTTATCCAGCAAATTTCCCAGGATCTCGTTCAAATCATGCTCTTCAACCGGCCAGCGGCTTTCCTCGGGAAGGGCGCTGGACAGCTCAAAGGATTTTTCCGGGTACAAACGGCCTAGCATCCAAAGAAGATCCCGGGCCTGCTTCAAGGGGTACGCACTTTTTCCAACCTGCGGGCCGGCGAAACGACTGCGCCGCATTTCCGCTTCAAGCTGTTTGTCGATGTCATTCAGCCGGGCTGCCATCTGGTGCCTCAGATCGTTGTTTAGAGGGTGGCTTTTGTCGTCCAGAATCTGCCGGACAGCTGCGATGGGGGTTTTAACGCTGTGGGACAAGTTTGCCAGGGCGTCTCGTGAGCGCTCCAGTCGCTGATCCAAAGAGTCGAGCAACTGGTTGAGCTGCTCCACAAGGGGCTGAAACTCCTCGGGAGACTGGACGTCAATACGCGAAATTTTGCCATCCTGGAGCCTTTTTAGTGCAGCCTTGAGTGATACAACAGGGCGCATGGATAGGGTAATGCCGAACCAGATCACGGCGACCAGAAGCAGTATCAGCAAAACGGAGACGATGGCAGTCCAGGCATGCAGTTCTGCCTGACTGCGTTTCAATGCGCCGAGATCCTCGGAGACAATCACGGTGATAGGCGTTTCGCCTACCTGAAAGGATTTTCGATAGGCAAGGATATCCGAGGGTGCGTCAGCTATTTCTGTGTCGTGCACCCGAAGGGTTCCGTCATTGCCGGACTCAATCAAGGGCGTTAAAAGAGGCGCCCAGGCCTCGGGCGAAATGATTGTCCCGGAGGGCGACCGTATGGCAAAGGCGTGATGGAAGACATCCTGGAAGTAATCACCGGTCTGGAGCGTATCCACGCGACCATTCGACGTGCGAATCTGGTGTACAAGGAACGCGACTTCGTCCTTGAGCCTGCTTTCAACGAATTCCCTGGACATCCGTTCCAGCAACAAGCCGTGCACCAGCCACGCAAGAACCATCAGGCCAATGCTGGCCGGCAATAGCAGGGCAAGCAGAGTTCCCTTGACTGACGCTGGTTTCCTATGAAACATCGTTGAACAGATACCCCTGGCCGCGTCGTGTTGAGATGGTTTTGGGGCCTACCAGCTTCCTTAGCCTCCGGATATAGGCCTCGATAACGTTTTCACTCGGGTTGTCATTAAGGTTGTAAAGCTGTTCCATCAGTTGCTCTTTCGAGAAAACCTGGCCAGGCCGGCTCATGAGGCAGCGCAACAGGCGGAACTCGGTGCCTGTCAGGGGGTGTTCCGTGCCTCCCTCCAGTTTCAGGCTCTGGCGATTCTCGTCCAATTCAAAGCGGCCGGCCTTTACCAGGGAGTGGACTCTTCCTTCGCTTCGACGCACTATGGCGTTAAGGCGGGCGATCAGTTCTTCTGTTTGGAAAGGTTTCGCCAGGTAGTCGTCCGCCCCGGCTTTCAGCCCATTGACTTTATCGTGCCAATCGTCCCTTGCAGTCAAAATCAATACAGGAAAGCTGACGCGGTTCGCTCGCCATTTTTTCAGCACATCCAGACCGTTACCATCGGGCAAGCCCAGGTCTAATATGCTTATCCGGTAATCCTCCTGCTCGCCAAGAACGATAGCCTCTTTCGCCGTGTAGGCGGCATCCACACTGAACCCTGATTTCTCTAATTGGCGTGTGAGGCCTTGTGACAGCAAACGATCATCTTCGACCAATAGTAATCGCATAGTTGTTCCTTTCCAGTGGCAATATGATCGGCGCAGTCTCGCTGAAACGCCTGAATTCAGCCTGAATAATAATTATTTTGGTATTTTCAGCAAGAATTCAGGTTGGTGAGTGATGGTATCAACCGATTCTGGACATTGCTCAATTTTCGGGGCAAGACGCCACAGGCGTTTACTATAAATCACTACAGGAGAAGATGGGATGAAAGCATCAAAGTTCTTGGTGGCGGCAGCCGCGATCTCGATGTCCGCAACGGCGTTTGCCGCGGGTGCTCACGGTGACGGGCATGGCGACGAGCATGGTGGCGGGCACGGTGCCGGCAACGGCGAACCGGGAAAGGCCTCGGAAGCCTCCCGGACTATCACCGTGGAAATGCATGACAACTACTACGAGCCGGACTCGATTGACGTGAAGCCCGGCGAAACCGTGCGCTTCGTAGTGCAGAACAAGGGTAACCTGGTTCACGAATTCAATATCGGCACGCCCGCCATGCACCAAGCCCATCAGAAGGAAATGATGATGATGGTTGAGCACGGGATTATCCAGGGCGGCACGCTCAATCGCGACATGATGGAAATGGATATGGGGAATGGCAAGGCCATGAAACACGACGATCCGAACAGCGTATTGCTGGAGCCGGGACAGAGCAGGGAAGTGGTCTGGAAGTTTTCCGATAAAGGCGATATCGAGTTTGCCTGCAACGTGCCCGGGCACTATCAGGCCGGCATGTATGGCGAAGTGGATTTCGACTGATCCCTTTCTGATCAATCGTACCCGCCGCGCCGGCGAAATCCTCGGCCTGGCGGGCATTCCTCATAGACTGTTACGTAGTCGGGAAAATCAAAACCATGAACACAACCCTTTTGGCAGGCCTTGCGGCTCTGCTGTTGCCGGTGATCGGCCTGGCAGGGGAATACAGCCTGACAGTAGATCGGGTAAAAATCGATACCGGCGACTTTGTCAAAACGGGTATCGGATACAATGGCAAATCCCCCGGGCCGGTTCTGCGCTTCAGGGAAGGCGAAGAGGTTTCCATCAATGTGACCAATAACCTCGATGAGATGACCTCCATTCACTGGCACGGGCTGATCCTTCCCTTCGATCAGGACGGCGTGCCCGGTATCAGTTTCCCCGGAATCAGGCCGGGAGAAACCTTTACCTACCAGTTTCCCATCCAGCAGACGGGTACCTACTGGTTTCACAGCCACTCCGGCTTCCAGGAGCCTGACGGTGCTTACGGTGCCATTGTCATCGAACCCGAGGGGCGTGAGCCGTTCCGTTACGACCGTGAGTACGTGGTTCAGCTGACCGACAAACACCCGCACTCCGGTGACCGCATCATGCGGAACCTGAAAATGATACCCGATTACTACAACCGCAAGCAGCAAACGGTGGGTGAGTTTTTTTCGGACGTTTCTGAAAACGGACTGATGAGCACAGTCCGGGACCGGATGGCCTGGGGTAACATGCGCATGATGAAAGCGGATGTCGAGGACTTGCAGGGCTTTACCGGTCTGATCAACGGCAAGGGGCCGGAGCAGAACTGGACCGGCCTCTTCGAACCGGGGGAGCGCGTCCGGCTGCGTTTCATCAACTCCTCGGCGATGACGTATTTTGACGTTCGGATTCCCGGCCTGGATATGACGGTTGTGCAGGCAGACGGCAATAACGTACAGCCGGTCAATGTCGCCGAATTCCGGATCGGCGTGGCAGAAACCTACGATGTCATTGTCCGGCCCAGGGAGGCGCAGGCCTACACCATCTTCGCTGAGTCCATGGGCCGTTCGGGCTATGCAAGAGCAACGCTGGCTCCGGAAGAAGGAATGGAAGCCGCCGTTCCCCAACTGCGTGAGCCTGCGCGCCTGACCATGGCCGATATGGGCGGCATGCCCGGTATGGACCACGGTAGCATGGCTGGCATGGACCACGGCAGTATGGATATGAGCGGTACCGACGGCATGTCCGGCATGGGCGACCCGTCCATGAAGGGGATGGATCACTCCGGTATGGCCGGTATGGATCATTCGAACATGCAGGAGATGGATCATTCGGGCATGGCGGGCATGGACCACGGTTCCATGGAGATGCCCAAAGGTGGCGCGAGCGATCCGTTCTACGCGAAGGGCAGTGGCCTTGTGCCCGTGGCGGCGAATGGCGGCAAATTCCTGTCCTATGCAGACCTGAAAGCTCAAAACCCGCTGTATGAAGACCGGGAACCGACCCGGGAAATCGAGCTTCGACTGACCGGCAACATGGAGCGCTATATCTGGAGCATCAACGGCGTTAAGTACGAGGATGCGGATCCGATTCGTCTCCAGTACGGTGAGCGAGTCCGCTTCAAGTTTGTGAACGAAACCATGATGACCCACCCTATGCACCTTCACGGTATGTGGTCCATTCTCGAGGTCGGTGCAGGCCAGTGGAATCCCATCAAGCACACTGTCAGCGTACAGCCCGGAACCACAGTTTATATGGAAACCGAGGTTGATGAACCCGGGCAGTGGGCCTTCCATTGTCACCTGTCCTATCACGCGGCAGCCGGTATGTTCCGCAAGGTGATTGTTGAGGGTGGCCCGGAGTCGGCTCAGGCAAAGGCAGATGCCACGACCGAAGAAGGAGGTGATGCATGAGCCGTATCCGATTCCTGGGTGCCGTGAGCCTGCTTGTTTCGATCGGCTTCCCAACCGCGTTAGCGGCTCAGGAGATGATTTCCGACACCACCGCGCGTAAGCAGCCGCTCACGACCTGGGGTGTGCAGTTGGAGGAGTTTGAATACCGCTACAGTGACGATGATGAGGAGCTGGGAGTCTGGGATGCGGATTCCTTCTACGGCACCGACGATCTGAAACTCCGGTGGATTTCAAAAGGTGAGTACAGCCTGGAGGAGCGGGCCTACGAATCACTGGAAAATCAGCTGGTGGGGCAGGTTCCGATTTCCAGGTTCTTTGATGCCAAAGCCGGCGTCCGGTTCGACACGCCCGAGGGTCCGGACCGGACGTACGCGGTGCTCGGTGTTGTCGGGCTGGCGCCCCAGTGGTTTGAGATCGATGCGAACCTGTACATGAGTGACGAGGGCGACACATCCGCCGACCTGGATGCCGAATACGAGTGGCTGTTGACCAACTACTGGATCCTGTATGCGACTCTGGATGCGACGGTAGCGTTCAGCGAGGACCGGGAAATTGGCGTCGGCAAGGGGTTGGTGTCCACCGAAACCGGCCTCAGGTTGAGTTATGACCTGATTGACCGCACGTTCTCGCCCTATGTGGGTGTGGTGCACGAGCGCAAGTACGGCGATACCGCGGATTTCGCCAAAGCCGGGGGCGGTGGTACGGAAGACTGGTTTGCCGTGATCGGCGCCCGCATCGCGTTCTGATCGTGGGGCTGACGGGCCCGGGATACTCCCCGGGCCCGTTTCTGTCTACACTTTGATCTGGGTCAAGTCCACCTGGAATTTCCACCTGTATTCAGTCGCAGTTCAGGTTGGCATGGTGTGATAGAGGGTAGGTAGCGAGGCAACGAGGTGCACTCCCATGACCAAAGCACACAAAGCAAGTAATCAGGCGCAGTTTCTGTTGCGCCGAAAACTGACCGTCGAAGACCTTGGCGAGAGTGAGTGGGACGATTTTATCCACGAACTCAACCACCATCCCTGCGTCGATTTTGCCGAGCGCAAACCGGGCAACCAGCTGCATGTCACCTTCGATGGGACCCATTGGTCCACCGATGAGCTGCTGGAGCTGATCGAGCTCCATGGAGGCCGGTTGAAAGCGGGCTGGTGGACCCGGCGGAAACTGGCGTGGTATCGCTATACGGACGACAACGTCCGGGCCAATGCCAAGCATGAGCCGTTTTGCTGTTCTAAAATTCCACCCATGAAAAAATAACAGGAGGTTGTATGTCATACACTATCAATCGACTTGTCAGCAATGTGGGTTTCGAGGAGGTGGACAAACGAACGCGTCAGGCGCTTACCGATCACGGCTTCGGGGTGCTGACGGAAATTGACGTCAAGGCCACGATGAAGAAAAAGCTGGACAAGGATATGTCTGCGTACCGGATTCTCGGGGCCTGTAATCCAGGTATGGCCTGGGAAGCCATTGGCGTGGAGCCTCGTGTCGGCGCGATGCTGCCGTGTAACGTCATTCTTCGCGAAGTTGTGGAGGGTATCGAGGTCAGCGCGATAGACCCCGTGGCTTCCATGACCGCTATTGATAACGACGAGCTCAAGCAGGTTGCTGGAAAAGTCAGGGAAATGCTTTTAAAGGTTGTTGAATCGATTTGAGTGACCGAGAGAGATCTGATTCCCGTTGTATCCTGACCTGAGGAGGTGGTTTTATGAAACTCCAGGCGCGTAACCGGTGGCGCTCCTCGCTGGTAGCCACTGTCCTGATGAGCCTATCCCTGACGGCGATGGGAGACAGTGCCCGGGCATTCGTACCCATGGGGACGGCGGATTCCGTGGGCGTTATTGATCTGGAAAGTTACCAGATAACGTCGACGATCAGCGGGACCATCAATACCCATGGCTCGGCACTGACACCCGATGGCCGCTATCTGGTTGCCGGCAGCCTGACCGCTCACGACAGCCAGGAACCGGTCAGTCGCCCGGAGGGCGTGACGGAAGACGAACATGCCGCCCATCATGGGGGCGATGCGCCCGCTGCAACTCCGGAAGACGCCAATACCGGTCGGATCTATGTTGTCGATACCTCCACGAACGCGATTGCCCGCACGCTGGAGGTGCCTGGGCCGGTGCACCATGTCCTGGTGACCCCTGACGGTCGCTACGCTGTTTCCACGCATCCCATGGGCGGCGGTATCAGTGTGGTTGACCTGGAGTCCGGACAGCTGGTTGAAACCGTGGCGACGGGCCCGGCGCCCAACTACTTGGCAGCGACCGACAACGGTCAGTCCCTGCTGGTCAGCAATACCGGCAACGGCACGGTCAGCGAAGTGGATACCCGGCATTGGTTCGTCAAACGCAATCTTCGGGTTGGCGGTAGTCCGGAGCATATGGTGCTCGCCCCCGGCAACGAACGGCTTTATGTCAATGATGTCGACGCGGGCCAGGTTGTTGCCCTGGAGCTTTCCAAAGGCGCCGTGGCGGCAAGGTATGATGTCGGGGCGGAATCTCATGGCGTTGGCCTGAGCGCCGACGGCGGGATACTGTACGCAACCAGTAAGGGCGGCGACCGGGTCGTCCGGATCGATCTTGCCAGCGGGACCCGCCACAGCGTGTCACTGGCGCCGGCCCCCTACCATCTGGCGGTATCTCCCGGCAATGGCCGCCTGCTGGTTACCAGTCGTGCCGAAGGCAGGCTTTGGGTGCTCGATCCGGCATCCCTTGAAATTATTGACGAGATTGCGCTGAATGGCACCGGCCATCAGATTTCGATCCAGTCTCATTGACCGGGCCGGCGCAGGGCCTGAACCGGCGACCCATAACCCGACCATGGCGGGCGGATACCCGGGTATACCCCGCGTGGATTGATGGCAAACAGGCCTGCCGCCACCGGAACGGCAGCAGCAGGCTCAAAGGTTTATTCCCTGTCCTTTAACCTGCCTTTTGAAAACCAGGCAAACAACACCGGCAAGACAAACAGTGTCAAAAACGTGGCTGTCACCAACCCGCCCACGATGACACTGGCCAAAGGCTTTTGTATTTCCGCACCAACGCCATTGGAGAGCAGCATGGGGATTAGCCCCAGCGCCGAGGTGATGGCGGTCATCAACACCGGCCGAAGTCTTGAAACGGCCCCGTCAAACACGGCATCGGCAATGGTCAGACCGTCCGCAATCCGTTGGTTGATGCTTTCCACCATGACGACCCCGTTCAGCACGGCGACACCGAACAGGGTAATGAAGCCCACGGAACTGGGCACTGACAGGTACTGGCCGGAAACCCAGAGTGAAAATACGCCGCCAATCACGGCCAGCGGAACATTCACCAGGATCAGCATGGCCTGGCCAACCGAGCCAAAGGCAAAATAGAGCAGCAAGGCGATCAGTCCCAGCGAAACCGGCACCACCAGTGATAAGCGTTTTTGGGCCCGCTGCTGGTTCTCGAACTGGCCTCCGATATCCACGGAATAGCCGGTTGGCAGATCCACCTGCCCGGCAATCGCCTGACGAATATCTGCGACCACACTGCCCATGTCGCGCCCCTGGACATTGGCTTGTATCACCACCCGGCGCTGTACGTCATCACGACGCACCTGTGGCGGTCCCGATGCGATACCGACCGCGGCCACATCTCCGAGGCGCACCCAGGCACCCGACGGGGCCTGTAAGCGCAGGTCGGCAATGGCTTCGCGGTTCTCGCGAAAACGTTCGGCGAGGCGGACATAGATATCGTAGCGTTCGTTACCATTGATGATCTGGCCGGCACTGGCGCCACCCAGCCCTTCGCGCACCAGCTCCATCACGTCGCCCACAGCCAGGCCGTAACGGGACAAGGCACGGCGATCCGGTTTCACCACCAGTTGCGACTCACCGGCGATTTGTTCCATGGCCACATCGCGGGCACCTGCTATTTCCTTAACCACCGCTTCAATGGCCTGGCCCTTCTCGGCCAGCACGGTGAGATCAGGCCCAAACAGTTTGATGGCAAGCTGTGCTTTGACACCCGACAGCAACTCATCCACGCGGGTTGCGATAGGTTGCGAGAAGTTGAACAGCAAGCCCGGGTGTTGCTCCAGTTTCTGCTCCATCAACGACTGGAGTTCATAGCGGTTGTCGGCGCTGGTCCATTCCGGCACCGGTTTGAGGCCGATATATATCTCAATATTGTTGACGGGTTCAGGATCGCCACCGATTTCAGCCCGGCCAATACGCGACAGGGCATAGGTGACCTCCGGGAACTCCATCAGCATGGCCTCCAGCCTGGGGGCCACTTCCAGCGCGGTGTCCAGGCTGGAGGAGGGGGCGAGTGTCACGCGCAGGTTGATGGTGCCTTCCTCCAGTTCCGGCACGAACTCGGTGCCCAGGCGGGGCAGGACCAGCGCGGCGGACACCACCATGACAACGGCAATACCCACCACCAGTTTGCCGTGCCCCATCGCCCAGGTTAAACCCTTGCGATAGAGCAAATCGAGCGGCCTCAATACGAAGCTCTCGCGTTGCCGGACCCCGCTGCGAAAGAGGTAGGTCGCTAATGCTGGCACGATGATCAGGGCCACCAAAACCGCGGAGAGCATGGCCAGCATGATACTGATGGCCATGGGTTGAAACAGCTTGGCTTCGACACCCTCGAAACTGAACAGCGGCATGAAAACCACCAGAATGATGGCGGTCGCGAAAAAGATGGGGCGGGCCACCTCCTTGCCGGCCTCCTGCAGGCGCAAGGCAATGCCGTGGCGGTCATGGGCTGCATCAGCCGGGTCTTCGTCATCGGAACTCACCAGCGCTTTTCTATGGGTTTCATGCTCTGCATCCGGGTGGGTCAGATGTTTAAACATGTTCTCCACCATCACCACAGAGCCGTCCACCAACATCCCGATGGCCACCGCGATCCCTCCCAGGGACATCAGATTCGCTGACAGGCCAAACCACGACATAACCATCAAGGCGATACCAATTGAGATCGGGATTGAGATCAACACCAGAAAAGTGGCGCGCAGGTTCATCAGGAACAGCGCGAGGATCACCACGATGAAAACGAAAGCCAGCAACAGGGCATTGACGACGGTCCGCACCGCCTGGGTGATTAAATCGGCCTGGTCGTAAAATGCCTCGAAGCGGACACCTTCGGGCAATGCCTGGTTGATACGCCCGATGCGGTCATTGATTCCGTCGATGGTCGCCTTGGTATTGGCCCCCATGCGCTTGAGCACGATTCCGGACACCACCTCGCCGAGATTCTCCACCTCGCCGACGGCATTTTTGCGAGTCATGGTCACCGCGCCCTGGCGGATCTCGCTGCCCAGCGCCACCTGAGCCACGTCGGCTACGGTGATGGTGGTGCCGTCCACGGTTTTCAGCGGCACCTGGCGAATCTGCTCCAGCCCCTGCCCGCCATGATCCAGCCAGCCGGTACCCCGGATCACCAGTTGCTCCTGGCCCCGGTTCATATACCAGCCGCCGACATTGGTGTTGTTGCGCTCCAGCGCCGCCATAATGTCGTCCTGGCTGAGGCCGTAAGCCAATAGCCGGGATGGGTTCAGGTTGACCTGGTACTGGCGCACCTCACCGCCGAAAGAGAGTACATCGGTCACGCCCTCGGCCGGGATCAGCAGCAGCTTTACCACCCAGTCATTGAGGCTGCGCAGGGCCATGGCATCAAAACCCGCGCCCGGTTCGGCCACCAGCAGATACTGATAGACCTGACCGAGGCCGGAGGTATTCGGTCCCATTTCCGGCGTGCCAACCCCATCGGGAATCAGCTCCCTGGCGGCCTGAAGCCGCTCAAACACCAGTTGCCGGGCAAAATAGATGTCCGTGCCGCCCCTGAATACCACGGTGACGCCAGACAAGCCGGTCTTGGAAATGGAGCGCACTTCCTCGACGTCAGGCAGGGCATACATCACTGCTTCGATGGGGTAAGTTATGAGCTGCTCCACCTCTTCGGCGGCGAGCCCTGGCGCCTCGGTATTCACCGACACCTGCACGTTGGTCACATCCGGAAAGGCATCCAGGTTCAGTTTGGGAATAATAAAAACGGCACTGACCGTCAGTGTGATAAGCGCTATTACCACGAGCAACCGGTTGGTGACCGCCCAATCAATGATTCGGTTAAACATGGGGTCTCCTGCTGCTCAGTGGTTATGGGGGTCAAAGCCGCCCTTGGCGATCTGCGAGGCAACAAAGAACGCGCCCCTGGTTACGATACGGGTCCCCGGCCGGACGCCGGTGATTTCACGTAACTGCCCGAGTGCACGGCCCAACTCGACCTCCACCGGCTGGAACTCGCCGGGATGGTCTTCCACGAATACCGTCCAGTCCCCGTCCGCTGAGCGCATCAGCGCGGTTTCCGGTACCGCCAGCACGGGTTTTTGCGTGCGGAACCGGAAATACACCTCGGCAAACTGGCCCGGGTGCAGGCGGTGTTCCGGATTGTCCACCAGCAGGCGCACGGTGCGGGTGCGGGTGATGGGATCGATGGTGTGGGCCTCCTGCGTGACCGCGGCCGTTGCGCGTACATCGCCGGTTACGACGTCGGCCTGTGTTCCGGCACCCAGGGTCAGGGAGAGGTTAGCGGGCAGGTGGGCTTCCACCCAGAGCTGCTCTTCATCCGCCAGCGCAATCAACGGTGCGCCCGCCTCGATACGTTGGCCCTGCTCGAAATCGTCGGAAAGCATTGCGCCATCGATTTCGGCGCGCAGGGTATATTCTCCCAATGCCACGGATTGCGGTGACGCCAGCGATTGCAGATCCGAGTTGGACAGGCCGTAGGCCAGCAGCGTTGCCCGGGCCGCCTCAAGGCTGGCCTTGGCGCTGACATAACGCTGTTCCCCCACGGTTGTACGCCCCAGTTCCCGCACCCTTTGCCACTCGGACCAGGCCGTGCGGTAGCCGGCTTGTGCCTGTGCCACGCTCTCGCTGAACAGGGTGACCAGAGACTGACCTTGCTTGACGTGATCACCGAGTGCGACGTGTCGGCGCAGCACGACTGATGCTACCCGGGGTGATACCCGGTAGCTGGTGTAGCCGTTGGAGAGGACTTCCCCCGGCGCGTAAAGCCGATAATCGACCGGGCTGGCGGCAAGGGCCTCCACTTGGATATCCGCCCGCGTCATCTGCGCGGGATTCAAGGACGTGGAAGCGGCTTCCCCGTGACTTTCCTCGCGGTGATCGTCACCTTCACCCTGATCGCCATGGGCTGCGGCAGGCGTGGTTTTCTCGTACTCGTGGGCATGCCCCGACTCAGATTCCCTGGCAAGGCTTGCGGTTGCTGTCGCAAGACCAGCGACCAGAAGAGCTGTCAGTGTTTTGTTCATATTTGTCATCCTGTTATTCATTCGTTGGCGCTGTTGCGGGCATAGTCGCGCGCATCAGGCGGCCCGATTGCTGGAGCACCTCGGTGAGCGCAAGCCGTGTCTGTGTTGCCAATTCGATGCCTGAACGCAGGCTCTCGGCGCGCTGATTCAAGGCCAGCAGATAATCGGTGGTGGACAGGTCACCGCTGCGCCACTGGCGTTCCAGCAGTTCGGCGCTGTTCTCCACCCGCCCCCGGACGACGTCTTGCCAACGGCGGTATTGCTGTTCATAGCGCTGCCAGGCGGCGTAGGCGGCTTGCCAGTCAAAACGCTGCTTGCGGTAAACGGCCTGGAAGCGGGCTTCCGCCTCCAGCGCGGCGCGTTCGGCGGTGCGGGTCTCAAAGCGAAAGTTGTTGCGCACATTCAGCGGGATGGAGAAGGTCAGCCCGACAACGCTCTCGCCTTCATCACGACCGGCATTGAGCCCAACGGTCGGTTCCGCCCGGGCGCTACGCCGTGTCACCTCGGCTTCCTCCTTCAGCGACTGCCAGCGGGCGTGCGCGCTGGCCACCGCCGGATGCCCCAGCAGCTCCCGATCCGGGACAGGGCCTGGCGTGGACGGCCAGAAATCATCGGGAATGCCGCCCCGCTCCGGGGTCCACCGCGGCAGCAGCTCGCGTACCCTGGTTTCAGCCCTCTGCAAGGTGGCTTCCACCTCGGCGACCTGGGCCAACTGTTGCGACAGGGAAAGGAAGGTGAGTTCGGCATCGATGCTGCCCAGATCACCCGCCTGCTGGCGCTTCTCCACCAGTTCGAGCAGGGTGTTGAGTTGCTCCTGTTGCGCCTGGCTAATGGCCGCGGCGCGACTGGCCGACTGCCACTCAACCAGCGCGGCCACCGCCTCAGCGGTCTTGTCCAGTACTCGTTGCCGGTACAGCGCTTCGGCAGCGCTTCGCAGATAGCCCGCTTGCTGCCGTCTTGCGCCCCGTCTGTCCCACCAGTCGATGGTCTGCTGAACGCCGACGCGGTAGTTGTCGTCGTCGCCATTACGCTCCAGATCGGTGGACAGCTCCGGGTTGTAGATAGGCTGCTCCACCGCATCGGCACTGGCGTTGGAACCCAGCCATTGCTCGCGAGCGGCGAGCACGTCAGGGTGTTGTTGTACCTGGGATGCCAGCCAGGCGTCCCAGCCGGAAGTTTGTGCGTGGGCAAGCAGGGGCAGGACAAGCACGCACGCGCTCAGCAAGGCCTGCCAGGGCCAGTCAAATCGTCTCATAATGATAGTCCTGCGGTTCCATGATGTATCACCCTGGAATAAATGCCATTGTGGTGCTGTAGCCCTGGGCTACAGCGGCTGGTGACGCGCTTTTGCGATGTAATCAGGCGATGGGAGGGCGGAACAGGGAAGGGAAAATGCCGGAGGTGAGGTTGGCCTGATAGTCGGCTTGGCCGTTTCCTGAGAGCAAGACAGCCAGGTGTGAAGCCGCTCCGGTCAGGACCACTGCGCCCTGGACCTGGCCATGGCAATGGCAGCAATGGCGACAATCGTATAAAGACAGGTCGGGTTGGTTGGCGGTCTGCTTGGCGAGCTGGCTGTTGTTCGGGGTATCAGTGGGCGGGTGCGTATGGTCGAATTCCAGGTGTTCCGTCCCCGATTGATGAAACCTATGGGTGTCCGCCATGGCAACCGCCGATTGCAGGGCAATCAGTAAAGCCAGTAAACAGGTCAAATAATGGCGGATCATGAGAACGGAGAAATCCTTAAGCGGGCAGGCTCACTACACGAGTGTCGAAAGACCATCGGATTATAGACGAGATCCCGCTGCCGCTCCAAACAAGATTAAAACATCAACAATGCCAACGGGTTGGCCTGATTTTGGCTATAATTTCCAGCATCGGGTCCGGCCGTTTCGCCTAAAACTGTTAAATTTGTCGGTTCTTCCGCAGCAACCGGACTATTTGCTTGACCTTTGAGCACTCATACCTGCTAGAAAGCAACAATAAGCAGAAAATAACGATAACCAGACAATCCGAGAACGCGTATGAGCCACAAATCGTTTACCCTTACTGCACTCATTTTGACCCTGGCGGTCTATTCCTTCCGGGCATTGGCCCAGGCTCCGGATGCTGAACAACTGGTGGCCGGCATGGAGGACACCCTCTGGTCCGACAGCAATCACGGCCGTTTCGCCATGCGGATCGAATCGGAGTACTGGACCCGCACTCTGGAACTGGAAGCCTGGATGGACCGCCCGGAGTACACGCTGATCCGCATTCACGCGCCCAAAAAAGAGGCTGGCATTGGCTCGCTGCGAATCGGCGATGCCATGTGGAATTACCTGCCCAAGGTTGATCGCACCATCAAGATCCCGCCATCGATGATGCTGCAGCCCTGGATGGGTTCAAACTTCAGCAACGACGATCTGGTCAAGGAAAGCTCGTTCGTTGAAGACTACACCCATGAGCTGGTCGAGACCGACGATTCGGGCGAGGTGCCTGTGTACCGGATCGTCTCGACGCCCCGGCCCGACGCGCCGGTGGTGTGGAGCCGTTTGGAATTCAGGATCCGCGCCGATGCTATCCCGGTGTCGGCTGCTTACTATGGCGAGCGCGACCAGGTCGTCAAGCGCATGACCTATGACCAGATCGAAACCATGGGCGGGCGCCGCATTCCCACCCGCTGGACGATGGTGGACGCCGATAACCCCGAGTCCCGCACGGTGATCACGATTGAGTCCATCGAATTCGACCTGCCGCTCGATGAGGCGCTGTTTTCATTGCGCCGCCTGCGCAACCCACAGTGAGGGCCCGGTATGAGCATCGTCAATGTGGAGAAAGCGTCGCGGATCTACCGTCAGGATTCGATTGCCGTCAAGGCGTTGGATGAAGTGTCGGTCGCCATCGACGCCGGTGAGTTCACAACGCTGGTGGGCCCGTCAGGGTCGGGCAAGACCACCCTGCTGAACCAGATTGGAGCCCTGGACGAGCCGGATAGCGGGCGTATCCAGGTGGCGGGTGAGGAAATCACCGGGCTCAGCCGCAAGAAGCGGACCCTTCTGCGGTTGTGGAAGATCGGCTTTGTGTTTCAGGAGTACAACCTGATCGGTGTGCTGTCGGCGCAGGAGAATGTCGAATATGTGCTGATGCTTCGCGGAGTGCCGTTTCGGGAGCGCCGCGCCGAGGCCGGGCGCATTCTGGTGGAGGTCGGTCTGCAGGGACTGGAGCGGCGCCTGCCCCATGAATTGTCCGGCGGCCAGCAACAGCGTGTCGCGGTGGCCCGGGCGATTGTCAGCAAGCCGGCCATTGTCCTGGCAGACGAGCCTACGGCCAATCTCGACTCCACCACCGGCGCGGCCCTTCTGGACCTGATGCGAGGGCTCAATGCCGAGCACGGCATTACCTTTGTGTTCTCCACCCACGACCCGATGGTGATGGAACGCGCACGGCGGATAATCCATCTCCGGGATGGCCGTGTCGAGCGTGAGGAGCGACGGCCATGATGGCGTGGTTACGGCTGGCTTTTGGCAATCTCCGGGTCAATCGCCGGCGCACGGCCATCACACTGTTGTCGGTGGCCGTGGGTGTCGGCGGGCTGGTGTTTATCTGGGCATTCATCGATGGCATCAACGCCCAGATGATCAATAACATGACCGGTTATGTAACCGGCGACCTGAAGGTGCATCAGCGCGGCTTTCATGACGATCGGGAAATGAACATCGCCCTGGCCGAGCGTCGGAATCTTGCCGGGGAGGTGTCGGCTGTAACCGGTGTGGCGGCAACCACGCCCAGGGTGATGGGGCATGCCCTGGCCAGCGGAGCGGACCAGTCACGGGCATTGCAGGTGATGGGCGTCGACAGCGCGACGGAGCCAAGGGTCACCCGGCTCGACCGGTCGATTGTCCGCGGCCGCTATCTGGCCGCCGGCAATGAGATCCTTGTGGGCGTGGACGCCGCCAGTGCCCTTGATGTCTCCCCCGGCGACGAGCTGGTGCTGGTGGTGCAGGCGGCGGACGGCTCCATCGGCGCCGACCGGTTCGAGGTGGTGGGCGTGTTCGAGACCGGCATCAAGCGCATTGATGGCTTCCTGGCCCAGATGCCCCTGGCCTCGGCCCAGGCGCTGTATGCCTTTCAGGGGCGGTTTACCGAGATCGCGGCCCGGGTACAGGATGCCGACCAGCTCGACCAGGTGGTCGGCGCCGTGCGGGATCGGCTGCAGGGCCACGACGTGGAGGTCCTGGGCTGGCCGGCCCTGATGCCATCGCTGGTGCAGATGGTGGCCTTTCACGACGCCGTCGCCTATATCGTGATCTTCGTGGTGTTCGTGGTAGTGGCCGCCGGTATCGTCAACACCATCCTGATGTCGGTACTGGAGCGTAGCCGGGAGTTTGGCGTGATGCTGGCGCTGGGTACACCCGGCAGCCGTGTGGTCTGGCTGGTGCTTCTGGAAACCACGATTCTGGCCGGCCTTGGCTACCTGCTGGGGCTGGTGCTGGGATTGTCGCTGACCGGCTATTTCGGCAGGTATGGGCTGGATTTCAGCGCCTATATCAAGGCCATGGATACCATGCCGGGGCTCAGCGGCATCGTTTATCCCACCATTGAATTCCAGCGTCTGGTGGTGATTGGCGTTGTGGTGGTCTCGGTAGCCTTGCTGGCGGCCGCCCTCCCGGCCTGGAAGGCGAGTCGCAACAGTCCGCTGGAGGCGATGGGAGCCAGGCGCAAGGTGATCAACCGCATCCGCCGGATTCACTGGCAGGTGACGTCCGATCACCGGCTGCTGATTTTCGCGCAAATGGCACTCCGTTCGGTGTTCCGCAACCCGAGACGGTCAGTGATTACCGGCTCCGCCACCGCGTTTGGGCTGGCGGCCTATCTGTTCCTGTACGCCTTCGCCGATGGTTTCTTCGAGCAGATGATCCAGAACTCGACCCAGCAGCTCAGCGGGCACGTGCAGGTGATGGAAGCGGGACACGCCGTCGATCTGTCGCCAGCTCTGCGCATCGCCGACAGCCCGACGCTGCTGAGGCAGTTGCGGGCGCGCCCTGAAGTGGAGGCCGCCGCGCCGCGGGTGGTGCTTCGTGCCATGGTGGCGAATCCGGGGAAAAGTCTGCCAGTGGAACTGGTGGGTATTGCGCCGGAACAGGAGAGGGCCGTCACCGAACTTGCCGGTTATATTGAGCAGGGAGCCTACGTTCAGCCAGGCGACCAGGGGGTCGTGATTGGCCGAAAGCTGGCTGAGGAGCTGGATGCCCGGCTGGGCGACAAACTGGTCATCACGGTACAACAGGCCGGCGGCGACCTGGCCTCCGGCGCTCAGGCGATTCGCGGTATCTACCGTACCGGAAGTGACCTGTTCGACAGTGAGTATGCGTTTGTCGATATCGAGGCCGCCCGTCGCCTGGGCAGCCTGCAGGGGGACGAAGCCTCGCGGATCGCGCTGCGGCTGTCGGACCGCGCCGGGAGCGCCGCGCTGGCGCGCACCCTGAACAAGTCGCTGAGCGGGGACGGACTGGTGGCCCAGGACTGGGAAACCCTGCTGCCGGTGGTGGTCCAGATGGTGGAAATGAGCCAGGTGGATTTCTATCTCATCCTGTCGGTGGTCTTTGTCGTGGTGGCCATCGGGGTCATGAATACCATGGTGATGTCGGTGATGGAGCGGACCCGGGAACTGGGCGTCATGCTGGCACTGGGAACCCGAGGTGCCCAGTTGCTGCTGACGATTGTGTTCGAGGCGTTCTTTCTGGCGGTGCTGGGCATGGTGGCCGGAACCCTGGCGGGCGGTGCGCTGGTCTACTGGCTGAACCAGGCCGGCATTGACCTGTCCTCGATCAGCGGGGCGCTGGAAACCATTCCGGGCATTACCGACCGGGTCTATCCGGTGCTGATGTTTGATCATGTCTGGCTGCCCAGCCTGCTGCTGTTTCTCTGTTCGGTGACGGTGGCGCTGTATCCGGCATGGCGAGCGGCGCGGCTGGATCCGGTCGAGGCCATTCATCATGGCTAGGCGCTGGCAAGTGGCGCCGGGGCTGGTCTGCCTGATGCTGGCTTCAGGTGTTGAGGCCGGGTTCAGCCAGTCCGGATCGCTGAAGAATCTCAGCGTCGGCTCGCGCTCGTTGATCGACGGTGATCGCTACGTTTCGAACCTTACCCGCCTGCGTCTGAACCCCCGATATCGATATCAGGACTGGATTGTGGACGCGGCCTACGACCTGGAACTGGTTTCGGGTAGTTTTCTGGACAGCCCGGAGTTCGCCTTGCTCAGGGATGCTCCGGAACCTCGCTACTGGGATCTGCAGGGGGATATTCACGAGTCGGGGACATTGCTGGCGCGTCACCAGCTCTATCGTGGCACGGTGCAGTGGCGGTCGCCGGCCGGTGATTTCCGCTTCGGGCGCCAGCAGGTGAACTGGTCCACGGCCCTGATCTGGAACCCGATGGACATCCTCAATCCTGTCAGCCCCTTGCAACTGGAGCCGGATGAACGGGTGGGTGTGGACGCAATTCTCTGGGACAAACCCTGGGGAGCCCTGGGACGCATTAGCGCTGTCCATGCCCCGCAACACAATGACGGCGAGGCCAGTACGGCAGCCCGGGTCAAGCGCTATATTGGTGGTGTAGATGCCGGGCTGATGGCAGGTGAGTTTGCCGATGTCACCAGGATAGGCTTTGACGGCAGTGGCTCGGTGATCGGCACCGGTTGGCGCACGGAATTCGTCTGGAGCGACCCGGACGCCAGCGACAGCTACTGGCAGGGAGTGGCGGATCTGAATTGGTCGTTTCGCAATGGGTTCAATCTGGCACTGGAATATTTCTACAATGGCCGGCCCGTACCGTCGGGAAACTCTGGCCTTGGAAACCTGCTGTCCACAGATCCGCTCTATGCCGGGCGCCATTATACCGGGTTGCTCGCATGGCAGGATATCAATCCGTTTTGGCAGTACCGGGTAGTGGCCATCCGCAATGTCGATGATGCAAGCTGGGTACTCTATCCCCGGTCCACCTGGACGCTTCCATTCAACCAGGAAATCTATCTCACAGCCGGAGCCCAATGGTTTGGTGGTAACGACACCAGCGAGTATGGAACGCTTGAGCCTCTGGGATTGGTGGAGATGCAATGGTACTTCTGAATATTCTGTCTGGTCGTATTTTGGCGCCCACAATCAAAGAAGTATCACTCTGCCCAGGCTTTCCTTTATATGTACATTTCAGCAAATGAATCGTGTGGCGGTTTAATGAGCAGTTATTTAGTGTATAGGCCACTCGACGGTCATCTTTTTTTAAGAGGTGTCAGAAATTCAGGTTTGTTTCAGGGTATTGTGTTTTACTTTGCAGTACATCGGGCAGTCATCGTACCTGACACGGTTGTCCTTTGTGTTATCTCAGGTTTGTCCTTGCCGCAGAAGCCTCTGCGGCTTTTTTATGCGCTGCAATGTGCTTGCTCGCCTTTATGTGCCATACCACTGAGACCCTCAGGTATTTCACATTGTTGGGCTGGTGGTAAAGGCTTTATATTCAGAAAATAATTGCCGCTCCTGTCTGATGAGTTTTTTAAAGCATCAGTTTTCGGAGTGATTCTGAATAGTTAATGAAAAACCAAAGATTCTCTCGATTTTTATCACATGAAACACAAATTGAGCCAGATCAAAATATCCTGAAAACCCAGGTAAGTTCAGTTAGAGTTCAGGTTTGAGATTTAGCATCGCGTACCTGAACAGATTAACAGACTTCTGTGGAGACCTACCCTTGGCTATTCCTGCTCGCTATTTCAGATCCGCCATCTTCGGGGCGTTGGTTTTGACCAGCCTGCCCGGTTGGGCGGAGCCCAGACTTCAACTGGCGAATGTGATTGATGCCGCCATTGAATACGATCCATGGCTTCGCCAGAGTGCCCAGATACAGGAGGCATTACTGGAGGAGTCCATTGCCGAGGGGGCCCTGCCGGACCCGCGACTGACACTTGGCGCCGCGAATCTTCCCGTGGATACGTTCGACACCGGGCAGGAAGCGATGACCCAGGCCACGGTCGGACTCATACAGCGGATTCCGCGCGGCGACAGCCTGCAGCTGTCGCGAGACAGGAAGGAAGAGCTGGCGGGGGAGCAACCTTTTCAGAGGGAGAACCGGCGCGCCAGGGTGGTGGAAACGGTGACCCGCCTCTGGCTTGATGTGTGGGAGGCACAACAGAGCATCGGTCTGATTGAGGATAACAGGGATCTATTCGAGCAGCTGTCCGACGTAGCCGAGGCAGGTTACATAACCGCCACCATGATCTCACGGCAGCAGGACGTTGTCCGGGGCACCCTGGAGCTTACGCGCCTGGATGACCGGCTGACCGACCTGAGGCTGAAGCTGCAATCAAGTCAGGAAGCTCTGGGTGAGTGGATCGGGTCGAAAAATGCCTCGCTGGAGGTAACCGAAACGGTGCCCCCCGAACTGCTGACAGCGCTTCGGGACGGCTGGTCGGAAACCAGTGCGGACGCCCTTATCCGTCACCCCCTGATCCGTTCCACGGATCAGCAGATCAAGGCCCGGGCCATTGATGTGGATCTTGCCCGCGAGGCTTACAAGCCCGAATGGACGGTTTCTGCGCAATATGGGTACCGGGATCGCGCGCCCGGCGGGCAGGACCGGGCGGATCTCTTCTCCGTGGGGATTGGTTTTGATCTCCCGCTCTTTACCGGCAATCTCCAGGACCGGAAGCTGAACGCCTCAGCGGCCCGGCTCGAAGCAGAAAAGACAGAGCGAGTTTTGCAGCTTCGCGTGATTCAGGCAAGGGCCCGTTCAGCCCTTGCCCGGGTTAAACGACTTGATGACCGCATCGGGATATACCAGCAGTTCTTGCTGCCGCAAATGGAAGAGCAGGCCGAGGCCGCACTGACCGCCTACAACAACGACGACGGCGATTTCGCCGAAGCCGTACGTGCGCGGATCGACGATCTCAACGCCAAGATTGAGCTGATCGGGATGACGGCGGAGCGGGCCCGGAACTTCGCCAGTTTCCGTTACCTGACCTCAGGCTCTTCCGAAGTACCTTCACTTTCACAGACTCGCTATCAGGACTGACCATCATGGCTAATTTTGTTCGCCCGCTGGGCTTTATACTGCTTGGTGGCATTGCCGGGGCCGGGGCGGCCTATTGGCTGGCCTCCGAAACCGCAACGGCACCAGCTTCCGGGGAAAAGGAGCCCTTGTACTGGGTGTCACCCATGGACGCCAGCTTCAGAAGTGACAAACCGGGCAAGTCGCCCATGGGCATGGATCTGGTTCCGGTTTACGAGGACAGCGGGAGCGCTGACGACTCGCCAGGCACCGTCCGGGTTGCGCCGAACATTGTCAATAACCTGGGCGTTCGCACGGACGAGGCCATCAGGGGGCAGTTGCCCAGCAATATTATTACCGTGGGCTACGTGCAGTATAACGAAGACGAGTTGTACCACATGCACCCCCGTGTTGAAGGGTGGATCGAGAAACTTTATGTAAAGTCCGAGGGCGACCCGGTTGAGAAGGGCAAGCCTGTTTACACCCTCTACTCACCCACCCTGGTGAATGCCCAGGAGGAATTGCTCCTGGCACTGGACCGGAAAAACCCGCGCCTGCTCAGGGCGGCCGAGGAGCGCTTGTCGTCGCTGAATGTCTCGGACCGTTTGATCCGGACACTCCGGAAGACCCGTAACGTACAGCGGACCATAACCTTCTATGCCCCCGCCGCCGGGGTGATTGATACCCTGAATATCCGTGAGGGTGCGTTTGTCAAGCCCGGAGATCCGGTCATGTCCATCGGCTCACTCGACGAGGTCTGGGTGATCGGAGAGGTGTTCGAGAGCCAGCTCTGGGCCATCAGGACTGGCGATCCGGTAGAGATGACCCTGGACTACATGCCCGGGCGCAGCTGGATGGGGCAGGTGGACTATGTGTACCCGGAAATCAATCTCGAGACCCGGACCGCACAGGTCAGGATGCGCTTTGACAATTCCGATGGCATGTTGCAGCCGGGCATGTTCGCCAGTGTCGACATACAGGGCGATCCAAGCGAAAGGCGCACCCTGGTGCCCCGGGAATCCGTTATCCGCACCGGACAGAGTGACCGCGTTGTTCTGGCGCTGGAAGAAGGTGCCTTCAAATCGGTTAACGTTACCACCGGACGTGTAGGGGATAAGTATGCCGAGATTCTCGAAGGCGTCGTTCCTGGCGACAGGGTTGTTACTTCGGCGCAATTCCTGATTGATTCGGAATCCAGCAAGACATCGGATTTCCGGCGGATGTCCGTGCCGTCCGCGGACGCGATGGACCCGGAGATGGACCATTCGGGACACACCATGGAGGCGGGCAAGGCTGATGCCAAGGGCAGTCCTGAAGCCATGAATCATGAGGGGATGGACCCGAGCGCAATGGACCAAAGCAAAATGGATCAGAGCGAAATGGACCATGGCAAGATGGATCATGACGGAGGCGCCTCATGATTGCGTCGGTCATTAACTGGTCTGTCCAAAACCGTTTTCTGGTAATGCTTGCCGCCGTATTGCTGACCGGGTTCGGGCTCTACTCGGTGTCGAAGACGCCGGTGGATGCCCTGCCGGATCTCTCGGATGTCCAGGTTATCGTTAAAACCAGCTACCCCGGCCAGGCTCCGCAGGTGGTAGAGGATCAGGTAACCTATCCGCTGACCACGGCCATGCTCTCGGTGCCCGGTGCGGTGACGGTCCGGGGCTACTCGTTCTTCGGCGACTCCTATGTCTATATCATCTTTGATGAGGATACGGACATGTACTGGGCCCGCTCCCGGGTGCTGGAATACCTTTCCCAGGTAATACCCAGCCTGCCTGAATCGGCCCGGCCTCAACTGGGGCCGGACGCGACCGGGGTTGGCTGGGTTTACCTGTATGCCCTGGTTGACCGGACAGGGAACAACGACCTTAGCCAACTGACCACCCTGCAGAACTGGTTTCTGAAGTACGAGCTGCAGACAGTGCCCGGTGTCTCGGAAGTGTCCACGGTCGGCGGCATGGTCAAGCAGTACCAGGTCAAGGTAAATCCCGAAAAACTCCGGGCATTCGGTATTCCCCTGTCCCACATCCAGAACAGCATCAAGCGGGGCAACAAGGAAATCGGCGCCTCCGTGATCGAGATGGCCGAGGCGGAATACATTGTCCGCTCGACCGGCTATATCCAGTCCCGTGAAGACCTCTTGTCGATTCCACTGGGTCTTGACGTAAACGGTACGCCGGTCCTGCTTAGAGATGTTGCAAGCGTTGAGCTCGGGCCGCAGGCAAGACGGGGCGTTGTGGAACTCAACGGCAACGGGGAGACCATTGGCGGCATTGTGGTGATGCGGTTCGGTGAAAATGCCCAGCAAACCATTAATGGCGTGAAGGCCAAGCTGGAAGAGCTGCAGTCAAGCCTGCCTGAAGGCGTTGAAGTGGTGACGGTTTACGATCGCTCCGGCCTGATCGAGCGCGCGGTCAATAACCTCGGGTTCAAGCTGCTCGAGGAATTTGTGGTGGTGGCGCTGGTGTGTATGATTTTCCTGTTCCACGTCCGCTCGTCTCTGGTGGCGATTGTCAGCCTGCCCGTGGGCATCCTGACCGCCTTTATCGTTATGTACTTTCAGGGTATCAATGCCAATATCATGTCGCTCGGGGGGATCGCCATTGCCATCGGCGCCATGATCGACGGTGCTATCGTGCTCATTGAGAATATGCACAAGCATATGGAGAGAACACCACTGACGCCTGAGAACCGATGGGAGATAGTTGCCAGGTCGGCCTCGGAGGTCGGGCCGGCACTGTTTTTCTCGCTGTTGATCATCACCGTCAGTTTTGTGCCGGTGTTTGCCCTGGAAGCCCAGGAAGGGCGGATGTTCGCGCCCCTGGCGTTCACCAAGACCTACGCCATGGCGGCCAGTGCCGCCCTTGCAGTGACTCTGGTCCCGGTGCTCATGGGTTACTTCATTCGTGGCAAGGTGCTGCCGGAGCACAAGAATCCGCTGAACCGGCTGCTGGTCGCCGCCTATATGCCGGCCCTGAAGCTGGTGCTCCGGTTTCCGGTGTCTACGGTGCTGGCAGCGGTACTGGTTCTGGCTGTCGGCCTGTGGCCGGCAACCAGGATCGGGAGTGAATTCATTCCCAACCTGGATGAGGGGGACCTGATGTACATGCCTACCACCTACCCGGCTATCTCGATTGCCGAGGCCAGGAGGCTGGTGCAGCAGACGGACAAGCTGATCGCCACGGTGCCCGAAGTGAAAACCGTGTTCGGCAAGGTGGGGCGGGCGGATACCGCTACCGACCCGGCGCCGCTGACCATGATTGAGACCTTTATCCAGCTCAAGCCCAAGGATCAGTGGCGGGACGGGATGACCACCGATAAGCTCAAGCAGGAGCTCAATTCGCTGATTCGCTTCCCGGGGGTGACCAATGCCTGGGTCATGCCGATCAAAACCCGCATCGACATGCTGGCAACGGGCATAAAGACCCCCGTGGGCATCAAGGTGGCCGGCCCGGATCTCTCGGTTATCCAGGGCATCGGCAAACGCCTTGAGGAGATCCTGGAGAAGGTTCCCGGCACGAGCTCTGTCTATTCCGAGCGGGTCGCCGGCGGACGTTACATCAAGGTGGATATTGACCGGGAGCGTGCTGCCCGCTATGGCCTGAATATCGATGATGTTCAGCAGGTTGTAGCCTCGGCCATTGGCGGAATCAACGTGGCGCAGACCATCGAGGGGCTTGAGCGCTTCCCGATCAATCTGCGCTATCCGGAGGATTACCGGGACTCACCCGAAAAACTGAAGCAGCTTCCCGTGGTGACCGAATCCGGTCAGCGGATTTCCCTGGCCGACGTGGCCGATATCCGGGTGGAGGACGGGCCGCCCTCCATCAAGAGTGAAAACGCCCGCCTGAATGGCTGGAGCTATGTGGATATCGAAGGTGTGGATATCGGCACCTATGTCCAGCAGGCGCAGGCCGCCGTGAAGGAGGAGCTGGATCTGCCCGCCGGTTACTCCGTCAACTGGTCTGGCCAGTATGAGTACATGCTCCGTGCCAAGCAGAAACTGAGCCTGGTGGTTCCAGTGACACTGGTCGTTATTGTCCTCCTGCTGTTCCTGAACTTCGGGCGCTTTGCGGAGGTGGGTATCATCGTGGCTACCTTGCCCTTTGCCCTGGTTGGCGCCTTCTGGTTGATGTATCTGCTGGGTTACAACTTCTCGGTTGCCGTCGGCGTCGGCTTCATCGCCCTGGCCGGTGTTGCCGTGGAGATTGGTGTGATCATGCTGGTCTATCTCAATCAGTCCTACGAGTCGATGCTGGAAACCTGTGAAAAGAACGGGCTGAAGCCAAGGCGGGAAACCCTTCGCCATGCAGTGCTTCACGGTGCCGGAATGAGGGTGCGGCCGATAATGATGACCGCCGCCGCCATCATCGGCGGTCTCGTACCGGTCATGATGGGCGGCGGAACCGGATCGGAAGTCATGGGGCGGATTGCCGCGCCCATGGTCGGAGGCATGATCAGCGCCGTGATTCTGGCACTGCTGGTGATACCGGTCGGTTACTACCTCTGGAAGCGCGCGGGCGTTGCAGAGTGAGCCGTCGCCGGTTTACTTTTCAGGCTCTTGCCTGGTCCTGGTCCGGAGTCATTCCGGACAGGTTCCCCGGGGGAGGCTGAAGCGGAATTGATCTCTGTCCCGCAATCGGTTCGCGGGTGTGGTAGCGTAAGGCCTTTGGCGGATCCTTTCCCGAAGAAACGGAGGCTTTATGCTGGAACGGCTGCAACGCCGGTTGGGACTGCAGACCATACCAGGGGTGTTTTTCACCTCCGCCGGGGTAGCGGCCTTCTTTGTTGCCCTGGCTGTCCCGTTTGATGAAGCCGTTGCCGAAAGTTTCGGGCTGCTCACCGGCTGGGTGGCCCGTAACCTGGGTTGGTTCTATATTCTCTCTGTCAGCGCCCTGCTGATCTTCCTGCTGGGCCTGGCGGTCAGCCGTTACGGCAATATCCGTCTGGGAGCAGACGACAGCCGCCCGGATTATTCCAACCTGACCTGGTTTACCATGCTGTTTGCCGCTGGCATCGGCACCATACTTATGTTCTGGGGCGTCGCGGAGCCGGTGTCCCACTTTGCCAGTCCCCCGTTTGACGGCGTGCAACCGGGCTCGGAGCGGGCCGCCAGCGATGCCATGACCATCGCGCTGTATCACTTTGGCCTGCATACCTGGACCATTTTTGCGATGCCGGGACTGGCGATCGGCTACTTCGCCTACCGCCACAATCTGCCCATGCGCATCAGCAGCCTGTTCTATCCCATCCTCGGGGAGCGGGCGTTCGGTCCATGGGGCTGGGCGGTGGATGTGATTGCTGTGCTCGGTACCCTGTTTGGTGTGGCAACCTCTCTGGGGCTGGGGACCCTGCAGCTGAACAGTGGTCTGAACTATCTGTTTGGTACACCCTCCACCGGCTTGGTCCAGGTTATTCTGATCGCCACCATTACCAGCATTGCGGCGACTTCTGTGGCCCTGGGACTGGACAAGGGCGTGCGTCGGCTGTCCCAGCTTAACATCGTGCTGGCCATGGTCTTGCTTGCGTTCGTGCTTGCTGTTGGGCCCACCGTGTTTATTGCCGAAGGTATGGTCCAGAGCGTGGGTAATTATTTCGACGCCTTGCCCTGGCTGGCTTTCTGGACCGAGACGTTCAGGGAAACCGACTGGCAGAGGCAGTGGACCCTGTTCTACTGGGCCTGGACCATTTCCTGGGCGCCCTACGTCGGTATCTTCATTGCCCGGATCTCCCGGGGCCGGACCATCCGTGAGTTCGTCGCCGGTGTTTTGTTTGCCCCCACGGCCTTCACGCTGGTGTGGTTCGGGATCTTCGGGTTATCCGCCATTCAGGTAGAGATGAACGGCCAGATAGCGCTGGCGGAGCAGGTACAGCAGGACCCATCCGTGGCGATTTTTGCCTTTCTTGAGGCTTTTCCTCTCGCAGACGTGGCATCGGCCCTGAGTGTGGTCATTATCGTCATTTTCTTCACCACGTCATCCGATTCCGCCTCCCTGGTGATCGACATGCTGACCCGTCGGGATGACCAGCCCTCCCTGGTGCGCCAGCGTATCTTCTGGGCGGCGGCCCAGGGCGTTATTGCCGCCACCCTGTTGCTGGCGGGTGGGCTGGATGCCCTGCAAAACGTGATCACCTCCCTGGGTTTGCCCTTCTGTGTTTTGCTGATCTTCATGGCGGTGGCCCTGCTCAGGGCGCTGCGTGCGGATTACCGGGGCTACAGCATGAACGAACTGGTAAAGGGGCGGGCCTACCCGGAAGTGGAAGCCACCCCCGAAACCAAACAGGAGAACGACTATGTACCGGAAACTGTTGATCGCCATTGACCCGGAAGACGACGGTGAGGGCAAGCGTGCCCTGGAAGCCGCCATGGACCTGCTGGCGGAGGATGGTGAGCTGCACCTGGCCAGCGTCTATAATCCCGGTGGTGGCGGGTTCTTTCCTCACGTCACCGGAGAAGCGCCCGAGCAGAAAGAGGCGCAGGTCCGGGAGGTGCTGGATCTGCTTGCACGCAAATACCTGCCTCTGGACCGTGACGCGCATCTGCATGTGGTGGCGGGAAATGCCGGCGAAAAACTGGTGGGCCTGGCGGGCCAGCTCTGTGCCGACCTGATGTTACTGGTATCCCGTGGCGGCTGTGGTCACTGGTCCCTGCGTCGGGCGACCGTGGAGTATGTCTCGGTGAATGCCCCCTGTCCGGTACTGGTTCTGCCGTCGCTGGAGAAGGCCGAGCCCGGGAAGAGTGAAGAAGGCTGCAACTGACTGGTCGAACAGCGACAACGGATCGGAGCGGCTCACGGATTGCACTTTGGGCCGCTTCTGAAGTTTCAAAGGATTGTTTATGGCCCGGTTCAGTGATCATCTGTCTGCTCCGTCAGTGCTGATCTTCGACTGGCATGGCACGCTTGTCGACACCCACGATGCCATGTTCAGTGCCATGGAAGACATGTTGCCGCAGCTGGAGGATCTGGGGCTGGTGGAGCGGCTGCTGCCGGAGGGTCAGTGCCGCACTGCCGATGATGCCAGGCTGGTTCGTTATATCCGGATTTTTCGCCGCTTGCATCCACGCATACTGGCGGAGCGCAGGGTATCAAGGACTGACATATTCAACGCTATTTTTGGCGAGGATAAAACCGCGAAGCTGATTGCCCACAAGGCCTATAACGAGGCGTACCGTCGGTATTTCGGGCAGGTCAGACCTTTCCAGCCTGGTGCCTATGAGTACCTGTCGGCCCTGAAGGCGATGGGCATCCGGCTGGCGGTATCGACCAACCGGAACCGGGAGTTCCTCGACAAAGAGCTGCGCACGGTGGACGAGGGGCGCTGGCGGGATCTGTTCGATGCCACGGTGTGCGCGGATGATGTGACCGAGTACAAGCCGGATCCCGAAGTCATCCTCAAGGCCCTTGAGAAACTGGGGCTGCCGGCCGATGAGAGGGCGTGGTATATCGGTGACAGTTACGTCGACATGCTGACCGCCAACAAGGCCGGTGTGTCCGGCATTTTCTATAACGGTGCCTGCTGGGAACCGGGCCGGATAGATAGCTGGTTCTCACACCGGGACGCCCCTGCAGCCATTCTTGACAGCTTCGAGGACCTGATGGATCTGCTGGCGCTGCTCGAAAGGAATGAGCCTGAGGCGTTCCGTCAGGCGCCCGCGGAGGTAAGACCGAGACCCTACCCACCCCCTCAGCGCCCCGAACCCCGGATAGAACCGGACTGGCACCCGGCGGCCGTCAAACTGGTCCGGCCGGCGGTCATCCTGTTCGACTGGCACGCGACTCTGGTGGATACCCTGGACGCCATGTACCACGCGGTGGATGACATGTTGCCGGACTTTCACCGGCTCAGGCTGATGGACCGGATGCTGGCCCCTGAGGACAGCAAGACACCGGAGGACGTCAGGCTGGTTGCCTACGTGCGCGAGTTCGCCAGGCTACACCCCAAGGTGAAGGCCGACCGGAAAATCTCCCGGACCGACATTTTTGAAGTGCTGTTCGGGGAGGATCAGGAAGCCAAACAGATTGCCCACAAAGCCTTCAATCACCACTACCGGAAGCACTATGGCACGGTGAAAGCTTTTGAACCCAAGGTGTGTGAAGTGCTGGAGGGATTGCGGCGTCTGGGGATTCAGATCGGGGTGATCACAAACCGGGACCGGGAGTTTTTTGAGCATGAGCTGGCTGCGGTGGAAGACACCGGCTGGACCCATCTTTTCGATGTGGATGTGTGCGGCGACGATACACCAATGCGCAAGCCGCATCCGGATCAGTTGGTATTGGCAGTTCAGAAACTGGATTATCCGCCGGACCCGAGCGTCTGGTATGTGGGTGACAGCACCACCGATGTGATTGCCGCCAAGAGGGCGGGCATGACCTCGGTGTTCTTTAACGGCGCGCAATGGGACCTGCCGTGGCTGAACAAGATTTTTCCGGGCACCCACAAACATCCCGACAAGCCGGATGTCGTAGTCAACGATTTCTCGGAATTCTGGGCGCTGGTGCTGGCCTGCGAAATCGGGCCGCCGTGAGCACCATCGTTATATGTGTTCCAATCGTGCCAGCAAGTTATCGGCGTGCATCACCATGCCCAGCACATTGGGCAGCTCTATCCAGTCATAGGCATCGGCATGGACCGCCAGCCATTCGCCTCCGAACACCAAAACTCCCCAAAAGAGGTAGTAGAAGTACGCCAACAGCCCAAGGGTGGTTCATACAACAAACTGGTAAACTGAAACTCAGCTGACCCGCATCAAAATGCGAGCCGAAGGATTACCGTAAAATCCCTCCAGCTCCCCTGAACATGGGGTCAGATGAACTTTCATCTGACCCCAATTTCATCTGACCCCGAGTTTACTATGACCTCCGACCCTGCACTCAAAACCCAAGACTCCGCATTGCCGGAATTCATCTGGGACGACGCCCTGATCCGCCGCTACGACCTCAGTGGCCCGAGGTACACCTCCTACCCAACGGCCGTTGAGTTCAACCAGAACTACCCGATTGAGGACATGGTCAAGGCCGCCGCCCGCAGCAAGGCCAGCGACCGGCCATTATCACTCTACACCCACCTGCCGTTCTGCGCGCACCTGTGCTACTACTGCGCCTGCAATAAGGTGATCACCAAGAAACGTGACAAGGCCATGCCCTACGTGGAGCGGCTGCTGAAAGAAGCCGCCATCCAGTCAAGGCTGTTCGGTGCGAACCGACCGGTTACCCAGCTGCACTGGGGCGGTGGCACCCCCACGTTTTTGCCGAAGGAGGTGATGGAACATCTGATGGCGGGGTATGGGGAGCTGTTCAATCTGCAAACCGGTGATGACCGGGACTACAGCGTTGAGATCGACCCTCGGGAAGTGGACCAGGACACCCTGCCCACACTCTGGGATCTTGGGTTCAACCGGATCAGCCTGGGTGTCCAGGACGTGAACCCCGAGGTGCAGAAGGCGGTGAACCGCATCCAGCCCCGGGACATGACCGAGGCCGTGCTGAGTGAGGCACGGCGGATTGGCTTCCGCTCCATTAACCTGGATCTGATCTACGGCCTGCCCTACCAGACCCCGGAAAGCTTCGCGGAAACCCTGGAGGCGGTCATCGAAATGTCGCCGGACCGGCTCTCCGTATTCAGCTATGCGCACCTGCCGGACCGCTTTTATCCGCAGACCCGGATCCAGTCCGATACGCTGCCGAGCCCGCAGCAGAAACTGACCATTCTCCACAACACCATCAACCGCCTGCTGGAAGCCGGCTACGAATACATCGGCATGGACCACTTCGCCAAGCCGGATGACAGCCTGGCTGTGGCCCAGCGGGAAGGCCGGCTGCACCGGAACTTCCAGGGTTACACCACCCATTCGGAGTGCGATCTGGTGTCCCTGGGTGTGTCGGCCATTGGTCAGACCGACGATGCCTATTTCCAGAACAACCACGACCTGCCGTCCTGGGAAGCGTCCATTGATGCCGGCCAACTGGCGATCACCAAAGGCGTGAACCTGACCCGTGACGACCGCATTCGCCGTTGGGTGATCGGCCAGCTCATCTGCCAGTTCCGGCTGGATCGCCAGCAGTTCGCGGCGGTGTGGCAGGAAGACCTGGACCGCTACTTCGCGGATGAATTCAGCCGCCTGAAGCCCATGGTGCAGGATGAACTGATTGCCGATGACGGCAGCGTTCTTCAGGTCCAGCCCGCAGGCCGGTTGCTGATCCGGGCCATCTGCCAGATCTTTGATCTCTACCGCAAGGAAGGCGCCAGCCAGCGGTTCTCCCGGATTATCTGACAGGCCTGTCGAAGACGGGGGGCCGAACTCGGGGTCAGAAGAAAGCGTTCTTCTGACCCCATATTCAAAGTCGAGTGAAGTCGGGGTCAGATGAAGGCTTTCATCTGACCCCTTTTTACTTCTGTTGGTTTCAGCTGTACGCCGGCACCTTGAACTCATTGGCAAGGTCCTGAAGTACCCTCGCCAGCCGTGCCTGCTCGCCGGTCACCTGGGTGATTTCCTGGGACCCGGTCAGCGTCAGGATCGCGGCCTCACTGACCGATTCCATGCTGCCTGCCAGTTCCCGGGTTACTGCAACCTGTTCCTCGGAAGCGGTGGCAATCTGGCTGGCCATATCGGAAATGCTGTTTACGTCGGTCAGGATGTCCGCAAAGGTCTGCTCCAGCTCTGAAGCCTGTTCGCTGGTGGCGTTAGCCAGGTTGTGACTTTCAATAATGGAACGGCTGGCATTGCCGGTAATATTCCGGAAGCCGTTGATGATGTCCTCAATCTGGGTGGTGGATTCATGGGTCTGCTGCGCCAGGGTGCGTACTTCATCGGCAACCACCGCGAATCCCCGACCATGCTCGCCCGCCCGGGCCGCTTCTATAGCCGCATTCAGGGCCAACAGGTTGGTCTGGTCCGCCACCTTGCGAATCACATCCACCACATCGCTGATGGTTGAGCTGCGGTTCTCCAGCTCTTCAATAACCTCATTAACTTTCTGAACCGAGTTGGCCAGCGAGCGGATGCTCTTCACGCTGCCGTGCAACACCTGCTCGCCAGTGTGACTTTTTTCCATGGCGCTTCTTGCGGCATCAGCAACCTGCTGGGTATTCCGGGAGATTTCCTCGGAAGTGGCCGACATCTCCTCAGTAGCTGCCGCCACCTGTTCGATCTGTTGCTGCTGGTTTTTCACCTGGCTTGAATTCTGGCCAGCCGTGGAGCTGGTTTCCTCGGTAGCCGTCGCCAGTTGAACGCTGGATTTGTCGATCTGCAACAGGGCGTTGCCGAAGCGCCCGAACAACTCGTTGATCGCTTTGCCAATAGTGCCCACTTCATCCGTGCTGGCGATTTCAATGTCACGGGTCAGGTCCTTGTTGTCCATGGCGAACTGCACGCCTTCAAGCAGGCGCCCGACCTGCAGGTTGATGGCACGGATGATGACGAGCATAAGCACCAGCATCGCCAGAACCGCGCCTGCCGCAATGGCGGATGCAGTGATTAGGTCATTGCGGGCGTCGGCGACCCCGGCGGTGGCCAGAGCCATTACATCAGCCAGCATGTCCTTACGAAACCCGTTGAGCTCGCCAATCCGTTCGGTGGTGTTGTTGAACCAGTCTGCCGCATCCAGGGCATACATGCCGGAAGGACTGCTGAACAGGGTTTCGCGCTTCTCCTCCAGGGACTGACTTGCAGCAGTGCCCGACTGTTTTTCAAGAGTTGCGCGAAGTGCGGTGTCCGAGGCCTGCATCGCCAGTGCTTCGTTGAAGTAGGCTTGCTGCTGCCCGCCGAGTCCGGCGATACGGCGCAGGGTAGGAAGATCAAAGTTTCCGCTGCGAATCAGGAATGCACCAACCGCGCGTTCCCGGCCTGCTCGCTCTGCCAACTCCGCCAGGGCGTAGTAAGCATTAACGTCACGGGTCAGCTCCGGATCGGTGGTCTGTCGGATAATCAGAGCAATCCGGTCAATCAGTTCCATGATCATTGCGGTGTAGCGCGACGCGGAATCGCCCGCGGCAATGCTTCGGTTATCGATTGAACTGCGCAGGGAATTCAGGTTGGCCAGGCCCTGGCTCACTGCCTGTAGGCTGGTTTCAACGCTGCGATCAAAGGAGGCGCCTGCCAGCAGGGCGTCAATTCCGCGGCGATAGTCCGAAATGCGGGTATCGGTTTGCCGCCGTTGCTCCGCCAGCTCACGCTCGGCCTGGCGGGCGGCGTCGGTACGGGGTTGGCTGGCGAAGAGGACTGCGGACCTGCCGCGTTCCTTCTGCAGACTCTCGGTCAGAGGGTCGCCGATTTCAGCGAGTTCCACCATGGAACGCAACTGGCGCATATTGCTCAGCTCGTTGTAGCTCAGAGCAATGCTCTCAGCGGCGAAATAGAGAATAACAAGCAGGGCAGGCACCATCAGAGTGGTCAGCTTGCCCCGCATGGAGAGATTATTGATGAAGTTCATAGCCTTGCCTTGTTTGATCAGGGATTGCGCTCATTATCCCGGTGCCGGTAGGCCGGCTGCTATCGGCGAGACGGGGTAGCTGTGGAGGTAGTTTCAGGCCTGTAAGCTACTGTAAGTGATTGTTAAATAACTGGCATATATAAAGAAAAATATGCATAGGTATAAGTGCGTAGAGCACCACTTTGGAGGTATTCCTCTGTGTGTGCCAGCGAACAGACCCGGGTATGGCGACGAGCTAGCTTGAAACCGAAGTTATAGCCAGAGGAGGGTGTGATCATGAGCATGTTTAGTGCAGACGAAATGAAAGGAAAGTGGAAACAACAGGTTGGAAAAGCAAAGCTGGTCTGGGGCAATCTGACAGAGGACGAACTTCTTGCGGCGGAAGGGCGAAAGGACAAGCTTGCAGGCCTGATTCAGGAGCGGTATGCCATAACCCGCGAAGAGGCTGAAAAGCAGGTTAAGGAATTCTTCGGTAAGAATTAAGATCGGTCCGTCCGAACCATGAGTCAAAATGCTCATGGTTTGGTGCTGGGCTCAACAGGGGTGCATAGCCATGCTGGAAACAATTGCCATTGTTCTACTGATTCTTTGGGCTTTGGGTTTGGTGACCTCCTATTCCATGGGCGGCTTTATCCATATTCTGCTGGTGGTCGCGATTGTGGTAATACTGCTTCGGGTAATCCGGGGCCGTAGTCTCTGAACCTTCGAACCTTGCGCTGACAAAGGTCAAGGCAGTTCCTGCGCGAGTAGCGGTAAGGTACCGGCATTCTTGAAGTGGAGAATGCCATGGAACTCGTCTGCCCGGCCGGTAGCCTGCCAGCCCTGAAAACCGCGGTGGATAACGGTGCCAATGCCGTGTATTTGGGTTTTCGGGACAGCACCAACGCCCGCCAGTTTGCCGGCCTGAACTTCAACGACAAACGTGCCGCCGAGGGTATTGACTATGCCCACCTGCGAGGCGCACGGGTGTTCTGTGCCATCAATACCTACCCGCAACCGGATGGCTGGGAGCAGTGGAAGGGCGCGGTAGACCGCGCCGCAAGCCTGGGTGTGGATGCCATTATCCTGGCCGATATGGGCCTTCTGGATTATGCCGCCAACAAGTACCCGGATATTCCCCGGCATCTGTCGGTGCAGGGCTCTGCCACCAGCCACGAGGCGCTCTCGTTCTACAAGGATAACTTCGATATCCGCCGGGCGGTGCTGCCCCGGGTTCTCTCGCTGGACCAGGTTCGTGGTGTGGCTAAACACAGCCCGGTCGAGCTGGAAGTGTTTGCCTTCGGGAGTCTGTGCATCATGGCCGAGGGTCGATGTTATCTCTCTTCCTACCTGACCGATGAGTCCCCCAATACCCGTGGCGCCTGCTCTCCGGCCAAGGCTGTGCGCTGGCAGGAGACACCGCGGGGGCTTGAATCCCGGCTGAACGATGTGCTGATTGACCGATATGGCCAGGGTGAATCCGCCGGCTATCCGACCTTGTGCAAAGGCCGTTTCGAAGTGGAGGGCAGTGTCTACCACGCCATTGAGGAACCGGTCAGCCTGAATACGCTGGACCTTCTCCCGGATCTCCGGGAGCTGGGCATAAGTGCCGTGAAAATCGAGGGTCGTCAGCGCAGCCCCGCCTATATCGCCGATGTTGCCCGCACCTGGCGCCACGCGCTTGATCATCTCGAGTCCGGCTCCGGCATGTTTACGGTTGACCCGCAGTGGCGCAGCACCCTGGCGGGACTTTCCGAAGGCGGCCTGACAACGCTGGGCGCATACCATCGCAAGTGGAAATAAGGTTCTACCGATTATGATGAAGTTATCGCTGGGCCCGATTCTGTGGTTCTGGTCCAGGCAAACCGTTTTCGATTTCTATGCCAACGCCGCCGAGTGGCCGGTGGATACCATCTATCTGGGCGAAGCCGTGTGCAGTCGTCGCCGTGAGCTGAAACCGGATGACTGGTTTGATCTGGCCCGTGATCTGAAAGCCTGCGGGAAGGACGTAGTGCTTTCCACCCAGACGCTGATCGAATCCGACGCGGATCTGCGCCGTCTGCGCCGCATCTGTGACCAGAACGAGTTTGTGGTGGAAGCGAATGACCAGAGCGCTTTGCAGGTGGCTATTCGTAATGACATTCCCTTCATAACCGGCCCGTCCATGAACGTCTACAACGTGGCCACGCTCAAGGTGCTGGCAAAACAGGGCCTCAGGGGCTGGAACCTGCCGGTGGAACTGGGCAAGGGAACCCTGGATCAGCTGATCAAGGGTTTGAAAGAGGAAGGTCTGGACTTGCCGGCAGAGGTATTCGCCTGGGGCTTCCTGCCCCTGGCCTGGTCATCCCGTTGCTTCACCGCACGGCATTACAATCTTCCGAAAGATAACTGCGAGTTCCGCTGCATCGAGCATCCCGATGGTATGGAATTGCGCTCCCGGGAATCTCAGGAGCTGTTCCGGATCAACGGTATTTCCACCTTGTCTGGCTCGCGCTATGACCTGATGCGGGAGCTGCCGGAGATGGAGCGGATGGGGGTGTCAACGATCCGACTGAGCCCGGAACATCAGGGTATGGATGAAGTGGTGCACCGCTTTGATCAGGTGCGCCGGGGTGTAACACCGGCAACCGATCCGCTGCAACTGGTGGAAGCGCCACCCTGCAACGGATACTGGTACGGCAAACCGGGAATGGAACTGGTCGGCTAAGGCCGGTCAGTCATTCAAGGATTGAACGCCAGGAAAGCGATCAGACACATACTTGCTGTGGCATTGGATGCAGTTGCCGGTCATTTCGCTGAATAGCTTGTGCTGTTCTTTCGTCTTTTTACCCCTGCCTGCCTCTGCCAGCGATGCAGCAAGCTGGTGGAATTCCTTGTCCAGCCTGATAAAACCGTTGGGTACTGCCGACATCAGGTCTTTGCGGTCCTGTTCGGTCAGTGACTGTTGCAGGATGAAGCTGTCGTGAATCTTCTGGGCATTCTCTGCAACACCGTTATGCTGGCCCATGACGATGGCCGAATGAATCTGCCCCATGGCCGACTGAATGGATCGCATCTCTTCGCGCAGCAGACGGTCCAGCTTGTCGGTCAGCTTGGGGGTGACTGGTTCATCCGCCGTGGCAGTGAACGGCAGAGCGAGGCTCAGTGCCAGGGTGGCCAGAAGTGCGCAGGTTGTTTTTGTCATGATATAGCCCTCTATTAATGAATGGCGAGCGCCGTTCAGGTTATCACTATCAGATAGTATGCCTGTTGAGATATGCTAATTTCTGACAGCTGTCCCCACTTTCCGGGCTATCCGGAGTTAGCGGAGGCGGCCCATCCCAGATCCTCCAGAATTACGTAAAGCGCCGGCAATGCCAGCAGTATCAGAATGGTAGACACCAGCAGTCCGAAGACGACCGAAATCACCAGCGGGATCACCGCCATGGCCTGAGTGCTGGTTTCGGCCAGCAGGGGCAGAAGGCCGGCGATGGTGGTGCTTGTGGTAATCAGAATGGCGCGGAAGCGGGCGCGGCTGGCGGCACCGGCGGCTTCGGTGGCGGTCATGCCCCGTTCCCGGTAGGTTTTGACAAACTGAACCAGCAAAATGGCATTGTTCACCACAATACCCGCCAGTGAGGCCGCGCCGATCAGCGAGGGCATGGACAGGTTGTAGCCCATCAGCAGGTGACCCCAGACCGCGCCCATAAAGGCCACCGGGATCGACAGCATGACAATGATCGGCTCCAGGTAACTGCGGAACTGGAACGACAGGATCAGGAAGATTCCCAGCAGGCCGATCAGAAGCCCCCGGGCGATGGACTGGCCGGTTTCCCGGGAGCGGGCGGTTTGGCCTTCCACCTGCAGGCTGATCTCTGGCCATTGCTCACGGAGCTTCGGAAACGCCTGGTTCTGCAGGTCTGCCACGATGGCATCGGCGTTGGTTTTTCGGCCGTCCACATCGGCTGATACGGTTACTGTGCGCAGACCGTTAATGCGGGTGACCTGTGACCATTGCCGGTCCTCGGCGATGGTCGCCACTTCGCGCAACGGAACCATCTGGCCCTTTGCCGTGGTGATCACGGTATCTTCCAGGAATTGGCGGGTGTTGCGTTCGGCGCTGGCCTGGCGCACCAGGATTTCGATGTGTTGGTCACCGATCTGCACCGTATCCACAATATCGCCCAGAAGGCCGGTGCGGATCTGGCTGGCTACTTCAGCAGTGTTCAGACCGAGGGGCAGGGCGCTGTCCTTCAGTGTCAGAATCCGCTGGGGCTTGCCGGGGCGAAGATCATCCAGCACGTTGAAGGTACCGTTATAGCTGGCGACTTCTTCGCTCAGATAGCGGGCCGCGGCTTTCAGTTCGTCCAGATCGGTGCCTTGCAGGCGGACTTCGATGGGAACGCCCGCGGGGCCGAAGCCGGGCCCCTGGATGTTCAGGGCAATCAGGCCGGGGATTTCGCCGATCTCCTGGTACCAGCGGTCGGTTAGGGTGACCAGATCCACGGTACGGATTTCGGCGGTCAGCAGGTCTGCCATAACCGTTGCCACATGGGCGCCTTGCTCGCCGGCCCCGGCGTGCTGGTTGAAGCGGGTCTGGATGTTTCTCACCAGAGCTTGCCGGCCGGGCTGCTCCGGAGCGTATTCCTCGTTGAGTCTTTGCATGGCTTCGGTTATGCGGTTGGTAATGGCCTGTGTCTGATGTAGGGGTGTGCCCTGGGGCATCAGCACCCGGGCTTCCAGTACGTCACCATCAATCTCCGGCATGGCTTCCATCCGTACATGACCGCCGGCCATCAGCCCCACCGAGCCAAGGAGTATCAGCAGCATGGCCGCCAATACGCCGTAACGGAAACGGATGGCGCTGTCGGCCAGTTGTCCCACTTTTTCGCGAACCTTTTCAAAGCCACTGTCGAAAGCAGAGCGGAAGCGGGAAGGCGCTTTCTCGCGCTTCTTGCCCAGGCCGTTTCTGAGGTGGTGGGGCAGTATCCAGAATGCTTCGATCAGTGAGGCGGCCAGGGCGGCAATAAGAACGACCGGCAAGACCTCCAGCACTGACCCCAACTCTCCTGCCAGAAATGCCAGAGGAACGAACACGGCAACCGTGGTCAGGAATGACGACAGCACCCCGGGCAGGATTTCCTGTGTGCCTGTGACCGCCGCTTCCAGCGGGCTGCAACCCTCGGCTGCACGCTGGGCGATGTTGTCGGTGATCACCACCGAGTCATCCATAACAATACCGATAGCCATAAGCAGGGCCACCAGGGTGATCATGTTCAGGGACAGCCCTGTCAGGACCATCATCACAAAGGCTCCGGCAAAGGCGGCAGGGAGGCCGAACAGTGCCCAGAAGGCGAGCCGGGGGCGGAAGAACAGTGCCATTACCAGACCCACCAGCAGTAAGCCGGTGATACCGTTGGCCACCAACATTTGCAGGCGGTCCTTGACGATCGACGTCATATCCTGGGTGATTTCCAGTTCTACAGTGCCAGCCCGGCGGGCTTTTTCCTCATCAACGAACGTTTGCAGCGAGTCCATGACCCTCAGGGCATCGTCATGGCGGTTCTTGTGAACCTCCAGAACGATGGCGCGCTGGCCGTTGAATTCCACCCGTTCCTCTTCCCGTTCATGGGCTTCGGTAATGGTGGCAAGGTCGCCGAGGGTCAGCACGGCACCGGCTTCGCCACCGACGACCGGAAGTTTGGCCAGGGCCTGTAGTGAGCGCCGTTCATCGACAAACCGCAGCTGTATATCCTGGCTGTCGGTTTCAATGTTGCCCAGGGGCATGTTCAGGTTCTGGCTGCTGATGGCGCGGGCAATGTCTCGCACACCGAGGCTATACTGGCGCAGCAGGTCGCGGGAGACTTCGATGTGCCACTGGCGCTGGGACAGACCAACGGGAATGACATCGGCCACGCCTTCCATGGCGAAAAGCCGGTCTTGCAGCTGGTTGGTGTAAGTCTCCAGATGGGCGAAGCTCATGGGTCCGTAAACCGCGATGGCGGCCACCAGGTTGGTGCGGTAGAGCTCGCGGATAATCGGGTCTTCGGCTTCTTCGGGCAGGTCGGTCAGGGCTTCGGTTTCGGTGCGAATATCATCCAGAAACCGGCCCATATCGCCCTCTGGTGACATGCTGGCAATGGTCTGGGCCTGGTTGTCCCGGGCAGTGCAGGAGATTTCCTTCATGTAGTCCACCCGCTGCAGCGCCTCACCCAGGCGCTGGCAGATGGCTTCTTCCACATCCGCCGCAGTGGCCCCCCGGTATTCTATGGTGATGCTGACTTCCGGCGGCAGGTAGTCCGGAAAGGTTTCCCGGGTTAGGTTCGGTGCGGCAAACAAGCCCATCGCCAGCATCAGAATCAGCAGCAGATTGCCGGCGGTGGGGTGGCCGGCGAACCAGCGGATCACCGTTGCTCTCCCATAACTTGGTGCTGCAGAGCTTTAAGGGCCTGATCATCGGTTTGCGGGGCTAACGGTGTGCCTTCAATGGCCGGCACCAGATCATCGAGAATCAGGCGGTCACCCGGCTTCAGACCGTTTGTAACGATAGCAAGGTCACCCTGCTGCCAGGCAACGGTGACTGGCTGGCGTTTCAGGCGGTCATCTCTGTCCGCCAGGTATACCTCGCCCTGGTGAATGGTGCTGGCCGGCACCACCAGCACTGGATTGGGTGTAGGCGCTGTGATAGACGACTGCACAAACATGTTTCGTACCAGCGGTGGCCGGGCTGGCGGGTTGGCATTGCGATAAGGCTCCTCCACCGCTATCACCGCCTGAATGGTGCGGGTGGCCGGATCAAGACTGCTGGTGACCCGGGTCAGCTTGCCGGGCCAGCGACTGTCGGGAGCGCCGGTGGGGTACACCCACACCGTCAGTGAGTCCAGCGGCAGTTGTTGGTGGAAATCGGGAAAACCCTCGGGTGCTTCCCCAGGGGCTGTCGGGGCGGGAGCACCCGGGATCTGGGACAGCACGTTCCGAAGCTCGGACATTTCCAGCTGCACCGTGACTTCTGCGGCAGAAATGTCGTCTGCCACAAACAGGGTCTGGCCGGGGCTCATCTGTTGCCCGGTTTCGATTTCGGACTGGTGAACCCGCATATCCCAGGGGGCTTCAAACCGGGTATCTTTAAGGTCTTCCCGGGCACTGGCCAGGGCCGAATCACTCCGGGCCAGGCGGGCGTTCAGGGTCTCCCGTTTTACCGGAATCAGGTTGAGCTGGTTTTTCAGTGACTGCACAGCCTGTTGTTGCTGCAGGGTGGCCCGCTGTTGTTCATCCAGCCGGGTTTCAGACAGGGCACCACGATCCGTCAGGGTTTTTGCCCGCTCCAGCTCCCGCTGGGCCAGGGCCAGCCGGCGGTTTTCCAGTTTCAGCAGTTCCCGGGCGTTCTGCTCTTCCTGATCCAGTTGCCGAAGCTCTGCCTCAAGGCCGGCGATATCGGCCTTGGCGGAGGCTTCCGCGAGTTCGTAGCGGGTCGGGTCTATCTGTAGCAAGCGGGTGCCTTCGGGGATCAGGTTGCCGCTTTCCAGCTCCGGGCTCCTCCAGATAATGCGACCGCCCACATTGGCCACTGCCTTCCAGCTCCGGGCCGGTAACACCTGACCATAACCACGGGCTTCGGTGCGAACGGTGAGGGGAGTAACTTCAAGGAGCCTGGCTGGTGTCGCTGCCAGCTGTTCAGCTGTGCGCTCCGGTGGTTGCTTCAGTTTCACCATGATCACCACGAAGGCGATGCCGGCAATCAGCGTCAGGGCGAGGATGAGCTTATTTTTTCGGGTCATCGGGAATCTCCTGGAAGCTTGCGCTGAACAACCGGAATATGCGAGGGGCTACCTGTTCCAGGTCGCGGACATCGCCACCCACCATGCCCTGAACTACCAGCCCCTGAATGGCACCCAGATAGAGCACGGCAGCAGCTTCCGTGTCGATGGTCGGGGTTATGCATTGCTGTTCAATACCAAGATTCAGCAGAGAGACTACTTTCTGCCGGTAGGTGGCCAGGGTCTGACGGATAATGCGTTTCGCCCGGTGGTTGCCCGGTTTCTGGAGCTGTCCCAGCATCAACTGAGGAATGCCGGGGTGGCTGGCAACATGCAAGCCCAAAATTGGCCCCGATGCTGAGCTGCCGCTGAAGTAACCTCGCTGGTTGGTTGAAAACGAGGTGCCCGTCAATTTTCCACCCGGCTCATGGAGATGAGACCAAAGACTGGGGTTTGATAAGAATCATTATCATTAGGTTTTTTCTGTTGTAAAGTTGGTGTGGTTCATCAGGGGTAACGCTATGAATGCCATTCCCATAAAAGACATCAGTGAAACCTCAGCGCCAACGCGTTTTGTTGGGGGTTCTGATCGTGCTTCAAAGCATCCCGGTGTAGAACGCATTCTCTCCCGTCTGGGTCCTTGGTTGCCCTGGGTGCATGTGGTCATGTTCCTGGTATTTCTGGCTGTGCTGGTCGTCCCTGTGTATCTGCCGGAGTCAGCAGAACAGGCAACCTTTCTGGATGATGGCCGGGTGCTGGCAAACTATCTGCTGTGGGGTGTGTGGTTCCCTCTGGTGTTTTTCTCGGTGGTGATTACCGGAAGAAGCTGGTGCGGTTTTCTGTGCCCGATGGGGGCCGCGTCGGAACTGGCCAACCGCCATGGACTGAAAATGCAGACACCGGCATGGGTTCGCTGGCCGGGCACGCCCATCCTCAGCTTTATCATTATCACCCTGTTGGGCCAGACCACCGGTGTACGTGACCACCCGGAGGCGACTCTGGAAATCTTCGGCGGCACCTTCGTAATGGCCGTCATCGTCGGTTGGCTCTGGGGGCGCAACAAGCGGGTATGGTGCCGGCACCTGTGCCCCATAGGGTTATTACTGGGGGTATTTGCCCGCCTGGGTGCGGTGCAGCTTTGCCCGCGAAAGTGGAAGTCCGGACCGGACGAACTCACTGACAAAACCATTTGCCCTACCTATATCGACTTGCCCCGTAAACGGGCTACTCGCCATTGCATCGAATGCCTGCGCTGTATTCTGCCCGGCCATACAGCGGGCCTGGCGGTGTCTTTCCGCAGGCCGGGTCAGGAACTGGAATCCATTCGTCATCATGCCCCGGATGGTTGGGAAATCCTGTTTATCTTTCTGGGTGCCGGTGTGGCTCTGGGTGGCTTCTTATGGCTGGTGCTGCCATTTTACAGCGACTGGCGGCAAGTGGCAGGTACCTGGTTTATCGAACAGGGCCAGTACTGGATTGGTAAGCCTGGGCCGGCCTGGCTGATGAGTGTGCATCCGGAGCGCCGGGAAGTCTTTCGCTGGCTCGATTTCTTCATGATCGCCGGCACCATGGTCGCGGTCATGGCATTGTCTGCTCTGGTGCTGAGTGTGGCATGTCTGGCGAGTGCCGGGCTGGCCAGGTTGCAGGGCGGTACCGCAAGCCTGTTTCAGGCCTTCGTCCAGATTGGTTACAGCCAGGCCCCCGTGGCGCTGATGGCTCTGATGATCGGCCTCGCCACCGAGCTGTTCACCCCCTTTCTGCGCCTGGGTATGACCGCCGTGCAGGTCAGTAATGCGAAAGCCGCAATGATTTTTCTCGGCTGGGTCTGGAGTGTTTGGCTGGCCTGGCGAATTCTGCAGGGCCTGGGTGTTGGCCGTGGCCGCTGGCTGGCGCTGTTACCGAGTGCGGCGGGCAGCAGTGCCATGGCTGCCGCCTGGTGGATGGCGGTGCTCTGAGATCTACCGCATTCCGGCAAGTTCCCGATCAAAAAAGAAGATGTGAAACCACCCTAAAAGAGGAGTAAGGCTATGAAAACAAGCACTCGCGCATTCACTGCTGCTGCCATGTTGACCGGCAGCCTGGTGCTTGCCGGCCACGCTATTGCTGGCGAAGTGGTGGTCGGTGAGCCCGTAGAGAAGCATGGTATGGAAATCGGCGCGGTGTACCTGCAGCCGGTGATGATGACACCGGAACTGCCGGGCATGGGTGAAAAGGATATCCATCTGGAAGCGGATATCGCCGCACTGCCTGGTAACAATAACGGTGCCGGTGCCTGGGTTCCTTATCTGGGAATTACCTTCACGCTGACCAAAGATGGTTCGGATTGGTCCAGAACCGGCGCTTTCATGCCGATGGTGGCCTCTGATGGACCGCACTACGGTGCCAACATCAAGCTGGACGGCCCGGGCAAATACCATGTGGTTTATCACATTGATCCGCCCCCCTATCAGGGATTTTATCGCCATAAGGACAAAGAAACCGGTGTCGGCAAATGGTGGGTTCCGTTCGATGTGGAGTGGGATTTTGCCTACGTGGGTACCGGCAAGAAAGGTGGTTACTGATTAATTGAAGGCCTCCAGCCAGCTTGTCCGTTACCGGGCTGGCTGGTGTTGCCGCCGCCTTTCCTCTGTTTCCCAATCCCTCGCTCATTCTCTCCCTTTGTTCGATTTTTAAGAAGTAAACGAGATAAATTTTCTTGGTTGAATTTTTCTGCATTAATATATATAGTAATTGTGTCCTGGTAAGCCACAATATGTTGTGTTTGTGGCAAGGAATCCGGTGAGACTCCGGAACTGACGCGCAGCGGTATTGGGGAACAATCGTGGCATGATGACACTGGCGCAAGCCGGGAAGTCGCCACGCAAGGCCGAACCGGAAGGTTCACGCCCCTGAGTCCGAAGACCTGCCAGGGCAACATGCACTGCACCTTCGCGACTCAGGGTGAACAGTTGGTCAAGCCCCGGGTCTGGTTGCCCGTGTGTGATCTCCTGTATACGCGAAGGTTCTACAGACCTGATGCGATTCCAGGAGGAGCACATGCCCGCCACGACCACCTCAGAAGCTGCCGATCCATCCTTGCTGGATATCTCGGCCACCGTTAGTGAATACCTTCATCGCAGCGACTGGCGGGTAAACGCCAACGCCAATCAGGGCTACTCCCTCGGCGGTCTGATTCTGAATACCGCCGGCAAGGTGATTGCCAACTACTGGCTGAACGAGGTTTACACCCCGGAAATCGGCCAGGCCCACCGTGATGCCGATCTGCACATTCATGACCTCGATATGCTCAGTGGTTACTGTGCCGGCTGGTCCTTGCGAACTCTGCTGCATGAGGGGCTCAACGGTGTGCCGGGCAAAGTGGAAGCCGGGCCTCCCAGGCACTTGTCCAGCGCCATCGGCCAGATGGTGAACTTTCTCGGCACCCTGCAAAACGAATGGGCAGGGGCCCAAGCCTTCAGCTCCTTCGACACCTACCTTGCGCCGTATATCCGTAAGGACAACCTGAGCTATGAAGCGGTTCGCCAGTGTGTCCAGGAGTTTGTCTACAACCTGAACGTACCCTCCCGCTGGGGCACCCAGACTCCCTTCACCAACATCACCCTGGACTGGGTGTGCCCGGAAGACCTGCGTGGACAGATCCCGGTGATTGCCGGTGTGGAAATGCCCTTCAGTTATGGCGACCTGCAGGCCGAAATGGACATTATCAACCAGGCCTATATTGAAGTGATGACCGCTGGTGACAGCATGGGCCGGGTATTCACCTTTCCCATTCCCACTTACAACATCACCCGGGATTTTGACTGGGAGTCGGACAATGCCCTGCGACTGTTTGAAATGACCGCCCGCTACGGCCTGCCGTATTTTCAGAACTTCCTGAATTCAGACCTGGAGCCCAACATGGTCCGTTCCATGTGCTGTCGCCTGCAGCTGGACCTGCGCGAGCTGCTCAAACGCGGTAATGGCCTGTTCGGTTCCGCCGAGCAAACCGGCTCTCTGGGTGTCGTTACCGTAAACTGCGCTCGCCTTGGATATCTCTACAAGGGGCAAAAGAGCGCGCTGCTTGCCCGGTTGGATAAGCTGATGGGCCTGGCCCGGGATAGCCTGGAAACCAAGCGCAGGGTGATTGACCAGTTGATGGCAGAGGGTCTGTTCCCTTACACCAAACGCTACCTGGGGACCCTGAGAAACCACTTCTCCACCATTGGGGTGAATGGATTGAACGAGATGGTCCGCAATTACACGGATGACCGGGAAGACATCACCAGCGAGTCAGGCCGGGCGCTTGCTCTGGACGTTCTTGACCACGTTCGCGAACGCATGAAGGCCTACCAGGAAGAAACCGGCAACCTCTACAACCTGGAGGCCACGCCAGCCGAAGGCACCACCTACCGGTTTGCCAGGGAGGACCAGAAACGTTTTACCGGTATCCTGCAGGCAGGCATACCCGATGCTTCCTACTACACCAATTCCAGTCAGCTCCCAGTGGGTTATACGGATGACCCCTTCGAGGCTCTGGACCTTCAGGATGAGCTGCAAACCCGCTACACCGGTGGCACCGTACTACATCTGTATATGCGCGAGCGCGTCATCGATGCTGCCACCTGCGGTCGGTTTGTACAACGGGTGCTGGAGAATTACCGATTGCCGTATATCACAGTAACGCCCACCTTCTCGATTTGCCCAGTGCACGGTTACCTCAATGGCGAGCACAAATTCTGTCCGAAATGCGATGAACTGCTGATGGCAGAGCAAGCGTTACCCCAGAAGCCAGAGGCTGTGGCCTGATTTCCGGGGCAGGGCTCCGGTAAAACCGGGGGTGGCTGCTGCAACAGCCACCCCCGGAACTTTCCCAAGACGAGTAAAAGGAGATTAGCATGGAAAACCAGAAGCTTGCCGATGACAGCCAACGCCAGCGTTGTGAAGTATGGACACGGGTAATGGGTTATCACCGCCCGGTGTCTGCCTTCAACAAGGGCAAGCAGTCCGAACACCGTGAACGCACTCACTTCCGGGAGCGTTGAAATGACCGCGGATAACCTGGTGATCGGGGGCATGGCTGCCTTCTCCACCGTCGATTATCCACAACACCTGGCGGCAACCCTGTTTCTTCAGGGTTGCCCCTGGCGTTGCCATTATTGCCATAACCCTCACCTCATACCACTGAAGACCGATGATGAGAAAGTTACCTGGCAGCAGGTAAAGCATCATCTTGAGGGCCGGCAAGGCTTGCTGGATGCGGTGGTGTTCAGCGGTGGCGAACCGACCATCCAGAAAGCCCTGCTGCCCGCCCTTAAGCAGACCCGCGAGATGAGTTTTCGCAACGGCCTGCATACCGGAGCCCCCCACCTTGACCTGCTAAAACCACTCCTGCCCTGGCTGGACTGGGTAGGGCTGGATATCAAAGCCATGCCTTCTGACTACGAAGCAGTAACCACGAGTCGCTACTCCGGCCCGGAAAGCTGGGCCGCTATTGAGGCGTTGCAAAAAGCCAATGTGGATTTTGAGTGCCGGATGACCTGGCATGGCGGGTTGCATGGTCCGGAGCAGATTATGGGGGTGGGTCAGTGCCTGGCTGACCGCGGTGTTGATAGATTTGCCGTACAGGTCGCTCGCAGCGATCAGATGCTGAATGAGCAGATCGGCACTGGGTGCATATCCCGAAATGATAGAGACACGGTCAGGCTGGCCCTCACCCCGATTTTTGCAAGCATGGAACTCCGGGAGTAGGCTCGGGGATATTACGTTCACATAACGAGGGAACAATGGACATCCGGCTGAAACGTGCCTACGAGGCCCCCGCACGCTCAGACGGTCCGCGAGTGCTTGTGGATCGTATTTGGCCTCGAGGGGTTGCCAAAGAAGATGCCGACATTGCCCACTGGTTGAAAGGGCTGGCACCGTCCACCGGGCTACGGAAGTGGTTCGGCCACGATTCGGATAAATGGCCAGAATTCCGGGAACGATACCTCAGGGAGTTGGCCACGGATGAGGCCGGGGAGGAGCTTGAGAAACTCAAAAACCTGCTTGAAGAGCACAACCGCATTACTCTGGTGTTTGCGGCGAAAGGTACCGGGCATAACAATGCGGTAGCGCTGCGGGACTTCATTCTGAATAATCAACTTTGAAGCAGGCGCCGCGCCACTGGTCTTGCTGGTGGTTGTTACAAATCCGTACAGTTGCCTCCAAAAAGATGGATATAATATGCATTAAATATGTATTAAATTAAGAAGCTGGAGTTTTTATGACTTTTTGGCCGTCCACAAAGCGCGCAGAGTTGCTTGAAGGGGAGTTGTCGGCATTGAAGGAGGCCTACGGACAGATCAGTGAGCAGAAGAGGGTGCTTGAGAGCCGTCTGGAGGCAGAAACCGATGCTCTGGAGCAAACCCAGGCTGAGCTCAAGCTCAGTCACCGACTGATGTCTGGCCTCGGTCAGTTTGGCTCATCCCTTTCCGAGCTCAAGGGGTCTTTCAGTGAGTTATCGGATCTGCTGGGCTCCCGTAGAAGTGAAGCTTTGAAAACCCGGGATGAATCCAGTCGGGTGCGAGATGGTATGGCGCTATTGATACAGCAACTGGGCGGCGCCCGGGAGCGAGTGCTCAATTCCGCTGGCCAGATTGAGGCGCTGGAATCGGAAACCGGCAGTATTAATACACTAGTGGATGTGATTGATGGAGTCTCTGATCAGACCTCTCTGCTGGCTTTAAACGCCAGTATCGAAGCCGCCCGTGCCGGCGAGCATGGCCGGGGGTTCAGTGTAGTGGCTACCGAAGTGCGTAATCTTGCGTTCCGGGCCGGAGAAGCCACCCGGGAAATTGACGATGCCATCAGCCGGATTCGTGCCAAGACCACCTCGGTTTCAGCCGCCAGTAAGGCCAGCAGTGAAGAAATGGAAAAACTGGCGGCAGAGGCGGAATCGGCACGGGATCGCCTGCTGTCTCTGATCGACCTGGCTGACACGTCGTTAACTGCTTTAGGTAATGCTGCTCTGTTGTCAGAAATTGAACTGGCGAATCTTGAAGAGCTGGAAATCAAACTGACAGTCTACCAGGTTCTGGCCGGGCTTTCGGACAGGCGGGCCGACAGCCTGCCATCCGAAAGCGAATGCCGCCTGGGGCAGTGGTACTATCAGGGGGATGGCAATGAGCAATACGCCGGCCGGATGGATTTCCGGGCTATTGAAGAGCCTCACCGGCTGGTGCATGTTTATGCTATTGAAGCCGTGAAAGCACACCATGAAAACCGGCCCGAAGATGCACTGCAGGCGCTGGAGGCCATGGAGACCAACAATCTTGATGTTATGACGCGGCTGCGCCGGTTGGTGTCGGGTGCAGCCCTTATCGCTTTTCAATGAGCATCGGTAGGTAACTGAAGCCTCCGGTCGGGAAAACGGCCCGCTCAGGCTGCTTGCCGGGGGCAGGTTTCAGGGTGTCGACACTGGAAAGAAATTCCTCCACCAGAACCCTGAGCTCCATCCTTGCCAGAGGTGCCCCCGGGCAAACGTGAACGCCGGCGCCGTAAAGCAGATTCTGGTCGCGGTTCTTCTGTGGGCAAAATGCATCCGGGTCGCCGAAGACCTTTTCGTCACGGTTGGCGGACGCCCACAGGATGGTGATTTTCTCGCCTGCCGGAATCCTTCTTCCGCCAATCTCCACGTCCCGGGTTGTGACCCGGCGGTTAGACATCAGTGGCGCATCCGTACGAAGTATTTCATCAATAGCGTCCGACAACGCGCCGGTATCGTTGGCGAGGCTCTGTCTCAGATCCGGATGTTCAGCCAGGTAACTCAGGAGAATCGATACGCTGGAGCTGATTGTGCCCAGTTCACCGACAGTCCAGTTCCGCAGCAGGCTGGTGAGCTCTCCATCGGTCATGGGGCGACCATTGACGGTTTCTTCCATAAGCGAGGTTGTGACGTCTCTTGGGGCATTGGCTCCGGCCTGGCGCCGGGTTTCCAGCAAGTCGTGAATATAGCCGTCAAACTCATGGGCAACTTCAGCCATTGCCTGCCGGTCACGGGCCAGGGTGGCCCGGTGGTTTTTTAGTACCCATTCGCGGAGTGGTTCATGGAGAGAATCAGGCCAGCCCATAAAAGCGCACTGTATCTGCAGGGCAAAGGCTCTGCTGAACTTTTCCACGACATCGAACGGCTGGCCGTCGGGCAAACTATTGATGAGGTTGCGGGCAATGTTGCGACAGGTTGGCTCGAATTCGCTCATTGCCTGTTGCGAGAAGTAGGGCTCGATTACCTGTCGATAGGGCGTGTGTTCAGGCGGGTCCATGCCATTGGGGACCGAAAGATGGTTAGATGCGGCACTGCTGAAGGTTTGGTGATCTTCCAGCACTCGCATTACATCGCCATGCCTGAATAGCGTCCAGTGCTGGTAATCACTCCAGGCGACCGGGCACTGGGCGCGCATGGCATCGTAGGCCCGTATCTGGTCCCTTAGAACCTCATCCGTTCGGGGGTTCCAGTCAGGCTTGCGGGGATCGTCTGCCATTGCTCATCCTCGGGAAGAAACATGTCCCGTCAGACTATCAGAGGGCCGGGTTTTCTTCTTGAAGATAGATCAATTGGTGTCTGGTTAAATTTCCCGAATCAACCCGTTGTCATGGGTGATCAGACCTGTTCGCGAAGCAGCATGGTCTTGATATGACCGATGGCCTTCATGGGATTGAGCCCCTTGGGACAGTAAGCCGTGCAGTTGCCAATGCCTCGGCAGCGAAACACGCTGAACGGATCTTCGAGCTTTTTCAGTCGCTCACTCGTAGCTGTATCCCGTGAATCCACCAAAAACCGGTACGCCTGCAGTAATCCGGATGGCCCGATGTACTTTTCCGGGTTCCACCACCAGGAGGGGCAGGCGGAGGTGCAGCAGGCACAGAGAATGCACTCGTATAGCCCATCCAGCTTTGCGCGGTCCTCCGGGCTCTGCAGCCTTTCGATTGCAGGATCAGGAGTATCGTTGATCAGCCAGGGCTGAACACGTTCGTACTGTTTGAAGAACAGTGACTGGTCTACCACCAGATCCCGGATAACCGGCATACCCGGTAACGGCCGGACCTCCAGAATATCCTTCTTCCCGAGGGCATCCTCTACCCGGGTTATGCAGCCCAGGCCATTGCGACCATTGATGTTGAGCCCGTCCGAACCGCAAACACCTTCCCGGCAGGAACGACGAAAAGACAGTGTTGGATCACGGGTTTTGAGGTGTTCCAGGACATCGAGAACCATGCGGTTGCGAAATTCACCGTCAACGTCGATGTCCTGATTGTAGGGGGCGTTGTCCTGTTCCGGGTTGTAACGATACAGGCGAACGGTAAAGACCGACATTCTGCTACCCTCCTGGAATTTCATACATTCTCTGTATGGGTTTAAGATTAGGTTAGCAATGGCCAACCCGCCAACACCTTACTTCAGGGGGTTATGGGCAATATCCCGTTCTTTGCCTGGGGGCAGATTTCTCCGGACAGCGGATGAACCGGCTGTACCGTGAGAACATTGATGTCGACACGGTTCTGGCCGAGCTGCGGCCCCTGTTCCGGGCGTACCGGGAGCAGCGTGAAGCCGGGGAACACTTCGGTGATTTTCTGGTGCGCAGCGGGATGGTTGAAGCGGAGCGTACACCGACTATGCTACATGAAGCCCTGAAATAACAATGGGAGGCGGGCCATGGATACGCCGGAAAGCCGGGAGTGGGAGCGACTGGCGTTTGTCGAGGGCCGGGACGGTGTGGCAACCGCCGCGGCTTTTGCAAAGCAGGGTATCGGTCAGTACGAGTCTGCCGTCCGGGAGGCGGACTCCGGTGGCAACCAGTACGGTGCGGCCTACCGGGAAAGTCTGCTGGCATCGATCCGGGTGTATCGGGAGTACCTGCTGCAACATGGGCCCTGATCTGACCGGGGTTCATGTTGCGGGTAGATGTTGATGATGCACGACTAATACATCTCCAGCCGGCCAATATCCCTGGACTGCAGCCGGGCTTCGGCCTGCTGGTTGGCCGCCAACTCCCGGAACAGCTCTGCCTCCCGGGCGTTCTGCGCCAGCTTGGACCGTAACTCGTAGATGTCTGTCAGGGTCTTGTGAGCCTGCAGGGTATTCTTCAGCACCTCGTGAATAGCTGGCCGGGAGATTGTTTACTCATGCGCATTTGCTCCTAACGTATAAATCTACCCTCAGAACTGAAACCTCGGGAATAACACTTCTCTTTCCAGATACATCTGCTCGGACAACCGGAAATCCAGCGCTTTCAACTCCCGGTAAAACCGCTGCCAGGACCGGCAGGCGGACTCCGGAGCCCGGTAGTTCCGGGTCATCTGACGCAGCTTGTCCAGTTGCCGTTTGATGAGGGAGTGCTCTTCGTTCATTTGAGCGATTGGCGTGTCCGGGTTCGGTGGCTGGTCATGCTCCATCCGTTTCAGAACGTAGGCATTCTCCCGCTCAATGTGGTCGGTGAGCGTGTGCTCCAGCTTTTTGATGGCCAGTGTGATGCCTTTTGGAACGTCAGGGTTCGCCCTGTGCACTGCCTCGATCTTGCGGGCGAGCCGGTGAATTTCTGGCAGTTTCGCCATATGCCCGGCATCGTAGCCCCGTAATATGAGCTCCAGCAGCACATCTGTGTCCAGTTCCTCAATTGGTGTCTGTTCCATCACCGTATCAAACAGCTCCTGACACAACCGCTTCGGCTCGACATCGGCAATGGATGCGACGATGTCGACGGTTGTCAGACGGTGGGCCTCAATTTCCGGCACGTACTTTCGGAATACGTCCAGGGTCTGGGGGCACCGGCTGACCAACTGGCCGACGGTGGTTTCACTGCAGCTGCCGAGAATGTCCTGATAGTTCATTGCTGATCCTCCTCTCTTACTTTAAGATATATATAAGATACATTTTAATCAGTGTCAAGAATTGTTCTCATTTTCTCGGCGCATCAACAGGGGCATAAGTTTGGAGGGTGAAAATGATTGATGCATTACTGGATATCGCAGTCGATCTGACAAAAGACCTGTCTGCGCAGGATCGTTACCAGCGGCTGCTGGGCGCCGTGCGCAGGGTTCTGCCATGTGATGCATCCGTGCTGCTCAAGTATGAAAATGACCTCTTGGTGCCGGTCGCGATAGACGGCCTGTCGACCGACACACTGGGGCGGCGGTTTGATCCTCGCCAGCACCCCCGCTTCCAGCAGATCATCGCATCGGAGCAACCGGTGCGCTTTCCCGCCGATTCCGAGTTGCCTGACCCCTATGACGGTCTGGTGTTGGGCCATGAAGGCAACCTGGAAGTTCACGCTTGCATGGGTTGTGCCCTTTATGTTGATCAACAGCTGCTTGGAATTCTGACGCTGGATGGCTTGACGCCGGGCATGTTCGATGGCGTCGATGATCAGACCATGTCAGCATTTTCTGCCCTGGCGGCGGCTGCCATGCGCTCGGCTCTGCTGATCGAATGGCTGGAGCAGCAGGCCAGACATAAAAACCTGCTGGCGCAGGAACTGGTTAGTGAGGCGCTGAAACGGGATGGCGGAGAACTCATTGGTAAAAGCGCTGAAATGCAGCACCTCAACAAAGAGCTCGAATTGGTAGCGGCCTCGGATTTGTCTGTCCTGATTGGTGGTGAGACCGGCGTTGGCAAAGAGCTGGTAGCCCGGACCATTCACCTGTTGTCATCGCGGTTGGACCAGCCGCTGGTTCATATCAACTGCGCGGCGCTGCCGGAGTCTCTTGCTGAAAGCGAACTCTTCGGGCATTCCAAAGGCTCCTTCACCGGCGCCACCTCGGATCGGGACGGTAAGTTTGAGCTGGCGGACGGCGGCACCCTATTCCTTGATGAGATTGGTGAGCTGTCTCCGCTCCTACAAGCCAAAATGTTAAGGGTCTTGCAAAATGGTGAGGTTCAGAGGGTGGGATCGGATAAGACCAGGCATGTGGATGTTCGCATTCTGGCGGCTACCAACCGGGACCTGAAAGAGGATGTCGAAAACGGTCATTTCCGTCGCGACCTCTACCATCGACTCAGTGTTTTTCCGGTGGAGGTGCCCCCGCTGCGGTACCGTCATGGAGATATTCCGCTACTGGCCGGTTACTTTGCCGAAAAAATGAGACTCAAGCTCGGTTTGAAGAGCCTCCGTATTGCTCCGGAAGCGCTAAGTCAGATGGGCGCCTATTCCTGGCCGGGTAATGTCCGTGAGCTGGAGCATGTCATCAGCCGGGCATCACTCAGGGCGAGGTCAGAGCAGCGGCGGGGCATAGCCACTATTGAATCGCGGCATTGTGACCTTATCGATGGAGGCCAGGTTCAACCGATAATTTCCCGGTCTACCCGGGATATCGAGCCAGATGCCTCTCCGGAACCCGAAACCCCCGCGGATACCGCCATGAACGATGCGCTGGCGGACTTCCAGAGAAATCTCATTTCCGAGCGATTGGCGGCAAACAACCAGAACTGGTCACAGGCCGCAAAATCCCTGGGCATGGATCGGGGCAACCTGCACCGAATGGCCAAGCGGCTTGGTCTCAAAAGCTTGATCAGCAGGCCCTGAAGCAACCCCTTGTGGATCAGATAACCTTGGAAAACTGGTGCTTGCTTTCGGTTGGGTGGAGGTAGGCATCGAATACCATGGCAATGTTCCGTAGCAATAATTGCCCGGTCGGTGTAACCGCTACCCGGTGAGCGTTGATAATAACGAGGTTATCCATGGCCATCCCGGCAAGCTGTCGCATCTCCCGGTAAAAATAATCGAAGAAATCGATGCCATAACGTGCGCTGACTGTCTCGTAAACCACCTCGTTCTGACACATCAGCGACTGAATCACATCACGCCGGATCCGGTCGTCAAAAGACAGCTGATAACCTCGGGCGATAGCCAGAGAGCCACTGTCGATGGCCGCAAAATAATCGTCCTCCTGTCGCTTGTTCTGACTGAAACTGTGATTTGTTCTACCGATTGAGGTCATGCCAATTCCGATCAGGTCCGTGTCGGCGTATGTGGAATAGCCCTGAAAATTCCTTTGCAGCTGGCCACTGTTTTTGGCCAGGGCCAGCTCATCGTCAGGCAGTGCAAAGTGGTCCATTCCAAGATAGACATAGCCGGCCCCCTGCAGCCGCTCAACGGTCATCTCCAGGATGGCCAGCTTGGTTTCCGGTGATGGCAGATCGTCAATATTGATAAGTTTCTGGGCTTTTACCTTGTCAGGCATATGCGCGTAGTTATAGATGGCCAGACGCTCCGGTCTTTTCGAAAGCATGGTATCCAGGGTGGTACTGAAGCTCTCAACCGTCTGGTGCGGCAAGCCGTAGATCAAATCCACATTGGTTGACCGGTAGCCCGCGGCGCGCGCTGCGTCAATCACCGCGAACGTTTGTTCGACCGACTGAATCCGGTTCACCGCACTCTGAACTTTGGGGTCAAAATCCTGCACACCCAGACTGATGCGATTGAAACCAAGCTCATACAGCAATGGGATCGTGGTCTTGCGTACCGCCCGTGGGTCGATCTCAATGGAGAACTCCCGGGACTCGGGGGGCGCCAGGGTGAAATTCCGGCTGATCTCCCCCAGCAGCGTCGAGAGTTGGTCATCATGCAGAAAAGTGGGTGTACCGCCTCCGAAATGAAGTTGACTGACCTCCCGATTCGGATCGACAAGCTCCGCCTGCCGGGCAATCTCGGTATGAATGCGCTCAAGATAGGGAATACTGCGTTCTTGCTTGTGGGTAATAATCTTGGCGCAGGCGCAGTAGAAACAGAGGGATTTGCAGAAGGGAATGTGAAAATAGAGGGATAGGGGCGTCTGCAACTGGTTACTTTGCTCAAGCTCACGCCGGTACTCCGCTTCCCCAAAACTGCCAGAAAACTCCACGGCAGTTGGATACGAGGTATAGCGCGGGCCGTAGGTGTCATATTTCACCAGAAGATCCGCATTGAAATCGACCGTCATGGGGCACTCCTCATTTTCCCGGGTGTCTGGACTGCTGCCTGTTTTGCCTGCTGCAATACAACAGCAATTCCGGGGCCAGCTCTTCAACCAACTGTTTTCTAATGAAAAGATTTCTGCTTGCGGGAATTGCCCGAATACCCGGTGTCACTCTGACACAACCCAATCTGCAGTTTGACAACACCCCTATGTCATGACGATGCATTGTCAAAGTGACACTCGCTATCGAAACGACCTGAATTCAGCGTTGTCGTTCGTACCACACACTCCCCGTATGCATCGGAAAAAACCAGTTAAAGCAACAAGATAAAACTTTGGCGTGCCAATTGCCTAATCGGTTTGCAGTTTGAACCACCAATGCATAACAGGAGTCAGCTATGGCTGAGAAATTTACCAAAAGTATGGCCAGGAACATTTACTACGGCGGTAGTTTTTTCTTTCTGTTGCTCCTCCTGGGTTTGACCGTTGATACCGTACGGCAACTCCCGGAGCGAAGCCGCAGTGAGAACATTACCCCTGAAGTAGCCCATGGCAAGGAACTGTGGGAAACCAACAATTGTATCGGGTGCCACAGCCTGATGGGCGAAGGCGCTTACTATGCGCCGGAGTTGGCTAACGTCTTTGATCGCAGAGGCATGGGGAATGAAGAAGTCTTCAAGGGCTATATGCAGTCATGGATTGCGGCGCAACCCATGGATAACCCCCGGCGGCGCAAAATGCCCCAGTTCAATCTTACTCAGGAAGAAGTCGATGCCCTGGCGGAGTTCCTGATCTGGACGTCCAGAGTCGATGACAACAACTGGCCACCCAATATTGAAGGTTGAGGCAGGAAAACAATGATGAAGTACACTTCTCAACAGGTTGCAAAACCTTATTTTATTTTTGCGCTGATACTGCTTGCTGGGCAGATTGCCTTTGGTCTTCTGATGGGCATCCAGTATATCAATGGCGATATCGGATTCCCCGCCATCCCGTTCAATGTCGCGCGGATGGTCCACGTAAACCTCCTCATCATCTGGATATTGTTCGGGTTCATGGGGGCCAGTTACTACCTGGTTCCGGAAGAGTCCGAAACCGAGCTGTTCAGCCCCCGGCTGGCCAGAATTACCTTCTGGATTTTTGCCGTGGCGAGTGTTGCAACCGTTCTCGGGTATCTTCTTGTTCCCTATGCGGAACTGGCGAGAATCACCAAAAATTACCTGTGGCCAACCATGGGCCGGGAGTTCCTGGAACAGCCCACTATCACCAAGATTGGTATTGTTATTGTCTGCCTGTCTTTTGTTTTCAACATCGGAATGACCATTCTGAAAGGGCGGAAGACCGTTATAAACATGGTGCTGATCACCGGCCTGGTCGGGCTGGCGGTTTTCTACCTGTTCTCCTTTTACAACCCGGCCAACCTGACGCTCGACAAGTATTTCTGGTGGTTTGTCGTACACCTTTGGGTTGAAGGTGTGTGGGAGCTGATTCTTGGGGCGATTCTGGCCTTTGTACTGATCAAGGTCACCGGCGTAGATCGTGAATACATTGAAAAATGGCTGTACCTGATCATCGCCATGGCCTTGATCTCCGGATTGATCGGAATGGGCCATCATTACTTCTGGATTGGTCCTCCCAAATACTGGCTGTGGATGGGTTCGGTATTCTCCGCGCTGGAGCCGGTGCCTTTCTTTATGATGGTGCTGTTTGCTTTCAAGGTGGTCAAAGAGCGTCGCCGCACGCACCAAAACCAGGTTGCCGTAACCTGGGCTCTGGGCTGCTCGGTGATGGCCTTCCTTGGCGCTGGAGTCTGGGGCTTCCTTCATACTCTGGCTCCGGTCAACTACTACACCCACGGTACGCAGTTAACCGCAGCCCATGGCCACCTGGCGTTCTTTGGTGCCTATGCGATGATCGTGATGTGTATTATTTCCTATGCCATGCCAATCCTCCGGGGCCGCCCTCAGGGAAATCCGCTGGCTGCCCAGAAAGTGGAGAAGTTCGGCTTCTGGGCCATGTCTATCAGCATGGTTGGCATTACCCTGGCGCTGACGGTCGCCGGTGCCTGGCAGGTTGCGCTGCAGCGGGTGCCAGAATCAGGCGAGGCGCTCAGCTTTATGGCCACGCAAGGCGAATTGGTGGGCGTATATTGGGCTCGGCTTGGCTTCGGTGTCGTGTTCGCTCTCGGCTTGGTTGCCTATTTCGCCAGTTTCTTCGTGGGCCGGGAGGCTGCTCGCGCGGAGGCCGGCGCAGCCCTGCCGCAAACTTCATAGTGACGTAATCAGGTAAACGGCTGGCTGCCCCTGCCTGCGACCCGGTTGTTTGGGCGGGTTCGGGTGAGGGGCGCCAACATACCTCGGGGAGCAACTATGGAAGAATTTATCGGCAAGATCTGGGACCGCTGGCTCACCCGGCAGGTGACCTCTGATTTTACCAGCGCATCGGTCAATCTCGCGGATCTGCAGGCAGAGCTTACGCTCTACTATCGGGCGCTGGGCGGCGCACCGGGCAAAACCCTGGAGCCTGCCGATACCCGAAAGGTCCGGCTCAGGCGAACAGGCATGCAGCGTGTCGCCGGCAGCCATCAGCGTTTTGCACTGCCTTGGCAGGATGACCGCAGTGTGCGTTTGCCGTCGTCACTGGCGGTATTTTCGTCCGCCCGGCTCAATACATCGCTCTATTACTGGCTGGTGGCGGTGGCCGCCCACTTGCCACAGGTACGCGACTGGTTTCGGGACAATCAGCAGGCCGTCCTGGCATTGACATCGTCTTATCCCGGCCTCAACAGGCAGTATAAGGAGCTTGTGGCCGAACTGATGGCATTGAGACCGTCAATTGAGAATCTTCCCGAGGATCTCCGGCGCCAGGAACTGGCGGTTGCCCAAGCATTGCGAAATCCGGGGCTTCGGGCTGATCTGCCATCATCGGCATTTGACTGCTTTCCAGTCTGGCTATGGTTGTACCCCACACCGCCGACCCTGTTCAGCGTACCGGTCAGCACGGCCGGATCCGGGCCGGAATCTGAAGCGGGAGAACGCTCGTCCGAACAACAAACCCTGCAGCAACGCAAACAGGCGCAGCGAATCGATGATGAGCATGAAACGGATGGCTTGCTGGTGTTTCTGCCCGACAGCCTCATGAGCTGGACCGAACAGATCAATCTTGATCGCTGTCAGGATGATGACAGCGATGATGATTTCGAGCAGATCGCCAATGACATCGACCTGATTACGGTTTCACGCCAGCGCAAAGCCAATGCGGCAAAGGTGAAGTTTGATCTGGATCTGCCAGCAGCGGAAAACGACGAACTGTGCCTGGGACCGGGAATCCGCTTACCGGAGTGGCACTACAAACAAGGGCGTTTACGGCCCGATGCCTGCCTCTTGCAACCGCTTCTGGCGGATGAAGCAGAGCCGGTCATGTTACCGGCACATCTCCGGCAGACCAGTGAGGAGGTCAAGCAGCAGTTTTCCCTGCTGGGACTACGGCGCACCCGGCTTCGGGGCCAGCCGGACGGCCAGGACCTCGACCTTGATGCCTGGCTTGATGACTTCAGCAGACCGCTCAGGGATACCGCCAGACAGAATTTTTTTCTCGATCAGCGCCAGACCCATCGTGATTTCTGCTGCCTGATCCTGGCGGACCTGTCCCTGTCGACCGAAGGTTACGTCAATGACGACTGCCAGGTGATTGATGTAATCCGCGACAGTCTGATGGTGCTGGCCGAAGGCCTGAACCAGACACGGGATGAGTTCGCTATCTATGGCTTCTCCTCCGTGCGCAACAGTCATGTCCGCTATCAGCTAATGAAGAACTTTGGTGAGCCGTACAGTGATCGGGTCCGTGGCCGTATTGCCCGAATCAAACCAGGTTTCTATACCCGTATGGGGGCCGCAATCCGGCAGTCCACCCGGATCCTGGAGATGCAGCCCCAGGCTCACCGTGTCCTGTTGTTGGTCAGTGACGGCAAGCCCAACGACCTGGATCAATACGAAGGGCGTTACGGGATTGAAGACACCCGACAGGCGATTATTGAAGCCCAACAACTGGGGATAACACCCTACTGCGTTACGGTGGATGAGCAGGGCCATGATTACCTGCCCTACCTATTTGGCCGCGATGGTTTTGCCGTAGTCAATGATCCCACCCAGCTCCCGAAAGTATTGCCCCGGATTTACCTGAACGTATCAACGCACTGATTTTGAGGTGGTCATGAATAGCCATAGTTATTACCAGGTTCAGAATGATGAATGTGAAATATTTCAATATGCGGTTCAGCATCGTTTGCCAGTGCTGATCAAAGGCCCGACAGGTTGCGGCAAGACACGCTTTGTTGAACATATGGCAGAACAGCTGGAACGCCCTCTTTATACCGTCTCCTGTCACGATGATCTGACCGCTGCGGATCTGTTGGGGCGACACCTCATTGGCCCCGAGGGAACCTATTGGCAGGACGGCCCGCTAACCCGGGCTGCTCGTGAGGGCGGGATCTGTTATCTCGATGAAATTATCGAGGCTCGCAAGGATACAACGGTTGCTTTGCATTCGCTGTCGGACCACCGGCGAACCGTTCACCTTGAGCGCACCGGCGAAACCCTGACCGCTCATGACGACTTTATGCTAGTGGTCTCCTACAACCCTTCTTACCAGAATATGGTCAAGGGCCTGAAACCCAGCACCCGGCAACGGTTTGTTGCCATGAGTTTTGATTATCCGGAGCCCTCGGTTGAAGCTTCGATCATTGCCCATGAAGCAGGTATTGATGAGGCCACTGCCGGCCAACTCGTAAAACTGGCGACGGATATTCGCCGGCTGACTGATATCGATCTCACGGCAGCTGTCTCAACCCGCTTACTGATCTACGCCGGAAAGATGCTCAAAAGTGGCTGTCCCGCCCGAAAGGCCTGCCTGTATTGCTTGATCGAGCCACTGACGGATGAACCGACAACTCAGCAACCGCTGCTGAGGTTGGTCGACGCACACTTTTGACGGTTGGCAGAATGACGACATTTGAGCTTCTCAGATCAACCGGCCCTGATGTTGCCCGGACAAAGAGCCACACGCCGGGAAGTATCGCCGTATGGATTTTCATTTATGCGGAGCTGACGGAATTCGCTTTTTTCTTTCTCGCATTTCTGGTTGCCAAGTTTTACTTTCCAGAGGAATTCCGTGAAGGCCCCATACAGCTGAACACCCTGGCTGGCTTTCTTAATACCCTTGTGTTGCTCACGAGCAGCTTTTGTGTTGCCCGGGCGGTTCAGGCAATCAAACGGGGCGCACAACGCCAGACCGTGATTTGGTTACTTTGCACGGTCGGTGCCGGCGTGACCTATTGTCTGGTCAAGGCATGGGAATACCAGTGGAATGAAGCAAGAGGCATCACAGCCCGTACCAACTATTTTTTCGCTACTTATTACTATCTGATGTTCAATCACTTCCTTCATGTTGTCATCGGCACCTGTACCATCCTCGGCACCGCTGTATTGGCCGCCCTGGGTCATTATACCGTCGACTCTCACGACGGCCTGGAAGGGGCCGCCAGCTACTGGCACATGATTGATCTGGTCTGGATTCTCATTTTTCCCTTAATCTACGTCCTGAGATAAGTTCATGCTGCAAACACCACAGAACTACGACGCAGGAAGGAAGAAGTTGGACAGGACAAATCTGGTATGGCTGGGACTGGTCGGACTGACGCTACTTAGTGTTTTGGTTGGCGAGTCCGGCCCCCCTTCTGTCATGGCAACCTTTTTCATCTGCCTGATTGTTCTTCTTAAGGGACGTTGGATCATACGGGACTTTATGGGCCTGCGGCACGCTGCGCCGCTCACTCGCTGGATTATAACGGGTTATTTCTTTGTCATGACATCACTGGTCGGAATTTTCGTGGGCTACCTGCAATTCACAGCCACACAATAACTGCACCGATGATTGCGGGAACCACTATGACATAGCTGAGCAGGAGCCGGCGCCAGACAACTGGTGCGGTATTCAGACCCATAAAAATGTCGACAATACTCCGACCCTTGATGATCACGGCCAAAACGACGAACAGGATCATCATGGCCGGGTTCTCTACCCATTCGGAGACGGCCAGCGATAGAAGTGTCAGGGAGATGAGGATCAGCCAGGAATTGGTTGCCTTGATAGTCAGTGCACTCATTCAGCCACTCCGATGAATTCAACTCTAGTGGATTACGTAAATGATGGGGAAAAGTATGATCCAGACCAGGTCAACCATGTGCCAATATGAGGCTCCGGATTCGAAACCTGAATGTTCCCCCGTTGCATAAGCGCCCTGACGGGTGCGGTGGAGCATGTAACCCAGAATTACCATACCCAGGACAACGTGCATCAGGTGGAAAAACGTTATGAAAAAATAGAGTGTGTAGAACGTATTGGTCGACAGATCGTATCCGGCCTGGATCAGTTGCGAGTACTCCGAGAATTTTGTGATCAGATAGACCGTTGCTGCCATTAGCGCCGCCGCCAGAAACAGGCTACAGCGGGATTCATTTCCCTGCCGCAACCGGATTCCCGCCAGAGCGACAAAATAGCTGCTGGTAATCAGTGCCAGTGTACATATCAGGCCAGCCACTGGATGAAGCGAGGATTTCCCAGTCCCGAATATGGCGGGATAAAGGTTTTGCATGGTCGCGAAACTGATGAAGAAGATAGCAAATACGGTTAATTCCATAAGGATAAATAACCACATCGCAAAATCGCCCGGCAGTTCTTCGCTGACCGGCTCTCTGGTGACATTCGTCAGTAAGTGCTCGTGTACCATTTTGACAACCCGGCTAAGGACCTCAAATATTTCAGTGTTACAAACCAAAAGGGCTTTTCTCTCGGATGTATAGGCATTTTGTGTGCCACTGATTAAGTTGTTGTTAATTAGCCAAAAAAACAAGAGTTTTCGTTTCTCATGCCGGTGCCGTTGTTCTTTGGACACGGTTTTCCTGGTAACTGATGTCATCGCGACACTGTTCGCCAGGACGGAGCGGTTTTTGTGTCCTTATTGCCTCGGTTTTAAAAGCCGAAGGTTGTAATCCCAGTAGTTTTCCGATCTGGCTTAATATTTGCCTTAATGTTTGCTGGAGATCTCACAACGAACATTTCCAGGCAAAGCAACGGTCCATTCGGGTGAGGAAATAACGATGGTTTGCAAAAAACCGGAGCATATTAAAGACGGGGTCTGGGATCAGCACTTGAGGTGGCTGGATCTTATAAGTAATGAGTGTAAATCCAACCAACTAAAGCGGGGACGTGAAAAACGCAGAGAAGGGTCGAGAAGTCGGAACCCAGGTGACAAGAGTTGTTCTCATTTTCCCAGTGCATGAAAGAGTTGGTTCTTTACGTCGAAGACAGCAAGATAGACATTGTTTTTGATCCACCCTGGAGCTACGACAGCCTCGATGAGGAAGCTCGTCTGGAATTGGGGCTGATCTGAGCCGTTAATGGTGGCCAGCGTCGGCCCGGTAATCAACGTCATTGAATTAGTGACGTTTATCCAGAGATATCATATAATTACGGTTCACAAACACACGAGGAAAACGCCTCATGAAACTTCCGCCAAAACTAACGGTTGACACGCCCAGCGAGATCCTGAC